>Ga0209389_1003442_pt1 | contig 12758 bp, 8 predicted proteins | sample CowpearedBW_FD_187526 | JGI IMG/M metagenome (GOLD analysis project Ga0209389, IMG submission 187526) | Root nodule microbial communities of legume samples collected from California, USA - Cow pea red BW (SPAdes) (version 2) | ecosystem: Host-associated > Plants > Roots > Nodule | place: USA... | reverse complement strand
CAAATTTCATTCAATCTAATATTCACATAAAATACAATCTAAAGTTTATATGAAATATAATACTAATCACATTTCTAATAGATAAAAATTATATTATTGGTTCAAATTTATTAGATAAAAACTAGAATAAATGGAACAAACAAATGAAAGGAACAAACAAATTTGTAATTAATCTCAACCCCTAATAAAATGCACTCAAAAGTGTGTTTTAAAAAATGTCCTCTTCTAGACAAGTAACCAAATTAGAAACAGTATACTATAGCATCCCATTATCATAATGTTTAGGACATTCATTAAAGGGTTCTAAGTACAAAAGCCATTCTAGCTTCAGAGGAATACTGTAGTGATTAGACACACCTCAACATAGCTTTCCCGCAACTTGTCCAAAGATAAAGCTGCATCTTTAAGATAAGGGGCAGCCCAACCATATTTTCCTTCAAAAAATAACAAAATCAGAGATTTTAAATAAAGTGTGTTTGTATTTATTTTTCTAACCTAAATTCTAGTCTGCATTAGCAGAATCAGATGATATATGCAGTAACAAGAAATTGAAATACGTTTGATAACAAATTTTTTTGTAATGTTGAGGTAACTACAAGTAGTTATACCTTCAATACTACTAAAAAAGCATAAGTAAACTATTAATCACACTTTTCATTCATTCTTCTTTTTTTAAAATTTCTTATCAACAGTAGACATTTATACATTGATATTCCATATAGTCAATGATAAAATAATAGATAATTGAAATCAACAGATCATATATACACTATATTCCATGTAGTCAAGAGAGTCATTAGAAGTAAAAATTTCAATTAAATAAAGGGCCTTTTAGATATAATTTTGTTAAATATAGTAAAATTAGTTAAGATTTGCTTATACTCATACCAGAGGGAATACTTTGATTTTTACAAGCATTTTAGTAGATGAGAAAGAAGTAAGAACAAATGCGAACCTTATAAGATTTCCCTTTTCTTTCTTTGCCCATATTTCTACCATTGTCTTATTATGCTTGCAGTATCCATTTTTAAACGGGAAGTCTGCTTGGATAAATCTAGCTTTGTTCTTGATATCATAAGATCATAGAACTTAGTTCATAAAATCAAATAAATTTGAATCAAGAAATTGTTTCAAGGCAATTTAGCAGTAATATATTACAAGCTGCATTTTTTTGTGAGTATCTAACGAATAAATTAAGAAAACATCCATCCAGAAAGTATCAATAATCCCTAGCCTAGAGATTTCTATAATTCTTCACCAATATATCATATAGGTAAACAAAAAGAATAGACAAAACAATACAAGTACACTTTAATACAAATTTTAGTTTTCTCTTTAAAAGAGAGAAATAAAGTTATGCTTGCCTATACACTTGAATATGTTGCCTTAAGATCACATAATCAATTATCCAAACCATGTTACCATCATAGAACCTAAATCATAAGATTGAGAGAAAAAAAAGGGAAATAAAAGCTCTAGGTACATCACGTACTTCCTTACCAGTTGAAATGCATCCAATGATAACATCAAAGACACCTTTGTTCAACATCTTGTATAAAATCTTGCACGTGTTTTAATCAATTGCCTGGAAGAAACTTTAGAGTTACTTGCATAATAATTGTAAAAAAGGAATCAACAAAAGAAAAAAGCTCAATTTAGGTGGTGAAAACCCCTTTCAAAAGATAAAATAGTCACAAAATATATAGCATGCACAAGCCTTACCTTGTTGATGAAAATCATAGACATAGAGGAATGAAAACAATTCATTCATGTAAGATTATTCTCCTAATTAGCACAAAAATGAAAGCAAGTAACACTTGTCTCACCACTCATAAGTACTTTTTTCAAGAAGCAACATGTTTTTTCCAACTCAAATCATACATTGGAAGGCACTGATTTGTAAATCTCTGCAACAAGGTCACTGAGTGTTAGTTTAAAACCTTTAGTGATAGAAATTGGAATGTAAAGGCTAGCACAAAATATTCATTCCAATACAAAAAATAATATAAAAAACTGCCACACATTAATAACATCTCAATATTTATTTCATGGTTAAGCTCTTGCAATGCGATAAATAGTAGATGAAAAAGGGGACATAAGTATTTGAAAATGTCATCAACCTTCAACTTCTAAAACAACACAAGAATTAGTAAAGCACAACCTATAAATGCATAATTCATTTGCCAAATTTTAACTAAAGCACTCACAGTGGCTTCGGTAGCATTATTGAATAAAAAAAAATTAGCAGCTCCATAGACTGCCTTCATTGGATAAACTCGAGATGTCATGGACAACCATTTCAGCCACGATTTCAACAGTGACTCGTTCCCAACCACCATTGCGTCCTTCACCTTCAGAATCGATGTCGATTTCAACCGGTTGAACCTTCATCGGAGCCATGCCTTTCTTCTGCTACTCTTTTTTAAGAGCTTCTAATTTTTTTGTCCATAAAAAATCCCCAACCCTATTCAACACAAATTCACCCTTCGAACTTCCAATACTAGTCAATAATAAGTCACATATTGGTCGTGTTCTTCTAGGCTAAGAGATTTAACGTTTCAAGGAGAGGGTTTTCATGGAACAATGGCGACGGTGGTCAAAGAGACGAGTATTGGTCATCAAAGGAGAGTTTTGCGTCTCCAAAACCTTAAACGAGGATAAACTTTTACCAACAATGAGAGACCACCACCATAGCAAAATTCGAGAGCACGAGAGGAAGAAGGGAATGTGTCATGAGCACCACCAATGACGACAGGAACAGTCAACAATAACGCACGAGAGGAAGAAGGGAGGAATGCATCACAAGCACCACCAATGGCGACAGGAATGTCAGTGAGAGCACGCGAGAGGAAGAAGGAAAAGCGCAAGAGCATGGGAAGACCTGACTTTGTCGGGAAGACCTGACTTTGTTAGGAAGAATGGCTCTGAAGCAGGGAATGCGAGAAGCGGGAAAGACCGAAGAGTAACATTTCACTTCTATATCGTTACAGGGACAATACGGTGTGGAATAACTCTTTTATTATTACAAAATTGCGATAACATTTTATTTCTATAACAATTTAAAATATAATAGTTATTAAATGTTTCTTTTTAAGAGTTTTATACCGACTAGAGTTAAAACCGGTTTAAAAGTTATCAACATTGTTTACAAAATTACTACCACCTCTTTTTTATATCTGATGAATTAGAACAGGTATAAAAATTAAGCTATAAAATGTATTTTTTGCACTAGTGAATGTTAATTTTAGTAATAATATCACCATAAGATTTATACAAAAAGTAAATTGAATCTCAATTTAAAGATGAACAATATTACTCAATTTTTACAAAAAAAATGGGATTAAATTGAAACTAAAAATAAATATAGGGACCAATTTGAATCATTTTGACACGTGGCATAATTATGAAGTGACACATGTAAAAAAATTAAAAATTAAAAAAAAAACAAAAAATTGACACGTGATGTTGACTTTAACATCGTTTGGTCAAACTAACGATAAGGACAAAATTGAATCATTTAAAAAAAAACAATGACCAAATTGAGACAGAAAAAAACTTGAGGACCAGATTGACATTATTTGACAAATACAAGGACCAAAAGAGTAATTTAACCAAAATTTTACAAGCAATAATTGTTTTTCTAATGTCTAACTATTAATATGGTGGCACACCCTAGATTATTTTGTATTGCAATGACAACAAATTAAACAAAAATAATTAAATATACAACTTAACTATTTTACTATTATTTTTTAATTAAGATATGTGGATAGTATCATATTGATTACTAAAAAAAATTAGCACATTAATTAAATTTTTTTCTAAGTAAATTAGAATGTTATAGAGATCTTATAAATTAAATAAAAACATGACTAACAAATCATAATTTATAAGTGAGGAGTACAAATGTCACCTTTGAAACTCATTTTTAATGTTGATTTAGGCATAATCTCTCTTACTAAAATGTAGACATGTCAACACGAGTTAGCACGTGTGAGCCAACCTGGTTCATCACGGGTTCAAACCATGTTAGGTTGAGAAATTGAAATTTTTTTTGGTTATAGGCAAAAGGCAGACCCTGGGAGATTGTTTTGGACTGTTTTATTAAAACCCTTACTCAATTGTATAAGTATGATGAGTTTCTGCACTATATATGTTGTTAATGGTGTCGTTTTGCGTCACAGTGCAGAAGTCTACAACTCTCGCTCAAGCGAGCCAGGCTTGCCTAGGTGAGATTTATAGAGAGTTGCATCTGTGTTTGTTCGAGCATCTCGCTCGGGTGGGAAGTGTTGGTTTTGGGCGACAGACCATCTCACTTAGGCGAGTGTGTCTCACCTAAGCGAGAAATCGTGAGGATTTTGTGTTTTTGTTTGAGTCTCCCGCTCAGGCGGGGGAGTTTTGTTTTGAGCGACGAAGCTTCTCGCTTAGGCGAGCCTTCCTCGCCTAAGCGAGGAATCGTGGTGCGTTGGGTGTTATGTTTAGCTCGCCACCTAGGCGAGGTGCATTGGTTCAAGGCGAAGGATGGTCTCGCCCAAGCGAGAGGGAGCTTGCTCAAGCAAGAGTTTGTGGGTTGTTGATGCAAGGTGCTCGCGCAAGCGAGAGTGTCTGCTTAAGCGAGATAGGCATGGGTGCTTGAGCGAATTCTTTTAGTCTAGGCTGAGAAGAGTGAAGTTGTTTGTGTCTTCAAGGCAAGCGATAATACTGTATCAGATTGGTTTATGTACTATTTATGATGCGTGGTCTACAAGGCTTCTAAGGTATCTCATAGGTGGGCTTGCTGGTGTTCCTTGAGTTGTGGCTAAGAACATATCCCTTGAGTTGTGGCTCGGGATAGGGGTTAAGCACGTGGCATTCTCCGAGTTGTGGCCCGGAATAACGTTCCTTGAGTTGTGGCTCGGGATAGCGGATGAACACGAGGAACTCTTGAGTTGTGGCTTGGATTGGAGAGTGTTGCTGGTGTGAGTGTGCTAGTTGTGGCCAGTACGGATAGGTCCATATAGATTGCCCTCCTCAGCCAATAACTGACGAGTTTGGTAGTCTTGGGATGTTACGGACTACGTTCATATTTGGAAACTCCATCTAGCGTTACGGTGTGTGATCCATAACATGGTTTCCCGCACATGCTCTATCAGTTGTGGCCGATAGATGTGGCAACAAGACGCCTTGAGGTACTCACTAGAAGATGTAGAACACTGCTAACATGATTGTGGCCATGTGGAAGGACATGAATGAGTTTCCTTCGATGCGAATTGACATCATATGGTTGTGGCCATGTGGAAGGAAAGGATGATGCTCCTTGATGCGAATTGATATCAGCATGGTTGTAACCATGTGGAATGAAAGAAGAGTTTCTTTTGATGTGTTTTGTTATATTTAAATGATTGATATATATATATATATATATATATATATATTGATTATATTAGCTCACCCTATCTGCTTGTGTTTGGCGATGATCGTGTATGCGGTACACGTGAGCAGATGATGTGGATGCAAGTGCTTCTGGTGGAGCTTAGCTACGGAGAGGGGATAACTCAGGTTTTCTTTATGCTTTATTATTATTGGTTTTGGAAATAAATTGTAAACATTTGAGGGATGCTCTTATATTATTTCCAAATATTACAATTTATGGTTTTGCTTTATTATTGAACAATAATAAAAGTCTTAAATTTCCCGTGCTCTGGGAAATGAGGTATTATTAATTGCAGCGTGTTTAAACTTTATTCTCTATTTTATTAAAAATCTGTAATATTCGGTCAGAATGTTACATAATAAAGAACTATTAACTCCAAACTTAGACCCCTCATAGATACTCAAAACTTGGGCTCAGCCCAGGCCCATCGAGAATCTGAATTTTGGCCCAAAATGGCTAAGGGGGGCCCAACCCAAAAAAAGGGGCATACACAATTAATGACTCTATAAATACACGTGAACCCCAACAATTAAAGGTACGCTTTCATTAACTGACTAATATGAGATTTGACTTTTGAGAGTTGTTTAAAGTGTATGCTTCTTACTTTTCCACGAGATCAAGTTACCACCAATGGAGACACAATACCCAAATGTAGATCTTCTATCAGAAGGAGATCCTGCTCAATCAACATCAAAATAGCAAAGAACTATTTATGGTTATTAGAACCATATAACAATCCTTTTATAGGGGATCTTTTAATATACTTCAAGATACGAATGACTGTATTCCAATGATCTTCACATGAAGAATTAAGAAATTGGCTTACCACACTGATTGCAAAGGAAATGTCAGGACGAGTAACGATAAGATAATTTAATTTTCCAACCAATCTTCTATACTACTCAGGATCAGATAGGCTCCCCCTAATTTGGTAGAAGTTTAGTATTGGGATCCATGGGTGTATCAACAGACTTTGAACTCACCAACCCAGTTTCCTCCAGAATATCCATGGCATACTTTCTTTGAGATATAACAATACCATCATTGTACTGTGTCACCTCAATACCCAAGAAATATTTGAGTTTGCCAAGATCTTTGTTCTGAAAATGGTGACAGAGATGTTGTTTCAACTAAGAGATGTCATGGTTGTTACTCCCTATAAGAACGATGTCATCAACATATACTATCAAGTAAACACATCCAACACTTGAGTGTTAATAAAAGACAGAATGATCTGCTTCACACCGAGTCATACCAAATTGTTGAACAACATTGCTAAAATTTCCAAACCAGGCCCTAGGAGATTGTTTTAGGCCATATAGGGATTTGCGAAGACGACATACCATCCCAGAAGACTCCCCATGAGCAACAAACCCAAGAGGTTGCTCCATATAGATTTCTTCTTGCAAATCACCATTGAGAAAAGCATTTTTAACATCCAGTTGATAAAGAGACCATTGTTGAAGAGCAACCATGGCGATAAATAAACAAACAGAAGTCATCTTTGCCACGGGGGAAAAAGTATCGCCATAATCCAACCAAAAAATTTAAGTATAACCTTTGGCCACAAGACAAGCTTTGAGGCGATCAATAGTACCATTAGGTCCAACTTTGATAGCAAACACCCACCTACAACCAACAACAGATTTTCTAGACGGTAACGGGACCAATTCCCAAGTTCCACTATTATGAAGAGCACTTAGTTCATTTGTCATGGCCTAACGCCAACCAAGATGGGCTAAAGCTTCACGGACAATTTTTGGAATGGTCACAGAAGAAAGAGAGGAAAGACATGTATAAAAAGATAATGACAAGTGATGATAACTCAAAGCAAGAGGGATTACGGGTAGAACGCATACCTTTTTGGGGGGCAATGGGAAGGTCAGACTCAGGTATCATAGCCATAGGAGACATAGTAGTTGGCACTTGAGTGGAGTCACATGGTGGTGGTTGGGATCAATTTCGGCGACTATAAACTTGAACAGGTGGTGGAGGAGAAGTTGAATGTGGAGTAGGAACCGATGGTGGAGAAGACACAGTAAGAGGGTCACAAACAATAGGAACATTAGAGGTACTATGAGAGTTGTCAGGATTGGATGGAGTCAAAGGTGACGATTGAATCTTAAAATAAAGGGAGAACTCATCAAAGGTGACATTTGTAGACACAAAATAATGGTTAAGAAAAGGAGAAAAACATTTGTATCCTTTTTATGATCTTGTAAACCCTAAGAAAACACACTTATGTGATCTAGGAGAAAGCTTGTCTAGACCATGATTGAAATTATGAACAAAACATGTAGACCCGAAAACTCTTAGAGGTAAGGGATGAAGAGGGTCATGAGGGAATAAAATGGAATAAGGTTGTCGGCCGGAACTGGCACTCCAGCGGCGACGGCGGCTCTAGTAGCGGCAACGGCAGTCCGGTAGCAGCGACGATAGTCTGGTAGCGGCGACGACAGTCCGTTGGCGGCGACGGCGTTCGATGGCGATCCGTTGGCGACAGAGGCGGAGGCAGCGACGACGAAAAAAAAATACCTTAAGCTCTAGATACCATGTTGAGAATAAAGAAAATAGGGGTTTGAGATTAATCTTTGATTGCATGAGTTTTTGCTAATAATTGAGAAGTTACTTTGATTAGAGGTAGAAACTTAGATTAGAATTAATAAAGAAGTTACTTTGATTAATTAACTTTTTACTAGATATAAGGTCTAAAAGAATAGCCATGATTAAGACTATTAATGTTTAATTGAGAAGTTACTTTGGTTAAATTTACTAGGACTAATCTACAAAGTTCTTGCTTTTAATTGAGAAGTTACTTTGGTTAAAAGTGAGGACTTCAACAAATTAATTAAGAAGTTACATTGATTAATTTGAAATCTTAAACAAGAAATCAATAACAATAATCTTTAGAAAATCAATGATGAATCCTATTTTGAAAGAGCAGTGGAATTGGCCTATTTACTATTACAGTTACAATCTTTTACTTGCGTGTCATTTATTCTTTACTTATCAAAACCCCATATTTTTATAATTACCAATTTTAATTGCAGTTTTTATAAGAATCAAATATTTGAGATCAATTCCGTATTCGTTGTGAGACGACTCAGGATTATCTTAACCCTAACTAGTTTGTTCACTACAAACTTGACAATACTAAAGTTGCTAAAGTTAAGTAGTGGTAATTTGATCGCCTCACGACAGCGATATCAAATTTGGCGCCAAATTTGATAATGTTGTTGTTGACGCGTTCAAATTAATACTACTAAACTATAGCAACTTCAGTATTGCTAAGATAGTAGTCAACAAAATAGAAAGGTGGCCCAAGTTCCTACTCAAGCTCTCGCTCAAGCGGAGAGCTTTCATTTTGAGCGAGATGTCATCTCACTTAGGCGAGAGGGGCTCGCCTAAGCGAGAACTTGTGAGAGCCTGTTTGTGTTTCGCTTGGTTGTAGCTCAGGCGAGAGACCTTACCTTTGAGCGAAGAGCAGTCTCACCCATGTGAGGAGGTCTCGCCCAAGTGAGAGCTCGCGAACACTACAGTCCTCTTTGTTGGCAGTCTCGCCTCAGTGAGGACATGTAGCTTGAGCGAAAGACCTCTTTTGCTTGAGTGAGGGTCCTTAGCTTGAGCGAGACTAGTGTAGGGATTTATGTTCTTTTCCATGTTTTTGGTTGGTTGTTGTATGATTGGTTGGAATACCCTATTTAAAGTATGAAGTATGTGAATATGCATGGAATATCTGACTGTATAGGTTGAAATTGATGAGTTTGGTGTGATCTTTGGAGCGAACATGATTGGATGGTTGGTTATAAATGTTGGCATGGAATTAGTATGCTTGATAACTTTATGCTTAGTTGGTGAGACATAATTTTGGTGTGGTTTAGGACGTAATTCCATGAATCTCTAGGTGAGATCTCATGGTGGTGCCTCATTGGTCAGGACGTAATTCCACGATGGTTGTGTGGTGGTGCCTCATGGTCAGGACGTAATTCCATGACCCCTGTTAGTGGGAGCTCATGGTGTTGCCTCATGATTAGGACGTAATTCCACGAAGATTCGTGGTGGTGCCTCATTATATAATTTAGTAAGAATTCAAGTAAGGATTACATCGTGACACTCTAAAGAGACAAATAGTCTCACATAGAGCGTACTGACTCAAATGGTGAGAGTAGTAGGAGGCCCTAGTCTTTGGCGGGATAATGGCCTTAAATGTTTGAAGGCTAACCTTGTGAGTGGTGGGGTGAAACCCATTGGCAATTAGCTTTACAGATACCACAAGTGCAAGCTTCCGGTGAATCCGACTGATTATATGTATCCGGATAATGGTGTCTCTGAGTCGTAGTGTATTGCTTGTCAGTCGTTATATGCTTGGTGGATTTTATGTACGCTTGACTTTTGAATTGTATTGCATGATAAAAACCTTTTTACTCTAGCTTACCCTTTTTGCTTGTTTGTATGTTCTATGTGTGTTTTTCTCCTTTTGCGATGATCATCAATTTATTGATGTGAGCATATACGAGAACTACTCGTGGTCATCAGGGTGATGGAGATTTTGTTGCTTAGTTCATCTTGGGTCGGATCTTGCTTATCTTCGAGTTTTCTTTTAGGGCGGTAACCCTTGTATTATCTTGCTCTTGAGCATTTATTTTGTATACTGTCGATCTACTATTTTGTCTTGTTATTGACATTGTGGTGTGCCTTAGTATTTTATTCTAAGTACCTTGGATATCTATAAGGAGTGACATTATACTCCACAACTTGCTCGTTATATTATTATGTGCAATGTTTCATTTAATTATGTTATTATTTAAATGGGACGTTACAAGAGGAACACTCCACTCTTCCTACCCCAAACTCTTCGAACAATGAGCACCAAGGATGAATTGAAGTCTGGTTTGAGGTAGAGTTATCAAAATGGGTTGAAACCTACGAGCCAACGCGGTCCACCATGGGTTTGAGCCGAATTGGGTTGAATTTTTCTTACAAATTTTAGTACGAGTTAATTTTTGACCCGACCCACCCGGGTTGAACTTGTGGTAAGCCGGGTTAGCTCAGCAATCCGCAAATAAAGGGTCACTCAAGTGTTTTTTATTATATTGGGCTTTGAATTTGGGTCGGGTTAGGTTGTTTTTTTAGCCAATACATTGGTAATTTGTATTTTTATGATTTTGGTTTGTATTTGGAGTTTAACATTTGTTTGAATTGTATTGAAGTTTATTTAGATTTTAATTAGAATTATAATTTAGTTGTTTTGTGATTGAAGAAAAAAATTGTATTTTTTTTTAATTAAGTGAGCCAGTTAGCAAATCTGTTTAACCAACCAACCCATGGTAGGCCGGACCTGGTTTAAAATTTTTTGGTTCGCTAATAAGTGAGTCGGATTGAGTTGGCTCACTAAGTGGCCAACCCGTGGTGGGTCAAGCCGAGTTGGGGTAGGTTACCCGTTTTGCCAGCTCTAATTATATAATTTTTTTCTTTGATGATGTTTTGGTTTCCTGTATCGTGATTTTCATTAATGAAATTTAGCTATTATTATTCTTCTTGTCTGCTTTATTACTATTTGATGAATCCAACGGGGGAGAAAATTTTTGACATGTAAGGAATTGAAAAGTTAACAAAAGATAAATACAGGTATTGAGGGAGAAAATAAATGAAACAAATTCGGATATGACAAACCATACTAGTGATAAAGGGAGTATATGCATTTATGTGTGTTTGTCATCTTGTGTGCACGATTGTTTTTTGGATTATATTCCAGATTCACAAGCTTAATGAACAATGGAAGATGTTTTCAACAAAAATGGATGTTGCTTCCTCAATTCAATGGATATTGGCTTCATCAAATCAGGGGGAATCTTCGCATAAATGACTTTCGTGCATAGAGATTTGATGAAGATGTTGTATAGTGACTTGATGAGGATATGAAGATTGACGAAGATTTGATAAAGTAATGAAGATTTGAAGAAATGGTGTGTTGATCAAGCTTGATGTATGCTTAATATGGCTACTACATGAAGATTTTCAAGCTTAAAGAGTGGAGATTAACATGAAAACTAGTTGACAGAAATTAGGTGTCTTGTGCCTAGTTGCAACCTTTTATTATGTTTAGTGGGTTTTTTATAGGTTAATTGGCTAGTTGCTATAGTTCTATTATTAACATTTTCAATCAGCTAAATTATCATACAATTTGCTTACTTCACTTAAGTCAAGTGAAATCAATTGATTGAATAGATAAATCAACCTGTTGAATATGCTAACAGACAAACTATAAAGTCTGGTTTTCTAGAGAGGTCATTAACAATTATAACTTTGAGCGTGCAATCAGTGTGAATGCTTTGGAAAATTCTCTTTCTCTAATCTATACAAATTTGTAGTTGTTCATGTGGTAATCTTTGAATTCTTGGAGCCCTTTGTTTGGTGTAAGAGATTTGGAGAAAGAGGTTTAATTGGCTAGGGAGAGCCATCAACAAGGTTTGATCTTTCTTCAGTTTCGAGATGTTGCCTAGTGGGATTCCAACTTTGTAAGTGGGAATTTTGTTGTGTTTTGTTGATATTCTTGTTGGATTCAAGAGTCTTGGTGTAGTTGTGTATTTTCGAAAGCGTAATCTTTGTGGATTTTGTAAATCTTTTCAAATAGTGCAAAGTCAAGCTAATGTTGCCTTGACTAACTGGATGTAGCTTAGTTTTCGGTATAAAATTATGTGTGCACGTGTTTGATCTTCTCTCTTTATTTGTTGTTTGATAAAAAGTTTCAAGAAATATGTTTTTAGCAATCTTTGTATGATATTCTTGTGATTTGATATAATCTAAAGATGTAACTCAGTTTGTATTACTAATTGGAATCAACCTTGACTTGTGAAAAGTTTTTATGAGTTTATCACCAATTTCATTTTTTTGTATAATTTCCCAGCATTTCAATTGTTTTTTTGTGTTTTAGTTTGTTGAAAAATATTGATCTATTTTGTTGACTATCTGTTTAATGAAAAAAATCTATTAACTCTATTTTCAATCGATTGAAAATGCATGTTCAAGAAGTAATTGTATATTGAGTGTAACATCCCTACTTTAATAAACTATATTATTTATTTTAAATAAAACAATTAGAAAATCTTATGTTTTTACTAATGTTTCATATTTTATCTAAATGTAGTTTAAACATTAAAAATATATTTTATCATGATGTAATTTTTATTTATTAAAAATAACAATAAGAAGAAAACTAATAAAATGTGTATATAAATTATATATATAAATATTAGGTAAAAATATATTAATTAAAATATTATAAAATAGGTATGTGTATAAAAAAATTAAGAATCTTCTAAAAGAGATAAAAAAAAAATAGAAA
>Ga0209389_1003425_pt1 | contig 12782 bp, 14 predicted proteins | sample CowpearedBW_FD_187526 | JGI IMG/M metagenome (GOLD analysis project Ga0209389, IMG submission 187526) | Root nodule microbial communities of legume samples collected from California, USA - Cow pea red BW (SPAdes) (version 2) | ecosystem: Host-associated > Plants > Roots > Nodule | place: USA... | reverse complement strand
CGCTGGCGCGAAGGATCAGGGAGATCGATCCCGACTTTCCGATCGTCTACATGACTGGCGGCCACGCCGAGGCTTGGAAATCGCAAGGCGTGCCGAACAGCATCCTCGTCGAAAAGCCGTTCGCGCCGGCGCAACTGATCACCGCCGTGTCCCAGCTTCTGAACGTCGGGATGGGGCCCATCTGACGGCGGCCAACCGGCTGGGCCGACTGCGTTCTGGGAGCGGCCGGAGGAGAAACGAATGGCGTTGGTCTTCATCACCGGCAGCGCCGACGGCCTCGGCCGCGCGGCGGCCGAGTCGCTTCTCGACGGCGGCCATCAGGAGGTGCTGCACGCCCGATCGGCGGATCGCGCGGCGACCATCGGCGAGCTCGCGTCGCGGGCCGCCGGGATCGTCGTCGGCGACCTCCGCAGCGCCACCGAGACCAGAGCCATGGCGGATCAGGTCAACGCGATCGGCCGCATGGATTCGGTCATCCACAACGCGGGCGTCTACACCGAACGGAGTCGCGGCTCGACACCCGAGGGGCACGCCGGCGTTCTCGCGGTAAACATTCTTGCGCCGTACCTGCTGACGGCGCTGATCCAGCATAGGTGAGGCGGGCGCCACCGAGGCCATGGGCTTTCCAATCGATGCCCGTCGCCGAACAGGCCCAGTGACAGTTCGCGAACAATGGCCACTGCCGTTCGGCGACCTTGCGGTCGAAGGCGGCTGAGTGGGCGATCACGATGTTCGAATCCGCGACGAATTGCGCGAGCGCTGCGCTATCGACGTGGCGACCTTCGACCATCGCGTCCGTAATGCCGGTCAAGGCGGTGATGGTAGGCTCAATTGGGGCCGACGGCTGCTGGAATGCCTGGAAGGTGTCGGTGATAGACGTGATCCTGTCGTCGGCGTAGCCGAACTTGATGGCGGCGATTTCCAGGACCTCGTTGCTCGTGATGTCGAGGCCGGTTGTTTCAGCGATGATCATCCCAATCCGATCGGTTGCGGAGCAAGGCTCGGCAGTCCATGGGACCAGGCGGCGCAGGATTTTGTAGTTGCCGGGGCCTCGAGTGTGCGCGCTATCGACTCGGTCGTTTCGGCATCTTCGGGCAGAGCAGACTTCGTCGGGCTCGGCACTTCGGGAGCGGCTTTGACTAGAGGATTCGTCGGCTGTCTCCAAGGTAGGCCGAACGGGACGTTGGATGGCTTGAACATGGTGGTGCGCTCGATCAGTTCCGGGTCGCATTGACGTCGCGCCCCCGCAGGATCGCCTCCACTACGCGGCGCAAGCGTCGGACCGAGCCGCCGCGCCAGTGGCGCGCAGCGGCGGCATGTTCGGCACCGTCGAGCGGGGGAACCCAGCTCGCATCAAGGCCGCGCTCCTTGGCGAGATCGGCGATCACCGCCGGCAAGAGTGCGTCGATATCGCCGGCGGTCGGCTTCGGAAACACCACCACGCGAAACCGATCGCGGATCGGCGAGGGCAGAGGATCAAGGTTGTTGGCCGTGGCGACGTAAGAAACGTGCGACAGGTCGAGATTGGTTTGCAGCGCCGGATCTGGATAGCGCACGTTTGTTTCGGATTCTACGAATCCAAGCAGGCAGTCCCAGAGCCGGCCATAGTCGTTTCGAGTTGCGGCCTTCTCGATCTCGTCGATGAGGATCAGGGGATTGGCGATCTTGCCCTGCGCCACCGCAAGAAAGGGATGGCAGGGTTCGGCGGAGTACCAGCGGCGGTCCGTGCCGCCGAACACCGCACCATCACAGCGGCTCGCATCGGTGCGCCAGACGCTGACACCCAACAATTCGCCCAGGCGCCGCCCGAATCGGGTCTTTCCGCCGCCAGGGTCGCCGACGAGCAGCAGGGGACGAAGGTGAACTGTGGTCCGGCCGACGAGATCGGCCAGCGCAAAATCGATCGCCTCGGCGGCGTACGGGAATTCGAACAAGAGGGCACTACGCACGACATGCAGCGGCGGCGCCATGACAAGCGGCAGGGCGACGTTGATCACCGACTTCAGCGGGCCTAGGATCTCTTTGAGCTTGGTGTTCTTCATCTCCTCCACCGAGAGGCGGGCCACCACGACGGCATGGGCCGGCCTGGAATCCGTAGCGGGCTTCTGCTGTTGATCGGCCGCCGGCGCCTCGGCATCCCGATGTCGCCGCCGTTCTTCCTCCTCCCTCAGCGTACGGCGTAGCGCCGCCTTTGCGGCCGCAATCCGGTGCTCAGCGATGATGGGCCCGATTCTGTTGGCGTTCGTCGCGGCGCTGGCATGCCTCGAAACCAGATTGCTGCACGCGGGCAAGGCCGCCCACCCAAAGGTGAATTCTTCGAGCTCGCAGCACAGCTCTTCGTCGATCTCCCGGCAGACTTTTCTGAAAGCCTCGACCAGCGCTTTCCCAACCCGCCGATAGTCGTCGAACAAATCGGCGCTGCCCGGCGTAGGCAGGCACAGCAAGCGAACGCAGTCCGAAAGGCTGCGCAAGGCGGGCTGGTCCAGACTAACGGACTGCCGGTCGAGCTCGGCTGCGAGCGCAAGGCCGTTCGCGGAGTCCGGCGTCATCGTCCACAACATGGTCTCGGCGAGCCCGGGACAAAGCTCGCTAACCTCGGCAATCAGACGCTCCTGAATATGCGCAGCTCCTTCGGTCGCCAGCATCGCATAGCGCAGAAGGCGGGGCAGCGCCTTCAGGCGCTCGTCCAGATCCGACGAGTCGGCTGCAGCACCGGTCGTCGCGGCATCATCCTCGACGGCGGGGAGGTCGAGATCATCGCTATCGTCCGCGGTCGTCATGCCTCATCCTCCGAGCCGTCGGGCCGGTGAGAATCGAACATGCGGCAAACGTCGTCTAAGTGGGCAGGAGGTCCCAGACGGTAGAATCGCGACAGGCTGCAAGCCCGTTTGCCGTCAGGAAACGCCCACCAGAGCGGCGTCGTGATCACCATGCGATCGCCGTGGACCGGATGCCTGCCGAGCACCATCAGGATCGGGATGGGCATCGGCACGATCCGCCGCAGATTCCCGAACGCCTCTACCGCGCCTTCGCAGACGTCGCCGGCCACGATGACGGCGTCAATGCCGTCGACGATGGAGATCGGCTTGATCGGCAGGACATCGAGATGCAGATCCGAAAAGACTTGAACCTTCATGCGCTCTCTCCGTCGCGGTGACGGTCGCGGAAGGCAGCGAGCAACACGGTCTCGGCCTGGCTGAATTTGTGCGGATCGTTCGAGTGACGCAGTCCGTGCGTGTACCATGACGCGGCCAGCTCGGTCGCCAATCCATGGTCGAGGATGGTCAGGCCGACGACCTGCGCCATGACCAACGCCGCCGTCGCGTTCGGCGCGAGTGCGCAGCGCATGAGCGCCGACATCGCGATGTCGGTTGTCAGGGTGGTCACGTCGATCGGCATCAAGGCAAACGCGACGTCGATGGCGGCCGCGGCATCGCCGGTGAGCGCGGCCGCCAGATCATCGCAACCATGGAGCACGCGGATCCGCTCCAGCGTCGCGAGCAGGAGGACCTGCTCGGCGTCCCGAAACGCATCAGACGGCAGCGTCCGCCACCATTGCAGAGGCGAAATGTCCTCCGACCTGAAAGGCCATGCGCGGTTCGGCGGTCGCTTGATCCGACAAGCCGGATTGTCGATGGGCGCGCTTGCCGCGATCGATCCACGATCGATTGCGGGCAAGAAGCCGGCAGCGCCATCTCGGTGGGCGCCCTTGTGCCGGAGCTTGCGCTCCGGCACCTTCGTGTCGTCGGTCATGACCGCGCCCCTACGCCGCGATCAGGATCGGCCGCGGATAGCGCGGCGGCTGCCACTTGCTGGAGTCGACATGCGCGCCGGTCACGACCTTCGCCGCGATGGCGGCCGACGGGAAGCGGACGGCGACGCACAGGCGCTCCCGGTCCTGCACGCCGGGGATCGCCATCAGCGCCTCGGCATCCGCCAGCTCATCGCGCCGCGTCTCGACGATCTGCGGCGCGCTCGGGTTGACCGTGCTGCGGACCTCGGAGCCGGCCATCACCACGAAGCCCTCGGGCGTGGGGAAGCCCCGCGCCCAGAGATCGCCATAGGCGAGCTCGAGCTCGCTGCCGATCGGCGGCGTCGCGACCACGCCGATCTGCATCGGGCCGGCGTCGTCGAGCCCGACGGTGTCGACTTCGACCCGGCGGCGCTGGCTGGCGAAGTTGGAGCGCAGCACGCGGCACCCGGCATCGAACAGGAGGCGCTCGCCGTGTTCGACAAAGATGTCGAGCGAGGCGCGGCGGTGGCTGGGCAGCTCCAGGACCTGCGGGTTGACCCCCTTCATGATGTCGACGAGACCGGCCTGCTCGGCGATCTTGGTGAAGCGGTACTGCAGATAGAGGGCCGCGGTGGTGTCGAGCCAGCCGCCCTCGTAGCCCGAGACCACGTAGACCTCCTTCGCGAAGGCCTTGCTCTGGTCGCGGTAGTGGTCGGAGAGCCGGCGGCCGACGTTGCCGGTCTCCCCGATATAAGCGGTCGCATGGTCGGCCAGGATGTAGCAGGCCGGCACCGCGGCGCGGGTCATCGACATGTCCTTGATCATCGCAACCGGGAAGGCCGACACGGAGAGGCGGCCGACATCGTCGTGCACCTCACGCAGGCCCTCGATGCCGCCGAGCGGACGGTGAACGTTAGTGCAGGCGGCCTGCACCGAGCTGTTGGCAGAAAAAAACGTCATGTTGGTTCTCTCGTTCTCATAAGTTGGGTTTGAGAGATCGAAAAACCGACACCGTCGAAAGCTACGCCTGCACGCAGGCCTGCCGCCATGGAAGGCGACAGGGATGCCCGGATGTCCCGCTATTCGCCAGTTCGGCCGCGGTCGACGCTATGTTTCTGGCGTCGTGACCTTGCCCGACGAGCTGGACGGGAGACGAGCCGGTCCGTGCCACGCTTGGCGCGTTGCCGATGTCGGTCTCGCGATCCGGGCTAGTCGATGGTGGACGTGGTGGAGGGGAAGACCCGGTCCGGGCGCAGCGTCGCGTTGGCGGCACCGCGGTCCCGCAGCCGGCGCGCGTAATCGACGCTCTTGCCGGTGTACATGGCCTCGCCGCCGTTCAGGACAGAGGGAGCGGGCATAGACAAGGCCGAGCTCGCCGGCACGGCCGGGAAGGACGCGGGCTTGACGGGAACGGTCCCGGAGCTGCCGGACATGCCGGGGCACTCAGAGAACCGGGACGGGAACGGCGAATCGCCGCTATACTGGCTGTTAGCCATGATCGACTCCTTACAGTCGGTTGTGGTCAGGCCGTTGTCGTGTGTTGGAAGCACCGGCAGCGGCCGCCTTCGCGGGGATTGCGATCGGCACGCTCAATATGGCGTGGCTGGTTTCGGAATTGCAAGTTCCGCCACCACTCCGTCGAGCGACATGGTTAATTTGCATTAACGAATGAGGGGATATTCGATCTCGCGTGCGCCCCGAGAACCGGAGCGCGACGCATGGCCAGCATCAAGGCGGTCGAACCACAGTATGCAGACATCGATCGATGACACCGAAGCGGCCTTGAAGTAGCGGCAAGCTGATTAGGCCAGGCCGCCGGCCACGTCATTGCGGCTGGCCCCGTTCACGTTCAGCCAGGACCTTCACGATGCCCTCCAAGATCAGGGGAGTCATCTTCGTCTTTTGCCTGTGAGCGCATTCTCTCAGCCGGTCGTAATGATCCACGCTCGAGCTGAATGCTCATCTGCGTCTTGGTTAGGAGCGAGTGGACCGAGGCTTGGCATCAGATCGAGTATGCGTCGGCGGGACGGCGGCAACGCTTCCCGGATCTGGAGTTCTGGCAGGTCGACGCCGGAGTGAGAATCCCTCCCTCTCCGCCATAATAAAACGGCTTCAAGAAAGCCCCGTTAAATCAGGCCTTACTGCACGCCAGAGGTCTCTGGTGTAGCCCCAGGGTGTAGCCCCGAGGGTAGCTCTAGCCTGCCATGGCAGGCCGAGAGTTTCAATGCCCGTGGGTGCACTGCCGTTAGTTGGCAACCTTGGGGCCGAGTCCGCACCAAGGCGTAGGTGATCGGCGGCAGTGATCGCGAGCAGCCGGCCATTTGGCGAATGGAAGATCGCTTACTCAAGGCGAGCCGTGCACACATCTTCCAGGACCCTCGCATCGACCGCAACTCGCGGGCCTGGCGCAAGGAGGGCTTTCAGCTTTTCTCTCTCCCGTTCCCACCGCGTAGCTTCGACCTGCAACTGTTCGTTAATTGCGTCGCGCTCGGCGCCCAATCCAGCGACCCTCTCGTTGTGCTCTCGTTCGACCTTCTGAAGAGCGGCCTTCGCCTTCTCGCGCCGTTCGAACTCCCTTTGCCGCGCGGCTTCTCAGACGCCTCTACTCCGGGCAGCCGTAGAAGAAGGGCGAGTAGGATCCATGGTGCCCTATGCAATTCGACGATGATTCGAAGCGAGCCTGAAACCCATCCTCCTAAGAACGGATGTCGCTCGTCCTGACTCGCTGGCGTAAACGCGAGCACCGGATAATCGAAAAAATACTAGAAAGTTAAATCAAGCTCCCGGCACATGCGCTTACCGATAGAGCCTGCGCAAAAGATTGCGCCGATGATCGAGCATCTCACAACAGAGGGCGCTCACAGAGGGAGGCCGAACATGAGCAAGGAAGCGAAGAAGGGCGATACTTCCGACGAGGGCGACGCCAAGACCAAGAAGGTGGAGAAGGCGACCACCATGTACTTTCAGCCTTCGATCTTCGATGACTTCAAGAGGCGCGTCGTCGGCGAACCCGGCCACGGTTATCAGATAGTGGAAGAGATGGTCAGAGGCTACCTGGCCATGAGCCCGGACTTCGTGGTCGCCCTTTGGAAGGTCCCCGAAAGTAAGAAGAAGGGCCTGTACAGAGCAGTCGAGCAAGCGTTGGCCGATGAACTGGAGAAGCTCAAGCTCTTGTGACGGAAAGACGGCCGCCGGTGACGTGCCGAGACGCCGAAGCCAGCACGCTTGTCTAGTTGCGCGCCGAGCGCCTCGATCTTTGTGCGGATAGCGTCAGCCTTCTCATCGTGCTGTTGCCGGGCAGCGTCGAGCGCGCGTTGCGCTCTGTCGATCTTCAGTTGCTGTCGTTCGCGCGCTTTGCCGCGCTGCGACTGCGGCAAGTGCCTCGCCTGTAGCCGCCGCGGTGCTGCGAGCGCCGATCTTGGTCTGGTTGAATATGCTAATCTTGGTCATGGGTCGTCTCGCCGCGGGCTCCTAAGCTGGCGAAGCTCTGGTCCCGGCAAGCCCCGTCCCATCAGACCAGGAAAGACACTTGAATGGCATGGCGGCTACACAAAGGGAGGCTACAGACATGACGAGATCGATGACCCATCTGCTAGTCCTGGCACTTCTGGCAAGCGCCAGCGCTGCGAACGCCGCTGACGTCGCCGTCACGCGCGCCGCGATCGATCGCGGGCTCGACTCTCAGTACGCGCACATCGAGGCCCTCTATAAGGACATCCACAGTCATCCCGAGCTGGGCTTCCAGGAAACGCACACGGCCGCCTTGTTGGCGGGCGAGATGCGCAAGCTGGGCTTCGACGTCACGGAGCATGTGGGCAAGACCGGCATCGTGGCGATACTGAAGAACGGTCCGGGCCCGATGGTCATGCTGCGCACCGAGCTCGACGCGCTGCCGATGCTCGAGAAGACCGGTCTGCCGTACGCCAGCACGGCCACGCAAATGTACAAGGGCGCCGAATCGCCGGTGGCGCATTCATGCGGTCACGACATCCACATGGCGGTGTGGGCCGCGGTCGCCAAGACCATGGTCGATATGAAGGACCAGTGGAGCGGTACGCTGATGTTCGTGGGCCAACCAGCGGCAGAAGGCGATGGCGGCGCCAAGGCCATGCTGGCCGACGGCCTGTTCACGCGCTTCGGCAAGCCGGACATGGGCTTCGCCTTGCATGTAAACTCCGGTCCGTTCGGCACGGTCTCCTACAAGCCCGGCGTCATCAATTCGACGTCAGATGGGCTGACGATCGTCTTCAAGGGCACGGGTGGTCACGGCTCGCGCCCGCACGTGACGATCGATCCGGTGATGATGGCCGCGCATTTCATCGTCGATGTGCAGAGCGTGATCAGCCGCGAGAAGGATGCTTCGAAGTTCGGAGTCGTCACGATCGGCGCGGTGCAGGCAGGCAATGCCGGCAACGTGATCCCCGACACCGCGCTGCTGCGCGGCACGATCCGCTCGTGGGACAACGACACCCGCGCCAAGATGCTCACGGGCCTCGAGCGCACGGCCAAGGGGGTCGCCATGATGGCCGGCGCCCCCGAGCCCGACATCAAGCTCTCGGCAGGCGGCAAGGCCGTGGTCAACGATGCCGCTCTCAGCGCGCGCGAAGGCGCGGTCCTGAAGACTGCGTTCGGCGACAAGGCGCGACTCTTGCCCGAGCCCCACTCGGCGAGCGAGGATTATTCCGAGTTCGTGGTGGCGGGCGTGCCCTCGTTCTATATCTCGCTCGGCGGCCTCGATCCGCAGTTTCTCGCCAAGGCGGCCGAGACGCACACGCCCGTGCCAATCAACCTCTCGCCGGAATTCGCGCCGGTGCCGGAGCCCTCGATCCGCACTGGGACGACGGCCATGAGTCTCATGCTGCTGGATGTCCTGCAGAAGTAGTAGTTAGACCAGGAGATCGATCATCGCCGCGTAGAGGCGGTCGAGGTTGGCCTCGTCGGAGAGCGAGCCCCTCACCGCGCAGGCATTCGGCCCGAGGTCGGCCACGGCGCCGTCGAGCGCTTCCTGCCGGCGACCCTAGATGAAGACAAAGGCGCTTCCTCGATGAAGCGCTTTGCTGCGGTGAGGCCGATGACGTAGCACCACCGGATGCCATACCGCGCCGGGGGGCAAGCCGTTCGCAGGGGGACGAGCAATCGAAACACCGTTCGGCAACATCGCCGCCCCTAATATCACGCCTGACCTGGACACTGGCATCGGGACATGGACGGCCGATCAGTTCGATGCTGCCGTAAGACGGGGGATTGGATCGAATGGCGCACATCTATATCCGGCCATGCCCTACAATGCGTACACGAGAATGTCGCGTGATGACGTCCTGGCGATCCAAGCCTATCTCGGTTCGCTCGAGCCGATTCGTCAGTCCCGCACAGCCAATACTCTCTCTTTTCCGTTCAACATCCGCAGTCTGATGACAGTGTGGAACAAGCTTTATTTTGCCGAAAGCGAATATAGGCGGGATCCGGCCAAGTCCGCCGAATGGAATCGAGGCAAGTTCATCGTTGACGGTCCCGCGCATTGCGGCGCCTGTCATACACCGAAGACTACGCTGGGAGGCGATCGCGACGATCAATACTTGCAGGGGGCCAATCTTCAAGGTTGGTCGGCGCCAGACATAACCAACAGTTCTCGTACCGGCCTTGGAGGCTGGACGGCTGACGATCTCGCGCTCTACCTGCGGACCGGTCATAATCGGTTGTCGGCGGCGACAGGCCCAATGGCCGAAGCAGTCGAGCTGTCCACATCCAAGATGTCCGATGCGGACAGGATAGCAATCACAACCTATCTGAAATCGTTGCCCGGCAAAGCTGGAGATGAAAAAAAGCGTCCCGCCTCGACGACAACATGATGGCTGCAGGTGCTGTGATCTATCGCGACCAATGCTCTGCCTGCCACGGCATCGAAGGCAAAGGGGTCGCCCACCTCTTTCCGTCAGTTCGCGAGTCGGCGATGGTCCGCTCGAGTGATCCGACGACGGTGATCCGAATCTTGCTCCGGGGCGCACGCAGTGCAAGCACGCAAGCCGCGCCGACAGCGCCGGGTATGCCGCCGTATGGCCGGCAACTCGACGATCGCCAGATCGCAGCGGTGCTCAACTACGAGAGAAATAGCTGGGGAGTTGCTTCTCCTGCCGTTGAGGTGAAGGATGTTACCCGAGTTCGGTCAGAGACGGCATCTCGTGCCGACTGAGATTCGGCCGGACCGGAGGGAAGGTTCGTTCGCGTAGGTAGCGATTTTCAAACCAAGAGAGGAGAGTCTCATGAAGCTCTGTAGCACTTTCGCTTGCGCCGCCCTTGCGCTGATCGTGATCGGATCAGCATCTGCACCGAAGTGCTATGCTGAAACCGTCACTCCTGGTGCTGATAAGGTGGCTTCCACTTCCATCGAGGTTTCGGACGTTAAAATTCCCGATACTCAATTGGCGCGCGACGCAGCTCAGATCATTCGCAGCGCCGAGGGCGATTTGCTGTTTCAACACTCCATGCGCGTTTATTGCTGGGCTGATTTAGCGGGAAAGCGCAAGGGTCTGACTTATGACCCGGAGCTCCTCTTCGTCGCGGCTATGTTCCACGACTACGGGCTGACGGCGGGCTATGGCGAGAGTCACCTGCGCTATGAAGTCGACGGAGCAAATGCCGCTCGCGCATTCTTGCAGGGCAAAGGCATTTCCGAAGCCGACGCTCAGAGGGTCTGGCTGGCGATCGCGCTGCATACGACAAACGGGATTTCCCCGCATCTCTATCCGATTGCAGCGCTTCTGGCCGAAGCGGCCAACATGGATCTCGTCGGGGCCGGCTTTAGCGACTTCACCCCGGAGCAGCGGATCGCCGTGGAGGCGGCTTATCCGCGCCAGCCACAATTTGCAGAAGGTTTCCTGCAAGCCCTCTACGACAGCCTCAAGCACCGCCCTGAGACCACCCAAGGCACTGGTCTTGCCGACGTCATGGCCTACAAGGATCCAAATTTCCGCCGCAGGGACTTCAGCGCTCTGATGCGGAAGTCGCCGTGGGTTGCAGCACCGTAGCCGGGACGCGCTTGCTCAGGGACGCCGCATGCCGTTTGCGGTTCGCGGGTCATGGTTTCAGGAGCGTCGTTAGCTCGGCGCCCTCATCGGCGACGAACACTGCGACCAACTCTGCGTCTTCGGCATTGCTCGCGTGTTTGCTGAGACAACATGGGTCGAGCCTGGTGGCTCGAAGAAGGACTGTCCAACGCTGAACGTCTCGAGGGGGCCGTCGCCTAGTTGCGAGCGAATCTCTCCCTTCGTGATGTAGGCAGTGACCGACCCGCCGTGCCGGTGGGCAGGCGTGAATCCGCCGCGCCCATAGGTCACGCGCACGACGGTCACGCACTTTCCGGGAACATTGGGCAGAGCGTGAGACGAGATCACCCCGACCTTGCTCGATCCGGAGGCCGCTCCAGTGCTTTCCGAGCACAGCGGTCCTGAGAAGGCGGTCATCGGGTCGAAGCCCGCCGGGAATGTCTTCGCGAGCGCAACTGCGCAAGCAAGCCCCGCCGCGACCGCAAGCGAAGGCATTGTTCACCAGCAAATCAAGACGACCATATTCGGTTCGCACGTGGTCGAAGATCGGCGTCTGATCAGACCTCAAAGCGCAGGAGTGCGTCGGGAACGTCGTAACCCCAAATTTGATACATTCGGGCGATCACGTCCGCCATCACGCCAAGCTCCGGCATCTTGTCACCCTGGCGGTGGCTCATGATGATGGGAGACGTCGCAGGCTCGGCCAGCCGCTTGTAACGAACGCCTTCGACACGCGATTTCTGCACCGAGACCGGCACGATGCAAACGCCTTCCTCGGCAGCGACGAGGCCAACCGCAATCTGAAGCTCGCGCGCTTCATGTGCGATCCGGGGTTCGATTCCGCGATCGTGGAAGAGTGCGATGACCTGATCGGCGTAGCCCGGGCGGGGCGCGCGGGGATAGAGTGTCATTCGGCCTGCAATATTGACCCCCTAAGCCGGGGGATCGGCGTCCAAAATTGACCCCCTACAGATTGGTCTTTGCGCTGCCTGCTTTGAAACGAAGCAGGTGGTGGGGGATGCTGATCGTGGAGACGATTGCCCGGATCCGGCGCGAGCACTTCATCAAGGGCAAGACGATCAAGGAGATCGCCCGTGACCTGAGTGTGTCGCGGAACACGGTTCGGAAGGTGCTGAGGTCGGGAGAGACCTCCTTCGAGTACGAGCGGCAGGTGCAGCCGCGACCAAAGCTGGGACGATGGGCAGTAGAGCTTGAGGGATTGCTGGCGGCGAGCGCGGCTAAATCGGCTCGTGAACAGCTGACGTTGATCCGGATCTTCGAAGAGCTGCGCGGCCGCGGCTATGACGGCGGTTACGATGCGGTGCGGCGTTACGCCAGGCGGTGGAGCAAAGAACGCGGGCAATCGACTGCGGCCGCTTATGTCCCGCTGAGCTTTGCCCCCGGCGAAGCCTACCAGTTCGACTGGAGCCACTAGGTGGTCTTGCTGAGCGGCACCACGGTGATGGTGAAGGCCGCCCATGTTCGGCTCTGTCACAGCCGCATGCTGTTCGTGCGGGCCTATCCGCGGGAGACGCAGGAGATGGTGTTCGACGCCCACGACCGGGCGTTCGCCCTGTTCAAAGGCACCTGCACCCGCGGCATCTACGACAACATGAAGACCGCCGTAGAGACGATCTTCGTCGGTAAAGGGCGTCTTTACAATCGCCGCTTCCTGCAGATGTGCAGCCACTATCTGGTCGATCCGGTCGCCTGCACGCCAGCGTCGGGCTGGGAGAAGGGGCAGGTCGAGAACCAGGTCGGGCTGGTCAGGGAACGCTTCTGTGAGTGGCGGAGTAATTCTCCCCACTTATGGCATTTGAAAATTCCCCAGTTTTCGTGACGGCCGACCGGCCAGGGCATGCCCTGGCCGGTCGGCCGGCGCGTCGAATCGCCGACGTTCCTCCTGCAGGCGGAAGGGAGGGCGCGGTGCTCAAACTTGGGGAACTTGTCATGATCCTGGATTTGCATCGCCAAGGTCTGTCGGTCAGCGCTATCGCCCGGCAACT
>Ga0209389_1003423_pt1 | contig 12783 bp, 6 predicted proteins | sample CowpearedBW_FD_187526 | JGI IMG/M metagenome (GOLD analysis project Ga0209389, IMG submission 187526) | Root nodule microbial communities of legume samples collected from California, USA - Cow pea red BW (SPAdes) (version 2) | ecosystem: Host-associated > Plants > Roots > Nodule | place: USA... | reverse complement strand
CTAACAAAAAAATAGTCAACTAACCTATTGTAACCAATTATTAAGGGGGTTACCTGACACAGAGGAACAATACAGCAATATATCCAATGAATTCCTACTCAATACCTTACCTCTTTTCTCCTTTCTTCATTTTTGTTTCAACCTTTCTTTTAATCTTTTCTTTTACATCCCACGGGTGTATCAAAATAGTTCCCATAAAACGAAATGTAAATACATCAACAAATAAATTTGAGTAAATACTAATATGTTTACCTCTACATGTTCAACACCTTCTTCATCGGTCCATACCCTGTGAGGAATTCTTTGGCGAGCAGCTCGATTTCTACTCTCCTGACCATAACCAGTAATTGGAGATCCAATCCTCACGCGTACCTGGTAAAAAAACAAATCCAGAACAAGTGAACCTAAAAGCACAGTTACTATACATTACCCGTACCAACAGGTTTGGTTTGGCATGCACAAATTTTAATTACAATTCATTTTGCAGTAAATACAACATTGTTCAAATGCATGCCTAATTTTGGCCTGAAGCTTTCAAATACCCAAGTTCTCTACCTAGTGTAAATGCCTTATTTTATATTTTTTTTCATGTTTATAAAAGTGGGAATGTGAGAAAACTTGACAAACCTGACCGTCATCTTGAATTCTTTTGAGAGCCTTGCTATAGATCTTGTACCTGCAACCAGCTCCCAACAATTAAATAAACACATGCTTGAATATTACTTATATTACACAATATGCAACATTGCAACATTTTCATTGAAGAAAAAACGAGGAAGAAGGTGATTACTCTTTAGGTTGAAAAATAAGCTCCTTGAAAACAGCATATCCGGCCGCAGCTGCGATTCCAAGCCCCGCGAGAATGACAACACTGTAGGACGCTCCCTCCACAAAGGTCACAGGCTTCTCCGGAATGTTATACGTAGGGGCACTAAAGGGATCCTCCTCAACACTGGCTATGTCCTTTTTAGCCTACAAATCAAATAGATCGAAATTAGGTTTGGAAGCAGTAAATGACGCATTCATGGACTCTGACCTTATTGCTAGATTCGCCGTGTTCGTTGGATTGGGATGTTTTGGAAGAAATGGACCTTGATCCTCTGATTGGGAAGGAGGGGGGAGGGACATTGGGGGAGCGGCGAGTGGCGAGAGAGCGCGTGCATGCCGAGAGTGCGCGATGGTGGGATAAGATTCTGCGGAACATGGCGGAGTGAGGGTGTCTTTTCGTCTTCCACGGCGTTGAAGGGCTTCGAAGAGTGCGGAACAGGGTTCTGAGTTGCAAGCAAACTTCGCTTCAAAACGGCGCCGCCTCCTCTGTTATCCTTTTCTTCTTCCTCGTACGCTTCTTTTAGTTTTTTACCACTATAGTTAAACAAAATTATGTTGGATAAGTTATAATAGTTGGTTAAATTGTAATTTACTCATTTTTAAAACGACTTTTGTAGTTGGAAATCTTTAATTAAGCTAAAAAGATGTTTTTTTTTTCAATTTTTCGGATTTATAGGTTAGAGTAACTATTTAACTCGGGTTTTTTAACCTCTAATATTCGATTTTGTTTGATTTTTTTAAAAACGTACACTTATATATTATATTCAATTTTACATATGTCAAGGCTAAACTTTTCATCATTATTTCCAATTTTGTTACGATTAAAGACAAAGTTTAATTTACTTATTTTATTCGATTTATTTTAGAACTGTCAAAACATATAATTCAGTCTGATCCGGCTCGACTCATCACAAGTTGATCATTAAGTGAACCAATCCAATTCAACTCACTTATTAGCAAGCCACAAAAAAAATCGAACCTGACTTGGTCCACCACGAATTGGTGGATTAAATGGGTTGGCTCACGAGTTCACTTAATTCAAAAAAATACAATTATTTTATTTTTTTTCAGTCAAAACTAAATTCTAATTCTAATTAAAATCTAAATAAACTTTAATATAATTCATACAAACCAAAATCACAAAAATACAAATTATCTATGTGTTGGCTAAAAACACTTGTGTGACCCTTTATTTGCGGGTTGGTGAATCAACTCGGCTCACCACGGGTTCAACCCAGATGAGTCGGGTTCTAGGTGAGCTGGGTCAAAAATTAACCTGTATTAAAATTTGTAAAAAAATTTCAACCCAACCCGGCCCGAACCCATGGTAGACCAGGTTGGCTCGCGGGTTTCAACCCATTTTGACAGTTGTAATTTATTTCATTTTTAGTTTTATGGTGTATTTGGATAAAGTATTTTAATGAAACAATTCATTTTTTTGAAGAATTTAGATTTCTTTGTAATGAAATGTTTTTTTTTTTGATAGAGAAATTAGAAAGCATTTAAAATGTAAGCATTGTTTTTTTTAAGCATTTCAATTAGTTAAATTAGTAGAAATTCAAATACCCTCAAAATAGGTGGAATTTGAAATTCTTCTCACTCAACCTCACACTCTTGACTCAACCCCAAACGGACCCGACAAGCCCAACAACCATGATAGGTTAGGATGGTCATACGATTCAAACGGATCGGGCTGGCCTGACGACAAAAACGGGTCGGGCAGGCCCGACTACCCAAACGAGCTTGACGACCTAGACGGAGCGAGCGAACCCGATGACCTAGACAGACCGGGGTGGCCCAACAAAAATACGGGTTGGGCGGGCTTGACGACCCAAACAGGTCGATCAAGTCGGACAACCCATACGGGTGGGGTGGGCCTGATGACCAAGATGTGTTAGGTTGGGCCGACGACCTAGACGGATCGAGCTGGCCTGACGACATAAATGGGTCAGGTAGGCCTAACGACCAAGACAAGCGGGGTGGGCTAAAAGACAAAGACATGTTGAATCAAGCCACACGAGTTGGGCAGGCCGAACAACCAAGAGGTGTTGGACGGGCCTGACGACCCAAACGTGTCAGGCATGCCCAACGATAAGTACGAGCCCGACCTACCCAACAACCTATATGGACTCTATCAGCCCATTGCACTGACGAGCTTGATCGACTTGACGACCTAGACGGGCCTGACCCAGCCCAGCCTGTCTGGATCATCATGTCGGGCCAGCCAACCCATTTGGGTTTCCCAGGCGCCCCTCTTCTCCAACATGTATTAGTTTCCCAGTCGACCCAACTCGTCTAGATTGTTGGGTCGGACTAACCTGATTGGCTTGTCGGGTCGGTCCTGCCCGACCCATCTGGGTCGTCGAGCTTGTTTCCAAATTTATCATAAACTCAAAACATAATTAAGCCTAAAATATATATTATTAAAATGAAATTTCATCTCACAAGAAATTTAATTATTTTATCCAAACAAGAAATTGAAATGTATGATATTTTAATTTCTTTATTCAAACAAGTTATTTAGAAAATGAATGTAATTTAATTGCAAACAATTCAAATACAACACATTTCAATTTCTCAGTATTGTTGAAATGCTTTGTCCAAACATAAGGTTAAACATTTTTTCATGCATGAGATTTTTAAATTGGTTTGGATTTAAATTACTCATTTTAAGTTATTATTTTCTTATTATGATAATGTACTCATGTTCACTTGTCTACTAATTATTTCTATTCTCGTTACCAAATTTAGCTTCTGTTCTTTTTCTTCGTCATTATGCACCATAATAAATTTTAATATTCTAAATTTATTATGTGAAATTAAATTGGTTAAACTGAACATTCATTATGTTGGTGTTGGCTGATCGGAGTGTTTGTACACACTTTGAAAGGTGTGATGTGCCTAGAGATAGTATTTGGTGGTTTTGAGAGTGTAGAGCATTTGGTGGCCGGATTAGGTTCCTGCATGGGATGGGTAGATTGCACTCGTAAACTTACCTTTTGTTGCAACATAAATCTGCTTTGCCATCTTTAGTTTAACTTTTGTGGTATGTTTGGATCAATGAAAATAAATATTTAAGCATTTCAAATAGTGAGTGTCCATTGTGTGGTTTAGCAAATTTCAAATGATTTATAAGAATTTGCAAGTAATCCTTATCTAATTACCCTCATTGAAAAATGAAGAGAAATAAAAGAAAAGTCACGTCACACAATTTAAATTACTTTTCTCAACCTAAGCTACTTATGTGTAAGGTAATTGATTTAAAACACTAATCCAAATTAATAGTACTTAAAATATACACCACTTAAATGAAGTCAACAACACCATTTAAATAAAGTTTATCATTAGGTTTTACGTAATACTGAAACTTGAATATTTTCATAATAGAATCAATCAATTTTATCTTTCTATCATTTAGAACCTTTTTCTTTCATGATATGTAAAAGAATACATCTAATTTAATAAATAATTATTTTGAAAAAAACACTCAAAATTATATTCATAGCAAACAAATACTCGCAATAAGAAAAATTCAATAAAAATCAATTTCAAAAATTGACCTTTGCTCAACCTTGGTGAAGATAAAAATCAATACCATATAAAATTTTCTTTAACAACAACAAAACTTGCAAAGTTGGGATATTAAATTTCATCCCAACTCATTAAAAATCTTTAATCAAAAATATTGATCTCCATAAAACAGAGAACATATATAATGCACGTCATTTAAATCATAGAACTCTTCAAACTCAAAAAATATTAACTTTTAAAATATAGTTCTTGAAGTTAATTTAATCTTTTCAGCACCCTCATCAGGTGCGTGTTGAAATTATGAGGGTGTAGAAAAGAATGACTTGCAAATGAGCACTGTTATTAGGCTGACCCATACTAAAAAAACTTATTTTCTCATATGAAATAAAGCAGGACTAAAATTGAGATAGATTCTTCCTGCATCCCCATATATTTCTTCCCATATCCCATATTTCTTTTTTGAAAATGACTTTTGAATTTCATAATCTGAAAGTAAGAAAAATGATTTATGAACTGTGCAATTGAAAAGTCAAATGACTTTTAGATACTGTAATTTTCAGAATGTGTAATGTAAAAATCAAATGATTTTTAAATCGTGTAATTTAGAAAACAATTTTCTTAAGAAAAAAAAAAAAACTTTTGAATAGGGGTGCAAGAAGAAAGACATGATGAGGCAAGAAGAAACTGTGTAAAATAGATTGCACCTCTAATTTTCATTTTACAAAATACAATGTGTGAATTTTCTATATTATTGTGTTTCATAACTCGTAATTTATTTTAAATTTTTGGTTTTTTTATATTATCAAAATGAGATTATAATAATCTGAAATCCATATTTTGATATAAACCTGTTTATGGGAGAATAAATTCGTTCAACATTACAAAATTATTAATATTTCAAATTTTCTGTTTTTCCTATTCCAAATAGTCTTTGTAGGATGTACTTTTTATATTTTGAAATGATTATTTAAAATTGGATATATTATTTAATATTATATTTTGGAGTGTTTATCCTGGAATATATATTTTCATTTGAAAACAGACATTTCAAACGTAGTTTCTATATTTAGAAATAATAATTCTAAAACTAAGAGCATGTCATTTTATATTATGAAATGGTCACTTTTACCAATATATTCAAATTCTTCTGATAATATATTTCGAAATTAACATTTGAAGAAAACATGGTAAAACGTTTTCATATTATCATATAATTTTTTCTTCAAAATTTGTAACTTCATCCCAATCACAAGAACCAAATCTAATGAAGCAAGTGAAGGAACGAGGTTCACTTTCACAATATATTCACCCATAAAAACAAGTTTTATTTTATCACCAACAATTTAGCATACACATTTATTATTTTATCCTTCAATCTTTCTCTTTCTTTATAAATATCAAAAATAAATTCTTTTAATGACTAAATTACTCCTTAAAATGAGTTGTCAAAAATATATTTAAGAAAAAATAAAATCGAGGAGTAATTGATTGATTGATTAAAAAAAATTATAATATAATATTTCAATAAGAAAAATAGTTATAGAATATATATGTTAATACATGGTGCCAAACTGTACCTTTTGAGAAACATATAAAATATTTTAGACCAAGGAAATTTATACAGTTGTAAGAGAGATCTTTTACCTCTGATAAATTCTATACTCACTTTATATTTATTATTTTACTTTTTTTATAAATATAAAAACTCACATTTTAATAGATTATCAGATATGAGATATCAAAATATTATTTGTTTTTGGTGATATGAAAAATGAAGGTCGAAAGAAGCACAATTTAACATAAAAAACAGCATCATGTATATTGTTTAAAGAATAAAAAATAAAGTAAGACGGATATAAAGTGTAAACAACAATATGAATGCATTTGAAATTGTTATGCATTTTTCTTCGATAAAACATATATTTCTCGGATGGCACTATATTTTACAATTATTTTAGCGTGAAATTTTTTATAATTGTTTATACAGTAACGGGTTGTAATTGAGAGAGGGCAAAAGAAAAATGAAGAGGAAGATTTGAAAGGAGATGTTAGGGTATGCAATGAAAAGAAAAAAGAGATTTTTTTTTTGAATTTATGAAAAATAATAAAAGATGGTTTGTAAAAAATGTAGAGAGGATTTGCTATAAGATGTGGAGGGAATCCTTGGGATTCATTAAAAAATCCTCTAATACTTAAAAAATCTTCACTATGGGTATAAATTCCTGGAGGTTTTATAACCTCTCTTAATAAACTCTAGTTAAAATTAAATTATCTGAATCTATTTTTTTACTTAAAAAATTATGTACAAAATACATAAAAAATATTTACCATAAAATTATAAAAAATGTTTATATTTAATTCTATAATTATCTATATCTATATTAAAAGAATGCACTTTTTGGTGTATATTTTTTTTTCCTATTTTATCATTAATAATATAATTCTTAAGTTTGTTAAGGATAATTATACAAAATTGTCACCGATTTCAATTTAACACTTTTTTAAAAATTATAATCCATTTTTTTCTTCATCTTATTGCTTGTTTTTCATCTTTACATGCAAGTATTTTTTACTATTGTCATTATATTTGTTCATTTTTAAGTTATTGTTCGTGCTTTTTTTCATTCTTTATTATGGTTCACTTAAAGTCGGAAACATGAGAAGAATATTCATATATGAAGAGGGAAAAAAACCAATCCTGAAATTTAAAATGAAATTTCGGTATAAGTTAGGAAGAATTTAAAACCATACACCTTTAGATTGAATAGCACTGAAATACATGTCAAATAATGTCCAAATACGTAGATTTGCAAACACAAGAACATGAATGACAGATTAAAAGTTCATTGTGAAGAAACAATTGTAAGATCCTGAGTCAGAAGACTGAAGACAGTTAAAAAAAACATAAAATAGAGTAAACAAGTATAATTTACTGTATTTTCAAATTTAGATTAAAATTTTGTACTTCCAAATTTGGATTAAACTTTTACTAAATTTTATTTTATTTGATATTACTTTTGTAACTCACATATTTTCAACTTTATAATTTAATTACTTTTATTAATTTAAAACTTTTAACCTAGCTTATTTATTTCATGTGTTCATAATCTTGTAACTCTAAAACTTTGTATTTTCTTTTAATAATTTCATTAATTACTTATTATTTTTAAATATTTTTAACATCTCATTTTATCTTTTATAAATCACATTATTTGAAAAATTATAATCACAGAAAATTTAAAAATGCATTCGTAGTAATTATAATAAAAATAATAATTTTATTAATTTTTATTATCATAAAAAACACACGCGGTGCATGTCGTTTCACTAGTATATATTAATTACTTAATTAATACATTAAATCAATATTATTTTCTTGGAATTATGTTGGTATACACGTTTTCTTTTTACAATTTTATCTTTATTGTAATAATTATTTTTGTTTTTCTATAAATACTGTTATGTCGTTTCTGCATTTAGACCATTACTTGTTAAGCGAAACATATTTTAATATTTGACATTAATACAAATTTGTAACTACATAATCTTTTTATTTAAAATTATCTTCATTATCTTTCCACTCGAAACATCATAAAATTGAATGATTCATAAGTGATTGTAGCACTCTCACAGTATCAAATCTTTAAACAAACACACCTAAGTTTTTCAAAAACAATTCTCAAAAAAAATTACTTAATTTTTAAAGTTTCTTTAAAAATATATTATTTTAGTGTAATAAAAACAGGGGCATTCAGAAGTGAATGGACTAAAATAAGAAGTTTGTGGAGGAGAAACGATGGAGAACGAGGTAATTGATTTTATGTATTTTAATAAAAAAGAAAAAGAAAATAATTTGTGGAACTTTTTCTTACTTTTTTCTTTTACGTTTTATCATTTCAATTAAATTAAAAAATTAAACATGTTTTTTCACTCTATAAACAACTAAACATTTATTTATTTTCTTACCAATTTTATTCTCTCAATTTATATATTATTTATTTTGGTTCCATCTGTTTATTAGGGACACTGACGCAGAAAAAACAAACGACGCATGAGGTTCATAAGCAGGAACAGTGAATACTGACACTGTTCTTCGTCACACGCGGCGAACCGAAATCACACAATCTCGCCAGAAACCATTTCGTTTTTCTTTCAATAATAATTTGTCTTTTAAGGTTGAAGAAACTCAGAGCCTGTTTTCTTTCTCTCTCTCTAATCCCCAATCTGGTTCTTTTGCGCTGGGAATAAGAAAAATAAGAACCATTTTAAAGAACATCAAAATGAGAGACCAGACACTGAGTTACGATTCCCACTGTAACTAATTGGGTGAGTTTGTCTCTTTACCCCTCTTTTCTTCTTTCTTTTTCTTTCTTGCATTTATTGACGTCAATGCCATCTCTCAAATTCTAATGCACTCACTCGAAGGTGAGAGAATTTATGAGCTTTCTTTTTTGTTTTCATTCATAATTTTTACGCCACTCACTCTTCTCAGCCTTTTTGAGAAACAAATTCCCAGATGGAAAATTCATCCTTTTAGAATTCAACTCATATTTCTTCTGTATTTACTCATCTGTTTCTGCTGTTCGATCACCAAGGGTCTCTGGAATTTCTTGTCATTTTCTCGGGAAAATTATGTCCTCCGCATCTTCTTTGGCTTTTCCCGGAAAAGCTCTCACCAATCTTGAACGTTTTCTGGTATGCGTCACTCCAGATGTTCCTTCACTCTCTCTTCAGGTATTTCTTTAATTTTTTTTATTTAATCCAATTTTTTAATTTAATATCGTTTATCTCTCTATTCTCTTGTGTCTTCGATTCGGGACCTAAAATCCAGATTCTGTTTTCTTTCTCCGTCGGATCGATGATTGAAGTGGATAATGATATAATTATTATTTTCTTATGTTTCTGCGGTTTCTTTGAATTATGCGTGTTATGAGAAATTATGAGAAATCATAACGACTATAAATTTCAGTTTGAGATACCAAAAATAATAAATGGATTGTTTTTTATGTTTTAAATGAATTATTAAAGAATTAGTTATTCACATAGCATGATACCAAAGAGTTGATTTTATTTCTCTATCAGTCAAAAGTCAAAATTTGATCTCAAGAACAAATGACCATGATGAAGTGTGGGTCAAACCACTAGAATTTTACGAATATTCCCTCGATGCCCTTGCTTTGATATACACATGTTTTTATGCCCATACATTAATTTTATAGTATCTTTTATCCAATGTTTTTTCTGATTTTCTGAGAAAACTACGATGTTTTGTAACAACTAAAGCATCTAAAACATTAGTGAACTGAATTGTTATCTAGTTAGGACGAAATGAATCGTTGCAATTGCAAAATGAGGCTAATTTGTTTTAGAAGTTGCATGCTACGAGATTCTCTCTGCACATGTGTTCTGAACAGTACTATGATGTGGCTAGAGATGGTATAGTACTCTGCACAGTGTACGACTAACCTTTTTATTTCATATTATTTAAGTCTCAATTTCAGATACTATTTTCATCCTTATCTCATAATTTTACCTTGGCTGCATGTTTTTACCTTGGATTAATTGTTATCAAATTTTGATGATAGAAAAATTTAACATTAAAAGATTAAATACAGTAAAAAGACTTGACTTTCTTTTAAGAAAGTTTTAATTATTTAATTTTACATTTATATATTATGTATTAAAAATAGAAAATCGTAATTAATTAGAGAAGGATAATTTTGACTACCAAAAGAAGTTAAGGATGATTTTATTACTGATACAAAAACCAAAAGAGGATGATTCTCACTCCATTTCACTTTAGGAAGAATATTTTTGTACACGTTTCTCCTCCTCTCGTGAAATCATTCTCGAATGTGACTTCAAGTGGGTCACCTGGTCCTACAATCATAATACCTTGGAGCAAAGGGTATGCCAGCTTAAATGATTAGGTAGTCATAAATGATATATAGAATATTTTGTATAAGATTTTTAAGAGATAAAAAAATGATATCTTTATAAACTCTAATTAACTTATATGCGAATTAAAAATATAAATTATATACTTTATACGAGAATTTTTATAGATTAGTTTGTATGGAAAATAATTTTAATTTTTTTTCTTCTTGAAAGTGCGTATATAATAGCTCCTTCTAACAAACTCTTAAAAACTATTTTCATTACAAGCTTCTAAAGATGAAATCTTAAATGGTAACAACATATTTAAGAACCAATGATAAATTTTACTCAGAAGTTGTTCTATAATATATATTCTTTTTAACTTGTTGAAAGAACAATTGTTTTGAAGATAAAAAACGATTTTTTATTTTTTATAACTCACGGTCAACAAAAGAGTTTCATTAGGCCTGAATCTTAAATTTATGATCCATGCATAATTTTCCAACCCAAGCCACCACTCCCCTATGTCGGGGTTTGCACCTGCAATGTACCAAGAAAACAATTCAAGTTCATTGCAGTAAAACATAGAAAAAGCAGTTTTTTTTTCTTCTTAATTTTTATTGCATTTATTGTGTATTATTTTTCAGGGCTGTTGTAGTGATCCAAATGGCCAATGTGTACCTCCTGGAAAAGACACAGTTGAATACTTCAATCTGAAAGATCTTTGGGACTGCTACTATGACTGGAGTGCATATGGTGTTGGAACTCCTATGATGTTTGAAAATGGCGACACTATGCAATACCATGTTCCATATTTGTCTGCCATCCAAATCTACAGTAGCAAAGCAGTTGCAGCAGCTTCTAGGTATGCAGAAACAACACAGTTGTGCTTATGCACTGAATATTTCAAAAAAAATGGTGTGAGCCATCTTATTGTTGTATATATAGGCTTGGGAGAGAGGACAGTGAAGGAGCTGAATCTGATTCCTGGAGTGAGGACAGTGGAAGTGATAAGCTATCTAGAACACTGAGTAACAATTCTAGCAAAGCATGGGATGTTGCTTCTTTAGATTCAAACTCTGATCAAGTGGGTTCTTGGACAGCAAGGGATAATGAACTTTACTTACAGTACAATGAGACCTCTCCATATTGGCAGAGAGTTCCATTTTCTGAGAAGGTAGTCTCTCACTTCAAGTGGTATGGTATTCTTAAACTTCTTATCAACTACAAATGACATGTTTTTATGTTTTGTCTCATGTGCTGGATGTCTGTTGATGTTTCTTGTTTCAGATAGCTGAGTTAGCCAGAAGCCACCCAGCATTGATGACATTGAAGAGTGCAGATATTTCCCCAACCAGTTGGATGGCTGTTGCTTGGTGAGCAGACATAGTTGTTTTTGTTGTCCTGAAAATTTGTTGTTCTTGAAGATGAACTCTGCAACTTGGAAGTGAAGAAAGCTTTGAACTTTCATTTTGCTTTATTTGAATAATTTTCTTGAGATTTTGATTTCATTCAAACATACTCATGGTTGATAAAAATCACTCTTTCTCTGAATTGTTGTGACGTGTCTAAAAAGTTCATAATCAATTTGTTTTTTCGACCTTTTTGTGAAGTTTATATTTACTCGTAGTTTCTATTTGATTCCATGATAGAAAATCTCACATTGTCTGAATAGGTACCCGCTTTATTCCGTACCATGTCAGAAAAGTAAAAAGGACCTGTCAAGCTTCCTCACTTTCCATACATTGTCGTCTTTCCAAGGTATCTTACGTAGTGAGTTGTCTTCCTTCAGTCAATGGATAAAGAAAATTAGAACATATATACTAGTTTGAAGCTCTTGCTGTTTCCTTTGGAGATTCTAGCATCTGTCACGTGTTCAGAGAACTGATTTTGCTTTAATTTCTGCACTTTTCTATTGTATTTCACAAAGAAAATTATGTATTCTTTGTGCTTTTGATCTGTGTAACATAGGCTTGACATTCTTCTGCATTTATTCATCTTCAATACATCCATTGCATTTACCATTTCGAAGAGGTGACCCTGATATCATTCCCACAACTACATTTTGATTTTGTTTTGCAGATTTAGCAAGAACATATGATGAAGTTGACACAGGGAGCAGTACATGTTTTTCAGGTGGGTGGCGAAGAATAATAAGAGAAAAATGCAAGAAACAAGAGGGTGGTTGTATATCTCTCTTTCCATTTGGACTAGCCACTTACAAAATGCAGAAAAATATTTGGTCAAGCACCTCTAATAAAGTGGTGTCCGATCTATATAATGCTGCAGACTCGCGGTTGAAGCTTCTCAACGCTGATCACCATGACTTCAACTTCTTCACATGCCAACCCACTTGTACCTAGTACATTGTTTGTTTCATGTGTGTTCAATGTAATCCAAACATCCTAACTCACTGCCCTTCACTTAGTATTAGTATGGTACTTTGACTTTGGCACATGTTAAGGAATTTTTGGTAACCAGAACATTGACAAAAATGTACATTTTTGTTTAGTAGGTCTTCTTGTGAAGTGATTTTTCTTCTTTATC
>Ga0209389_1003419_pt1 | contig 12785 bp, 3 predicted proteins | sample CowpearedBW_FD_187526 | JGI IMG/M metagenome (GOLD analysis project Ga0209389, IMG submission 187526) | Root nodule microbial communities of legume samples collected from California, USA - Cow pea red BW (SPAdes) (version 2) | ecosystem: Host-associated > Plants > Roots > Nodule | place: USA... | reverse complement strand
ACAAAAGAAAAAAAAAAAGGTTAGAGTACTTTATGTAACTAATGAAGAAGACTAATAACAAGAGTGAGAAATATTTTTGAAAAAGGTTGATTGATGCATAATTTTCACCCTATTTTCCCCTTATAATATTTGAGGGTTCATTTTGAATATTTTTTCATTCAAAAATAAATAAAAAGAGAACTTAAGAATATTGTTTGGTTGAAAATTAGGAAAATAAATTTTCGAAAATATTTTTATAAATAAACATATAAAATAAAATAAACGAATCGATTTCATTTTGTTTTATAGTTTATTATGTAGCATAATCATAACTATTAGAGTTTCTCATTATTATTATTATTGTGGTTAGGTTTCTCATTGAACTTATCCCTCCTTCAAAGTATAATCACAGGTCAAACATAAAATATTAAAGAGAAAACTAAAATCAGACAATTTTAGCAAATTAAAAATAAACTATTTTTTAAATTATAACAAAAATTCATCCGTCAAACACCATCTAAAAATTTGTCAACCCACAAACTTTTACAAATTTCGCTTCTGTATTTCAGCCATACCTAACAACAACAATTTTCTTCAAGATTCCTATTTCAATTCTCTCTACAATTTATATAGTTATTCTTCAGTGAATAATGTTTGAGTTCTGTTCATGAGTTAATGGAGTGCAGTCTAACAACTTCTGAAAGGGAAAAGCCTCCATTGGCCCACTCCATTAATGCTGTCTATCTATCTCCATGTTAAAGAGAGAAGACTTTGTTTTTTTCTCACAAAAAAGAAAACATTCTGGTAAGGGTGGCCAGGAATATAGACATTTAATTATGTTTATCTTCTTAGGTTGGTCGTGCATAAACCTACCTAATGGGTCATTTCATCCACTTTATTGTTCTTGTGTATGTTGTTGGAGAGGGGTGTTTCCTTTAATCTACAACACTACATGTGTGCTGGCTCCTGGCAGAAAAAACATCATGTGAACCTACAGTTTTGTAACCGGAAATGTTTCTGACAAACCAATTCTCGTGTTTGTGTAGTGTTTAAACATTTAATTAATGAAAGCTTCATGAAATATCAACATAATAACAAAATTTGCATGGACCTCTTTTATTTCAATGATATTTTGAATTATATTACATACACTTGTATTTCGTTCATGCATGATTCATCAATTAGGCACGTCTTAGTTCGTCTTAGTTCTTAAGAATAAAAAGTAATAAATAACTATTTTAATCCTAACACTACATAACCATTTTATGGGTCTCTAAAACTAAAAGAAAACATTTTAATATGTAATCCGTAAATATTTCTAAACTGAAACAATCGCTTCATTAATTATGCTTGTGATTAGGGACTAAATTCATAGTGAACGAAATAATTAGAAATTTTAGGATTTTTTTTGTTTTTAATTTCAAGCATTAATGTGACTACGTATTACACTTTCATGGACCAAAATAGTGCTTTATTCTTGAAAGAAACATGCTTATTAATGTGAGTAAGAAGTTCTATATTAAATAAAAGTTGAGTAATTTGTTAGAAATGTATAAGTCATGAGAGAAAGAAGAAAGGATCCGTACCAAAAAAATGCACAAGAAAAGTTTGGGTAAAAATTAATTCAAGAAAGTTTGCTTGCTCATTCATTTATTAGAACTTTGTTCAATATATATAGTACAATGTCTCATCATATAGAGAGAAAAGTAAAAAACAAAATAAAAAAGAATATTTGATAATAATAAAAAAAAATCAAATATATGATATCTCTATCAATATAAAAAAAAGCAAGAGATATATAATATCTTTACATAATTAAAAAGAATAATTCATTAACACAATTCTTTAATTTCTTTTTTTTTTCTTTCATATAGTATCAAGTTCACTTATATGTTTTCGTCATATTTCATTAATTAAAATATTTTATATTTTTTCCAACTTGTCTAATATAGAGTAACTAGCAGTAGTAGACTACTGTTGAGAAACTCTTTTATCAAATTGGTTCAAGCATATCGTAAATAAAGATGAAGAGAAAGAATAATATATTAGAGAGAAAAAAGATAAAAAAGATAAGAGAGTAGGTTAAAGGTGACAATATTATTGTCTGGATGAGTAGTACATAAAAATGTAATACATCAAGTCAGATATTTCAATCCAATGGCCTACATATAATTAGGAATAAATTGACTAATTGTTCTTATTTAAAAAAAATGGCAAAACAATTGTTAAACGTTGTTACTAAATTCAAGTTCTCAAATAAATATTTTAATTGTGATTAATTTTGTGAAATAAATTTTCAGCCCACTCCTATATGCAATAAATCATGAGGTTTAGTATGTCATGTGACACACTAATCACCCAACTTTATTTTCTGGATACTAGTGATATTATATCGTGCGTACGAGAATATCAATTAAATTCTTATTGTGAAAAATGAGAATTTTAAATATAATTTGTTCTTACGGTGATTACGGTGACGATGACGATGATATATATTTTGTAAAGACTTTCAAACATGCTTCAAGGGTCCACAGTCTTGATTTTAGGGATATCTTGTCCTCTGGTCTCAAATTAGTGTGTGCTTGCAAAAGACATTTCGATACCAAAGGAGTTTGAAATATGAGTCAGATGTCAGAGTAAAAACATAAGCATGTACATCGTAAAATGTGTCTTTTATACTAGAGTTTATGGATCTTATTTGGTTGGGCTTTGGTTTAGTTAGCTTAATTACCTTCTAATCATAATGGACTATGTAATCTTGAGTTAACTTTATTTGGGGTAATTAGGTTGACTCGATTATTATATGTAAATATAATAATTATTTTAATTTATCTAATTAAAAATATATGTAAAATATTCGGCCAGTGTTACTTAGGTTAACGACTGAGAACTTTAAACAATGGATTTGACTAGTACCACTTAGATTAGTGGTTCAAAATTTTAAACAGTGGGTTCAACCAATACCACTTAGATGAGTGGTTGGGAACTTTAAACAATGGGTTCGACCAATACCACTTAGATTAGTGGCTGGGAACTTTAAACAATGGGTTCGACCAATACCACTTAGATTAGTGGTTGGGAACTTTAAATAATGGGTTTGACTAGTACCACTTAGTTTAGTGGCTAGGAACTTTAAGTTAGAGTGTCACATGTTATGATCTCCTTTACGAAGATGGGATTTTTAGGGTTGGGTGCAAGATAACATTAGATTTTTTGTCCACTTTGAAGACACCTTCTTCCATAAATAGAGGTGCCCCCCTCCATGTATTTTTACTTTGAGATGTGTAATGTTATGTTGCCAAAATTATTTTGTGTCATAAACTTGTCTCTTAGTCATTGCTAGAGTATACCATGAGGTCCCTCTAGCCACCCTTCTCTAGATTTGGCCCTCTCTAAGAGAACCATCAACCGCATCCATCCCACCACAAACACACCAAAACAAAGACATATGTTCTCATTCTACACCAACTTTTGGGCCATTCTCCACCATAGACAAAAACCATTCTATTGAAGAGTGCAAAAAGGTTAAAGACCTCATAAAGGCCAATCCAATCAAGAGCACTTGCTCATTTTGTATACAAAGCACAAAGCAAGCAAGGCCAAAACTGTGGAGGACGAGGAAACACCATGGAGAACGACAACAATCACAGTCAAAGAATCCACCTCTAGTAACACAACAAAGAGAACAAGTACCCCTTACCAAAATCCCACAAATGTGCGAGGTAGTATCAATACGATTGTTGGAGGATTTGGTTGAGGAGGAGGCAATAACTTAACAAGCAAGAGATATCGTCAAAGTATAAACTCGGCTAGCCAATTCCTTCATTGGACAATGTGGACCGTAAATTTTTCAATGAAGATTTCAACATCCATGATCCTAACCGGGATGACCCAATAGTTGTTACGACCATTATCGCAAATTAGAGTGTCCACAAGATCCTTATCAATCAAGGGAGTTTAGCGAATGTCCTATATAGGTCTACCTTTCAGAAACTTGACATTCCTCCTTCACGTGTGAAGTCCTATCCTAACCCTTTAATATGTTTTGCAATAAAAATGGTGCACACTAGGGGATTTGTTGATCTTTTTATGATGTTTAGAACTCCAAAGTCACATTAAACAATAGAGGTAGGATATATTCTTGTAGAAGCTGATACATCTTACAATGCACTCATAGGTTAGAAAACACTCACTGGCTTGGAACCGTTATTTCTACCCCCTCACATGGTAATGATGTTCTCGACAAATAATGGAGATATTATTACTGTAAGAGCGAATTCCGAAGAAACTCATAAGTGTTATGCTTTAAGCTTGAAGGTAGCCCCTACTTCATCAAGACTCCTCGTAACACCACGACACCTGAAGCTTTACAATTTCCGCTAGTAATCAAGGATGACAAGCAATGCCTCCGAGTTGAATTAACAAGCTCGGAAGAGAATGATCTAGTTCCTTGATCTAAAATTAGGAAAACTTAATCCGAGCACCAAGAGGCCACACTTAAAATTCAAATTAGCCAGCATGTTAATATCAACCATATAAGTAAATTACTTTTTAGCAGAGAAATAAGAAGAATCTTGAAATGTGACAATTATTATTAGAAACTATACATCATAGGTCCAAATTAGATAACTTCCACTGATAATTATTTAATGTAGGATAGTCGGTATGAACCATGAAGAACCTAACACAAGTTAATTACGTGTTGGCTGGGCTTTGTGGAAGAGGATGTTATACACAAAGTACGCGAAAAGGCACGTGTTAATAAAATTCCCTCAAAAGCAAGAGCATTACAATTCTATATCACATGAGTTTTTCAAAAATGAAACCTTGTGTGGAGAAAGCAAATTGAAACTCGATAAGATGAGTGGAAGGAGTGGTAAAGGAAGGTTGCACCCAACTCAAAGGAGCTTTCGGTTTTTTTACAAAAATGGGTCGTTTTGACCCATTTATTACAAAAATGGGTTAGTTTACTAATTAATTACATCGCAGGGTCAGTTTACTAACGATTTGACTTTTCTCTATCTTTTTCTAACTTTTATATAATTTCTAAAGTTTTATATATTATTTTAAAAATAAATTTTTAATAATTTGATTAAAAATATTTTAAATAAAATTTTATTAAAATTTTGATATATTAAACTTAATATTTTAAATTTTATTATTACATTTTATTATAAAATTTACAATAATAAAATTTTATTTAAAATATTTTTAATCAAATTATTAAAAATTTATTTTTTGAAAAAGTATATAAGAGTTTAGAAATTATATAAAAATAATAAAAAAGGTCAAATGGTTAATAAATTATCCTACAATGTAATTAATTTGTAAACTGACCAATTTTTATAATAAACGGGTCAAAACGATTCATTTTTGTAAAAAATCTGACCATGTGATGTAATTAGTGTGTAAACTAACCCACTTTTATAATAAATGAGTCAAAACGACCCATTGTTGTAAAAAAATCGGAGCTTTCTCATAAAAGGATAGCCAAAACATGAAATGCTTGACATTTGAAGTCGTATTCTTAATTGATTTATAGCTTATTAATGTGAGTGTCATATGCCCTCTCTCTATTGCTGTGCGACAACAACATCTCTTGGAATATCATATGCTCTCGTGTGACAAGTCACATGATCATTGTCAAACACAAACAGAAAGGGCAAACTCATAAATAATTAACATATAAGTTAGTAAAATCAAGATACACCCAACTATTTTATTCTATTTAGTTCTTGGCCAAGACTTTAATACCCAAGGCTTTTCAACCTGCAAGTCACACAAGTAATTGACCATGGATTCAGGATATATGATGCTTTCACAAACCTGCCTGCTCGTGGTCTTGCCTTTATGAACCTCCCCGCTCGTAGTCCAACTCTACTGATGTGACCCCAACAAGCCCAGCATCAAGCCAAGGTACACCTTCAAGTCCAAGCCCAACAAGAGGCCCAATAACAAGGGACATGCTAAAAAAGATCCAATTGGGCTTCATCCAAGATGGCCTAAATCCACATGGGCTTCTCACACTCTTCATATGTGCCAAAGAAGATGTGAAGATTTGAAGAGGTGTATCAACGAGCAGTAGAATAACAATAAGATTGGCTCATTGTTTAGGCCTTGTTTTTTAGAATAATAAGTCAAACAATGTGTAGTTGAATTGATAAAATTGGGCTTGACTAAGCCTAATAGGAGATTTGGCCATGAGCTACCAAAGGTCCAAGGTGGACTAAGTGGAGATAAACATTCCTTCCTACACCTCACGGATCCAAGGGCTAGGAATGCTTCCTCCTTTTCCAAGGCATCATCCAATGGTCGTGAGAATTGCTCCTTCTCCAAGCCATCTTCCACGGCCAAGATTGAATGCCTTTCTCATCCAAGGGCTAAGAGTGCTTATGTGTATTTGCTTTCATATAAAAGCCTAAATTTTAGGCTATTGTAATCACTCTTGAATTCTAAGTAATAGATGCCTAGTGTTGAGAGTACTCCACTCCTATTGCCTTTTGAGAGTCACTTGAGCTAGAGGATTGAATCATCTCCTATAGCCACCTTCCTTTATCTTCTCTAAGATATAGTTCATTACTCACCTTTCACTCCAAATTCTGAGAACAACCTTCATCATTCACCTTGCTTCCATGGAGCTCTCTTCTTCACCTTCATCCAAGGGATTCCACAATCTACGGACCTCCCCACCCGTAGTCTAACACACGTGATCCATCAGCTACGAACCTCCTCGCTTGCAGCATCTCTCAAATGTGAGCACGGAACATACGAAACTCCCCGCTCGTATCCCCACACAAGAGTATCAAGATATGAACCTCCCCACTCATATAATCACGTGTTCACCACTAACCATGAACCTACCCGCTCATGATACAACATCTCCTTATCCAAGTCTCACATCACAACACACAAACGCAAACAAGAAGCCCCACTACCCACAGCGCTGTCACCTGGAGCGATCTGAGCGCCGCTAGGCGAAGATCCTGCGCAGATCGCCTGGTGGAAACAACCCCGTTGTCAAGCGCCAAATGAAAACCAAACTCACTACTAAAGGAGTACCGCCTGGCAGTTCACACCTGGAAACCCTATCGCCTAGTGACCTTCACCGTGTTGCCAGGCGCTATACCAGTAGCGTGCCAGTTATTGGTTTAGCACTCGAGAAAAAGATTTTCCTAACTTAACTATTCATGCTTAATTCCAGTTTAGCAATCTATATGTCCAATCATAATGCCACAGTCCACTTTTACATTACTACACCACCTATATCTCAACTACTCAAGGTCAACATAGATTCCCTAAATTGAACCATACCAACCCTTTATTCCAATCAAGAATAACTCACATCCATAACTTATATATAGCAGCACATCCCACAATGCACAATTCACCTTATTGTAATGCATTGTTTACTCTCTTCCCAGTAATACATTCACTCCTACTTATAGGTCACTTAGCTTCATTTCTCATACAACTAACAACGACTCTTAAAGTTCACAATCATGCTTATAATAAAATCACCAAAATCAAAATCTAGAATTTCAACATTTCACTCTAACCCTCATATTGATTCCAACTACACCATTACAATCCTTTGCAATTACCATTCAATATCAATTTCCACTTACACATTAGAATAATCAACATCATATTCTCTTCATTACTCATTTCAATCACCAAGTTTAAGTACACTTTTCTCGTCACCTAAATCTACAATAATGGCCATGAGATTTAACCTTTGCATTCAACCCAGTCAGAATCCTATACTGGAAAAATTCCCGCTATCGCCTGGCGCCAGATCATGCATCGTTAGGCGACATATTAGTTTCTGGGTAAAATCCCAGTTTTTTTCGTTTCGGCGCAAACCTTTTTAATCTATCCCAACCCACTCCAATCATGCAATTAGCCCAAATTCATAGATAACATGAGGAACACATTACACAGGTCATGTTTACAATTCATATAGCAATTAACACTGGTAATCAGAATCATCATTACTTTTTCCCAAAACCAATATCTTACATTCATAATTCATCATGAAAACCACATAACCAATTGCGTTTAATATCAATTATATACCATCACAAAGTCACTCATGCCTAATACTCCGCAAGAAATTTTAAGACATCATAAATACATCGAAAAAATAGCCAAACCACACAATTCAAACTCACATCGCTTGGCGGGTATTCATAGCCGCCATGTAGTTCATAGCCGAACCTAGAAAACTAGAGTTATCAAAACGGGTAACCCGATCCGACCTGACTCGACCCACCACAGGTTCATCATTTAGTGAGCCAACCCAACCCGGTTCACTTATTAGCGAGCCAAAAAAAATTCAAACATGACCCGACCCACCACGAGTTGGTAGGTTAAACGACTTGGTTCACGGGTTCAATTAATTAAAAAAATACAATTTTTTTTATTTTTTTTCAATTAAAACTAAATTCTAATTCTAATTAAAATCTAAATAAACTTTAATACAATTCAAATACAAACCAAAATCACAAAAATACAAATTATCTATGTATTGGCTAAAAAAACAACCTAACATGACCCAAAGTAAAGCCCAACTTAATAAAAATCACTTGTGTGACCGTTTATTTACGGGTTGGTGAGCTAGCCCAACCTAGGTGAATTGGGTTCTAAGTGAACCAGGTTAAAAATCAACCCGTATTAAAATTTGTAAAAAAATTTCAACCCAATCCGGTCCGAACTCGTGGTGAGTCGGGTTGGCTCGCGGGTTGCAACCCATTTTGACAACTCTACAATAAACTGGGAAAAATTGGTGCATCGCCTGCACACTCATGACCGCCAAGCGATTTCTGGGCGGAAACCCAGAAACCTACGAAAAATAGCGTAAACAAAAGGAACTTCATGCAATTTTGGTCAAAACAAGACATAATATAATATAATCGAATAAAAATCATACGAAAGCAGCTCCCCTTACATGAAAATTCTTGCCCCAATGACAATTAACACTTCTTGCTTGATCTCCAATAGCCTCTGCTGGCCTCTCCAACCAACAGCTCTCAACCCTCTCTTGAAAGCAGCTCGAATCCTCTGGAAAATCTCTGCCCAAACTCCACACAAAATTGCAGTCCATCACTCTCCTCTAATTCCCTTCTCTCTCTAAATTACTACCCCTTAATCACCCTTTACTCCACAAAAACGAAATTAATTAAAAAAATTACTTAATAGTTATTCAATGACCATTATTGGTTATTTTCCCAGCCCCCTTGGCTACACTTGAACACTAGGGTTTCTATGGCCTTTCACATTCATGGCAGAAAGAATTTTTTTATTTGTCAAAAAGAAAGCTTAATTCATTTTTAACAAGGTTTGAAAACAACCAATCAATTACAAAGCAAGTGCACTACCAATTCACCAATCAATTACAAAGCAAGTGCACTACCAATTCAACCAATTCATGTTCGTGGTAATTCCTAGAAATCTAGGATTATATTATCACTCCTCGTGATCAATCACATTAACAAAATAATATACAATTTAACATACATATAACTCGAACCCAAGTCCTCTCAACATAACCTAGTACTTTCAACCATTTGAGCTAATACTTTTCAACATTATAAAAGTCAGTATTAAATGCCATAAATACTCCAACTTCTCGCATTTATTAAGTAATTACTTTTTCAATTATTTAAATTCCTCAGGTCTTTATAGAAACAAAACAAAAACTTAAATGATAAACGATAAAACCAACTTATATTATAAGTTGTCACAAATACATTTTTTGTTCTAGTTTCATTTAAAATCATTATTATTTGTATTGAATAATATTTTTTATTTTCCTAGTTGACAATAATTTTTTATTTAATTTTCATAAATTCTATTTAATTGATATGAAATTTCAATTTATTAATGAAATTTGAATCAAGCACAAAATAGATAATCATCACCTAAATAAAAAATATATAAAGCCAAAAAAGAATATCAACAACATGTCCATTCTATTTACTTTATAATTGAAACAAGTTACAAACCTACTTACTCGACCCATATTATTGTTAGGTCCAAAATGATTCAATAAGTATAAGATCTAAGTGTGAGATTTATATGATATATTAACCTCTCTGAAATAAAAGAAAGATAATATTTAGGTTTAATTATATCTTTGGTCTTCATTTTTGTACGAAATTTTCAAATTGGTCCCTCTATTGTATTTGTCTCTATGAGGTCCCTATTTTTTAAAATGTGTTATAATTTGGTCATTTCTTTTAGCATTGTACTAACAATATTAAATATGTATAACATGTGAATTCGTTTTTTTAATTGTTTTTTTATTTTTTATTTTAAATTTGCCATGGATCAAGTCAATGTCATGTCATGTGGCGGTGACAATGTGATGTGATAGTGACAATGCCACGTGTCACTTTCAAGGCCAAGTGTCATTGTCATAATTTTAATTTAGTTCTTGTATTTGTTATTTTGAATCAATTTAGTCTATTTTTTTTAAATGGGTTAATTTTGTGTCTCACTAAATATTTTAATGTAGATGTTATATTGATATTTCTATTAAATGTTTTTAACATGGTTCAATTTATTTTTATTTATATTTTACATCGAACTTTACTTAAGTTTTGTTTAAAAATTTTAAATTTGTTTGTATTTGTGCCCTCCCGGATGAAGAAGATCTCCAATAAATCAAGGTATTCAGTAGGCCAAGGAATCAAGCAACAATTCAAGTAAGAAAACATGTCTCCACAAATCCGAGGTCATTGCAAGAATCTAGGTGAAGGTTCAATCATAGAAGAATGTCCCCACAGAGCCGAATCATAACAAGAATCCAAGTGAAGGTTCAATCATAGAAGTATGTCTCCACAAAGTCGAGGTCATAGCAAGAATCCAAGTGAAGGTTCAATCATAGAAAGATGTCTCCGTAGAATTGAGATCATAGCAAGAATCTAGGTGAAGGTTCAATCATAGAAGGATTTCTCCATAGAGTCGAGCTCATTGCAAGAATCTAGTTGAAGGTTCAATCATAGAAGGATGTCTCCACAGAGTTGAGGTCATTGCAAGAATCCAGGTGGAGGTTCAATCATAGAAGGATATCTCCATAGAGCCAAGGTTATAATAAGAAGTCATGTGATGAAAGTTATCTCGAGAAGGTCGAAGAACATGGAACATTCTAAAATAATGAGATTCGATAAATATTCGAGGGAATATAGGAGAATCTCAATAAAATGTTATCTCTCCCATATTCGGTAAATATAAACTAGCTTAGGAGATATCATCATTATTTACTAGTCATTATCTTTTAGTTTCATTATTTGAGAAGATATGATCGTGTGTGTGTGTGTGTGTATATATATATATATATATATATATATATATATATATATGAAAATTGTAATTGATTTACTTATAAATAAGAATGTTATTCCCGCAACCAAGGAGGGGCAACTATTTTGGCCTGAGCGTTATTTGCTAAGGTTGAGATACTTCCTTACTTTTGTTTTCGGTTTAAGGTTCATTCATTCCTTGACCAGAACAATATTGATATTTTATTACATCATACTTTAATATTAATTTTTATTTGAATTTATATTTAAAATAATTGTATATAAATTTATAAAAAAATATTACCAGTATAACATTTATTCTATACAAATGTTAGAGTTGGTTTAAAAGTAATTCTACAAATATTTAATAAAAATGTAAATTTAAATAAAGATATGAGTATAATATTTATATACAAATTAAATTTAATCACAATTTAGAGAAGATGAAATTGCTCCATTTAAAAAAAATGGAACTAAATTGAATTAGAATAACAAATATAAGGACTAAATTGAAATTAAAACAATGACATTTAGCACTGATAGTAAAACGTGACACTATCACTGTCACATCCCATTGTCACGGTAACGTGGCACAACGCTGATTTGGCATGTGACAATTTTTTTCAAAATTAAAAAAAAGTCATGAATTGACACATGACACATCTCTAACGTTGTTAGTATTGTACCAACATAAATGACCAAATTATATCATATTTTCAAATATATGGACCTAAGTGAGATAAATAAAAATACAGGTTCTAATTTAAGATTGTCATGCAAAAATGGAGACAAAGACAAATTAAACCTAATATTTAAGCATATATTTGATATTATATGATATAGACAAAGTCCATTTATTATAATTAAATTCATTCAATGGTTAGTTCTAAGCCTAAAAAAGTTATAAATATATGTTATCATAGAGAATACTCTCATCATATAATCATTTTTACTCAAATACTCACTAAAAAATATCTTGCTGACTTGAGCGCAAGAGTCCTTGAATGTGACTTTCCCCCTCGTGGTAATTCAGAGTTTGACCACACATTAGTCATCAAGTCAGTCCACCTTGAAGAGATGGTAAGAACAATACATATCAAATAAAAATAATAGAAATTGAGAATACAAATATTATCTAAGAAAAGTTAAAATTTAAATTTCAAGTACGAATTTAATATAAATAAATAAATATCTAAAATTTTTGCCATCAAACATTACTTGATGCATTTTTTTTCTAAAATTTACCAATAATTTTATGAAAATATTAGGGTAATATGAATATTTTTCAAAGACGAAAGGTTTGGTGTATAGAAGAGGAGTAATTAAAAAAAAACTTTATTAGAAAACAATTGCTCATTTCAAAAGGAGTCTAGTTTTAGTTTTTTCAATTCATTTATGTTCTTAATTTTCAATGTAATAGAATTTTTTATTTGTCTTCAAACAAATTACATTAATATATATATATATATATATATATATATATATAATATATATAATTACATG
>Ga0209389_1003418_pt1 | contig 12785 bp, 10 predicted proteins | sample CowpearedBW_FD_187526 | JGI IMG/M metagenome (GOLD analysis project Ga0209389, IMG submission 187526) | Root nodule microbial communities of legume samples collected from California, USA - Cow pea red BW (SPAdes) (version 2) | ecosystem: Host-associated > Plants > Roots > Nodule | place: USA... | reverse complement strand
ATACTTCAAAAAAATGCATGCATCTTAAATGATTTTCAATTTTTCTATCCAAACAAAACATTTCATTGCAAAGAATTTCAAATTCTCCAAATAAATGAATCGCTCTTTTGAATTACCTCATCCAATTTTTTAATTATTACAAAATACTAAATGCTCAATGTATTATCTCTGCAATTCATATGGAGAAAGAAGTAGTTATTTGGTTTCAAATGACAAATAGATCTACCATTTTCAACGGGAAAAAGTGTTGTTCTATACTTTGTGATGAAAAGTTCACACCCTCTCACAGATGTCATAATAAACCATATCTACTCTTATAAGTGTTTGATGAAAATACTTTAGAATTGCAACCTGTGATAGAAGAGGTGGTACAGGATGTAATTCAAGATCATCATTTATCATATAATGCCTTAAAAAGTTCAATGGACTTGGGAACTATGAAATTTCATGGCACAATTAATGGCTTGGTGATTCAAATACCGTTGGATATTGGTAGTTCTGATAATTTTTTTCAATCTAGAATTGCAAATTATTTGAAACTGCTACTGGAAGATGCTCCTTACATGGTGATAAGTTTCAATTGTCTGGTCCTACTGAATTCAATCAACTTCGAAGAATGCATAATGCTCACGCCATAGAGGAGATTTTGACCTTGCAGTATAAGCAACAAGATGTGCTGAAAGATAGAAACGATGGTTCAAGAAATGTTTACCGAAAGAAGTGTTTGAGCAAACATCAGTTCTATGCTAAGCTGTCCAAATACTCATTTGATTTACAATAAGTGGATTCATACAGTTTCAGGATAAGGAGTGATAATAGATAAAGACAGTCAAATCAATTTTACAATGGCCAGTACCTGAAAATCTTAAACAAATTGAGAGGATTTCTTGGAAAATTTTACAATTTGTATTTTGGACCTTTTCCTATAATTAAGAATATTGGGGAAGTAGCTTATAAACTTCTTTTGCCTCCATCTGCAAAATTTCACCTGGTCTTTCAATGTTCAAAGCTCAAATTGTGTAAGGGTGATCACGCTCAGCCATATGTATCATTGCCTATTACAAATTCAAATATAAGGTCAGTGTTATAGTCATAAGCAATAAGGAGTCGACCACAAGTGCAACAACATTTAATTAAGTAAGAAGGTTTGGAAGATAATCAAGAAACTTAGGAGGATGCCATTGTCATAAAGCAGGCTTTTCCATAATTCAACCTTGAGGACAATGTTTCTTTTAAAGGGGAGGTAATGAGACAAATGTAAATGCAGAGAGAGTAATTCGAGAGAACAGAAACCAAACAAAGTGAACATATGACAAGCAATGAAACAAAAAGGCCTAGAATAACTCACTTTAAGCTAACTCATTTTGAGTGGTTCAGATATTAGTATATCAAGGTAGTTAGAAGAGAGACAAAGGAGGATAGTTGTAATATTCTTTTACTTAAGTATCAGAATTTTGTCTTTTTTTTACTTCCTTTTTTAATATCATTAAGAGGAGTTATTAATTGGTTTAATTACTTTTTTTTGTCTCTGTTTTCGTTTAAGAATGTCAAGTTTGTTCATGCAATTTAGTTATTTTTATTAAATTTTTTGAAACAAATCAAGAATTTTTCATCAACGTTAAAATTGTTAATGAAAATGGTTTACTTTGTTGATGTAATTAACATAATCTTAATGTTAATTTTGATAAAAATCCTTAATCCACTTCAAGAAAAATAATAAAAAAGATTAAATTGCATTAATTTTTTCAAAACTTGGATCCAAATTGAGACTAAAAGACATTAAGGAACCAATTTGATGTTTTTAGAAAAAAAAAATTAAATCTTATTCATATTTTGTGTGTGCTTCCTGAATTAATTTTCATACGTGATTATTATCGTAGAGGAACAACATAAAATTGATGAAACTTACGAATTTGCTTCTCCAAATTATAACTCTAAGGTTAAATACAACACACTTTAGGTAACAGATAAATTTATAGAAACTTCTCCCCCGCAATATAGAGATCGTGCAAAATACCCACAACTTTAGTTTAGGGGAGAGTTGAAAAAGAATAACGAAAAGGAAATAAATTGAAGAAAATAAAACTTAAAAACCAGAAAATGGAGAGAAAATTAAAAAATATATTTTTGGTTTAGAAGTAGAGGTAAAAAATAGTAGGGTGAAGAACCAAAATATCTATATCTAGATAAAAATTCGTTCTCGTGCGTTCTATCTACTTTCACTCTAAACACGTATTCTAATATTCAAGCTCTTTGAGGTTTCCATATAATGATAAGAACATAATTAACTGATGTTTTATTTTATTTATAAAACTGCAATCGATTTTTAATTGAATGAACCTAAATTAAATGCACAAGAAATCTCTATACGTAATTAGAGCTTATTTATCATATCTTTTAGCTAATGCTTTAAGAAACTGGGATATTAAACCTATTGTTTAGTGATATTATCTCGGTTTATGAATAGAAAAATTGTAATTATTTACATATTTACTCTTCGTTATTTTCATATTACAATTACTTTGGTAATTTACATATTTTCAATTGTTTCCCAAGTATATTCAAAAGCGATTTCTGCTTACTGTTATTCACCCAAAAATAATGCTCAGAAACTTCTTTTTTTTTTTCAGTTTTCATACATTGAAATGAACTAATAGCCAACCTGAAAAATGTAGACAACTGGGTAATGTTAAAATATTAAGAAAAAAAAGGTATAGTGAACTTGAGCAATTAATTGCCAATATTAAGGCACACCATTGTTAGAGAATGCATTAATATTGTGAAAATGGTAGTAGTTATTATACTTTTTGCTTGTATGTAGACATCGAGAAAAGATTCACATCAAGTTAAAGATAACAATCCAAGAACAACCCAACTATATATTAAAACAGATGGTCATTTCAAATTGATTAAAACAATAATATATTCTTTTGATGAACCACAATATAAAATATCAAAAGTTCATGAATTTACAGGGATCATGAGAGGATAATTAAGCTAATCTAACTATTACATGCTGGTGTTGAGCATGTCATTGGGAGCAACATTTACAACATACAACTGAAGACAGTTGAAGAAATTTATGCAGACTTAACGAGTGACAACTGATATAGGCTCTTAATCTCTGATTCATCAGCAGCAACTTCTCACTCGTTCTTACAGCCAAGGCATCAACATCAGCATGCATGAAACAGCAAGCAGGATAGTTTTCACAGAGGATTGACAATCTGCATTATCAAACGAATAGTTTATAAAAGCCATTGTTATTTGGTAAGGAATACTAAGGAGCAGGTTGCAAGAAAATTTAGACACTCCTGATATGAAAAAAATAATAATAATAAAAGTTGAAGAAAAAAATAGAAGTGCAAAGAAAACATTTGGAGAAACCAGTAAGGAGAATAGATACATATGACCTTTAGCCCTACGACAAAAGGTACAACCCTGAGATGAAATTATTAAAAGTGATCCTATAGCAAATGAGACAAGGCTATTAATGTTGTTGAACAATTTTCCATAAAGTGAAATTTTTGTTCTTAAAAGAAATATGTAAAATTCCAAATGCATTCGTGATGGGATACTTCAGGGATTTAAAGTGCAAGGTGTTAATTTTTAAATGAGATATTACATACCTGCAAGGTGTTAATTTTTAACACTCCATGCGCAAACTAACACCTACTGTTTGTGGAGTGACTAGATCATAAATCAGCCCCCAAAAAAGAGATCAGAAACTGATTCTTAAAAAAATGGAAAACCAGCCGAGTGATCAGAAGTATAGCAAGTCAAGTCCAAGATAGTATGGCCACCTTGGATGATAACAAACGTTGAAACCACCATGTCAAACTACGCAAATCTACGCCTTTCTTCCTGTACAACTCCAGTAAGCATACTATCTGATCCATTTCGTAGTTAGCCACTAATGTATCCTTTTCCACAACGTGAAACTCAAATTATAATAACGTAAGCCATTTATACAACCCGAGCCCATGTTCCACCACACATTGGACAGCCATGTACCCAGCGGCTGATCCACCACACTTCCCGGTCATTTGGACTAAGAGAAGGAGGAGCATCTGGTGAAGCAAAAGCAGAGGTCTGCCGCTGACATCTCACACACTGCACCCATATAAGTAAACAAAATCACAAATAGAAGATGAAGAAAAAATGAAAGGCCAGGTAGAAGAATTTTAGAGTTGATAGATAGATTTAAAGGAGATCATTCCGTAGGATTATGTTAAGCATCGTAACTTAGGCATTAACACGCATGAACATTAAATGTATTATAGCATGGGATATATGAACAACACACTTCTAAGAATAATGAATGCTCAATCTTTTAATTCACATAACAAAAAATTAATGCAATAATCTTCTGAATTCCTTAATTGATCCAAGGTAATGTAACCTTTATAAGTTTTCTTGGGCCCGTGTAATTCACAAACCGCCCAAATAACAAGCATTTATAAGTTATGTGACCTTTATATGCATTAGAGAGAAACCATATCAACAAATGAAAAAGATTTCTTTTCCAACCTTGTACCAGACCCCTTCAAGGCCAGTCTTCCATGTTGCAGTAACAACATCTCTTCGTGATCCCATTATGCCAAGATAACCTCCCAAACCCACAGAAGTATTCAAGCCAAAAGCTGCATCTCTTTCAGACATTCTGCGCTTCCTAGGCCATAAGCGATGAGTTCCGTAGTAGACATCAGAATGTTCCATTGAGCTGAAATCAAGTGGGTCAGAATTAACGAGTTTAGGTGCATCATTTGCACAATATACATCTTCCTGATCAGACCAAGGTCCACCAAACATATTCCGTCTATGCCACTCTTCTGCTGGAGGGTGGAGTTCTAGTTCGCGTAGAAGAAGACCAGCAGCATCTGCACCTCTAGGACGGGGCATATTCTGCAAATTACATTTTTTATGCAGGGAGCATAGGCAGAAAGGTTACACATGCAAAAGAAATAAATAAAAAAAAAAGATAAAGAGATATCAAAGGTAACAAACTTAGCTTTATCTTATCATTAAATCAGTTATAAAATTTCACTCTATACAGGAATCCTCGTGTAAAATAAGGTAGCCATGTCACATCAAAGCCAAACTTAATTATTAACTTTTATATCGTCAAGAAATTCATCAACTAGCATAAAAAGAATGGGGTTATTTCATGATATATTAAGTATAACTAGCTTACGTTGTCTAAGATAAATAAGAAATTTAAAAGATTAAGTACCTGCATATGAGGACCAAGGGATGCTTCCACAACCTCTGGCAGTACAGTATAGTTTCCATCAATATAATGCAGCCGAACCTGAATGTTGTTGCTCCCCACTTGAGAGACTGGCAATGGGTGTTGCAGCCCAGCTGTTCTGCGGCATAGATCCATAAGCATCATAAAAAGCACCTTGACCTGCACAGTACATGCATCAGAAAAGTAAAATAACAACCTATGAATATACATTGTGTAAGACACAAATTACACAGAGACAGGAATCTTCATACAAGTTGCAATGTTTATTAACTTATACCTCTTCAAACGTATATCCCTGGCCAGCATTCCCACTACCCAATCTGGAACGACCAGAAGGTACTTCTTCAGCTCCTTTTGCCCCAGCTCGACCAGTCTGACCATCATCAGACTTCACCACAGCAGAGACTGGTTTTGCAATCTCCTCCACCTTGCCAGGGGCAGGAGTATTAGATTGAGGCTTTTGTGTATTTGCATCAGAAGTTCTATTTGCAGACCCCATATAACGAGGAAGTTGTGTTCGACGAAAGAAAAAGCAGAAGAGCAAAAGTTGGCATAGTCTGTGAAGGAAATGACAATCCCCAATAAGTCTAACTGCTGGTGTTCCAGGAAATGTTCCTGTATTGATGCTAATAGGCATAAATGTTGAAGGGCCACTGATGGGATTGGGAGTTGGATTGGAACCTCCATCAGTTGTATTGCTAATCTTGGCAATAGCCCCTTGCACCCAGGTTTGCAACTGGGCACTTCCCATAGAGCTGCTCCCATTTTGACCTCCTGAAAAAAATTTATTTATTTCAGTTAGATACCTAAATTGCAAAACAACAATGATCAAGCAAATGATTTTTTTTTTAAAGCATGATAGAGTAGTATAGTTGATCATATTCTATAAACATTTGAAGAGAAGCACAGAACCTATGCTTGTTTGTTAGAATATATGAAAATATCCAATTATATCCAGACTGCTTCAACAGAATAATTTAGAGTACCTGGGATTAATTCATAATAGTTTCCATATCTATATATATTCCTTAATTTGTTTCTTTAGTGGATTTCATTTAGGAATATAGAATCTAGAATGAGTATAAAAATGAAATAGTGTTGTTGTCTTTTCTATCAACTTAGATCAAATTAATACACAGTGAATAGTTTATAAGCTCTCGGTTTCCTTCCTCAATACCAAAACCACCATAATTTCACCACTTCTAAAGTAGATCCATAATTACGCCAAATTGAAGTAACTTAAAATATACAAGTACGGATCTATACATTTTTTTTCAGTTAATTGAATAAGCAGTAAAAATAGGTACACCAAATGTACCATAGCAATCTTGGTAAGCAAACACCCCAGTGGTTGAGCAAAAACAACGAAGTGGGTTGCCTAAAAGTTATTTTCACCCTCTCCGTTGAAGGAGGTTACTCAACACGCATAAGTGTATCAAAATATCTATATGAAGGCACAATAATTAGTAAAGCAATCTAAATGAAAGAAAATTTTAGCATAAGAAAACAAGAAGTCGGAGCATAGTGTATTTGTTGGAAATAGAACCATTCAATGATTAAGAAGTAGCTTAGCTACCGTATTTGGATAAGTTATAGGAAATAGTGATATTTTAATTGTTCCAAATAGTAGCTATTTAGTACCTTTTGAAATCATCATTATCATATATAGATAACCAGCCCTGCGGTATGCTCACTCAAAAACGAAATTAGAAAATAAGATATTTATTTCTATCGTCAAATTTAAAAAAAAAAAACTATAAGTCCCTCTATTTTAAAAACTTTATCAATCAGAGAATGGGCTGAACATTAAGAATAATGAACCTACAGGACTGCACTCATAGTTTTTAAATCATGAGGACCAATTTTAAGATTCATAAATACAAATGGATATGCAGATCAATTTAAACACCAAAAATTATAATTTTATAAATGCACACTGACCCTGACTTGTTGCAGGTGTTGCCGAACTTTGGGTAGGACTGGCAACCATATTTCGGTTGCTCCCAGTGCCTGCAGTCACAGCATGACTTGCCAATGTGCGACAGAAACTAGCATAACGTCTCAATCGGGTAATAAAATGTGAAGCCAAATCTAGAACTGAATCCACATAAGCCTGCAAAGGATTGAAACAAATAAGAAAAAGGATTTATTGAAACAAATACAATAAAATTCATAAAATGTAATGGAAATACATGCACTATCACGCTTGTATGTCCAAATTTTTATGAAAAATAAGAAATAATGAATACAATTAAAAAATTTGACATAACTGTAATTACAATGAAAAATAATTACTCAAATAAAAATATCTACACAAAAAATGTTATAAAAATAATTTACTTATTACTATTTGTTATAATTGTACCAAAAGAACACTTTCAATCTTTCATTATGACTCCTCGTTATGGGTAATTTCTTGTAGACCATGGAAACTAAAAAGTAGGTTAACGAATAAAAGGTTTAGAAGGATAAAAGAGGTAAAAAAAATAAGTAAATGAAAAGAACAGTTACAAACACCTCTACAAGATGAAAGAATAACATTTGAAAGAAGAGCAGACAAAGAAAATCGTATACGGACATATTCAAGTAGGCTGGCAAGCACCTCTACAAGATGCACAATTATATGCAATCATCTGTGCTCGTGTGTGACAACATAATAGTACACATAGCTATCACAAGAGCAACTAATAGCATTCTATAGTTTCTCGTAGCTGCAATAGAACTGACACAGTAAACTTTTTCTGTGGGTGGAATAGCTTGATTCATACGCAGAAATCAGAAAATTTGCACTATTGCAACAATTAAATCCTGATTTAGCCACTCTTCTTTATTACTCCTCAGATTTTTGAAGTAACTTCTAAATTTTCATAACTTTTCCCACGTCAAAATGAATTATGAAGATCAAGCCCCCTAATTCTTCAAAGAGTGGCAAACATGGTTAGTGCTTTCTTGCTTTGAACCATCCAACTCAAACAGTAAATGCATTTTCCAGTAAAGCCCCTGCTTTTCCAATAGCCAACCACCGTTTTCTAGCATCACATAACCTATGTTGAGCCTGCTTCTTCTGGACTCTATGTTAAAGAGTTCACCTCCCTTTTTGCTGCTGCTCCTTCCATGATTCCATTTGATGATCCAACCAATTGTGTAGAGGAGAACAGAGAATAGCAGCAAGTAACCGATGGGGAGGATCCTGTTATGCAGGGTCATAACATGAAACGTGTCAGCAGAAGAGGGAAAAGGGAGCTATAAGAATCGAGAGATGGGCGGGAATATGGGAGGGGAGGGTATGCAACGTCTAGGGAGTTGTTGGATGGCTGTTGCCACAGGACAGAGTTTTCTTTGAACTTTCCCTTCTCATTTATGTTTTATTTTTTTGCTACAATTATGGTACTGCAGACAAGGCTAGTTCCTAGAATTTCCCTCTCAATTCTACAGTAAATTTCAGTTCCAATAACCATCCTTTTTGTTTGACATCATCTTTTCTGGTATTCTGGCTCTTTCTGCTGCTGATAATCAATTTCAACCCCTCTTTGGTACTACTACTACCATGGCATCATCTCAGTCACAGTTAACCCAACAGAGCACCTCCTCGATCACAGCCTCCATTTCAGTCAGTTCTCATGATTATTGACTAGTTAAATGTGCCACATATTGATGATTATTGTATGTCAAGACTATGACTTTTTTTTTATTACCAATGATATGTCTTGTAATTTTTCAGTATCGTTTTTGGTTTATAAGCATTCATATTTGTGTTGTGCAAAATGTATATCCTACTAGAATCTTCAAGGTTGGGTATTCAGTACCACTATCAAGAATTGACAAACCTAGCAAAGACCAAGCATAAAAAAATGATGTGCGCAAAAAGACCAGAGAATCACAACGAACGAAATTACAAATTATATAATCTGATGAAGCAAATCAGGTAAGTAAGTTCCAAGTTGTAACTAAACCATACCTGAATACTAGGAATTAGTGCAGGTTCAACAGCCATTGTTTCAGAGTCAATGCTGGATAATGTTTCACCTGATGCTTGCCACGGCTCAGGAACTAAAGCTGAAGAATTTATCAACGCAGACTCGATTCCTTTCCCAAGCATATCCAATAACAACCTAGCTTGCATATCCAGAACCATCGCCCTCACCTCTTGGGCATTTGATCCTTCCAGCAGCCTACATTTTATCCTGTCTAGACTCTGCAATCGTTTAGGACAAAGTTCATTTAGCCCAAAAAAATCAGTAACACAGATACTGTCACATAGCAGTAAAAAAATACAACAATAAAGAGAAGTAAAAGAAAAGTCAGTATTGTTTAGATTATAATAATAATAATAATAATAATAATTATCCCATATTAAACAAGGTAAAAGGGATCCATGGCAGAATTTTAGGAAGCTTAAAAATCATTCAGACTCAAACCCACATGGACAATCAAAATTTTAAATTTACGGCAGTGAACAAACCCTTTCCACACCAGCACTTTCTCATTGACAACTCACCAAGTATAATATTCGCATATAAAGGTTAAGCCTAATGATAAAAGTCGAAGTTTCAACATGAAATACAAAATTGGCACAACCAAACATTTGCTGCTGGGTTCAAAATTCCATTTTACGTTGTATCCCAGAAAGAATCCACCCACGGTAAATATGGAACACTTCCTCTCTCACTACAGTTAATTGGAAAAGAATAAAACCCCGCAGAAACCAAAAATGAGAAATTCAAAGAGGAAATTGAAGTAAACTATTAAAACCAATGTCAAAAATGTTGAAAAGGAGATGGTTCAACAGTAACATACAGGACCATACTGTTGCCTGTGCTGAATAGAAGGGAGAGAATGGAAATCCGCATCCAAAACTGCAATAACGCTGTTAAGTGAAACTGAAACCAGGTAAAGAAAAAGGGTCACTTGCTAACAGAGTACAAATATGAAACAGTAAACTATGCTCTCTTTTCTCTGCAAAAACTAGAACAAAAAATAGCAAAATATCTTGACAATGAGAGCTGCCTTACCAATACCATCCTCAGCAGCACTCTGGGTGCAGCCCACAGCATCCCACCAATCAACTCCAACTAAAAGGCTCCACCAAAACCTGATTTTGTAGCAGATATTAGAACCAGGCAATCATGTAAAACATTGACAAAAAAAAAATCACAACTTCCACGACCAGACACAGTAGACTAATTATTGAAGCATCTGCAACTTTATAGAATATTAAGAAACAGTTAATATCTCATACTATAAGGGATTAAGGAAATAACCTTTCAGCAATTGCACGTTCCCAAGTTGATGAATTGGCTTTTACTTGACTAATGGGAATAGAAGGAGGGAGAACTCTTATTATTCTCAATATTGTACAATTTTTGCTAGAGTCATGCCAAACAGAAGCTGAACAACAGCTTGTTGAAGAAAAAGCAGGAGCAGCAATTGCAGAACCAACGTTAATCTGATAGTTGTCCACAGGTGTAAAATTTGGACCAGAAAAGACATGGACACCACCGCGAAGAAAAGCAATAGCAATTTCACCACCGTGAGCAGAGTAAACAACCCGGGCAAGTGTCCTGACATCACTTGGAAGATCAAACGGATCAAAATTGACCCTTTTCGATTTGTCAGAACCAGACTCAGAAACCTTTTGCACATCAGAAGTCATTCCAGTTGCAGGTGATTGATGGCTCTTGAAATCATTTGTTGGAGTTATGCTCAGGTCCACTTTGGACTGCCAAACAGTTTGCATAGGGGATTGACCACCCATACTAGAAGTAGGGTTTCCAAATATAGGATGGAGAACCACATGCTGTAGAGATGATTCCCAACGTTGCACTCTCCACCCTGTAATTGATGGGCCCTCGTCTGGATCATATGGGGACATGTATTGCCCTGTACAGGTAAAATCAGATATACATCAATTTTTTAGTTCAATTATCTGAGCAGCACATAAAGCCGTTGGTGTAAAATCCCGAAAAACTTTTAAATCACAGCCAGTATTGTCACACCATAGAGGACCAAGAAGGCAAGACAGGTATAGGGTGCTATTTTTAGGCGGATCTAAGCTAGGTTGCCCAGGCATGAACAGTGAAACATTGGACTTGATATTGCTTTATCCAGTCCATTATCATTTTATAAAACATTTCTTTTTTCTTTTAAATTGGGGATGCTTATTTTGATTCACACCAGATTAAGGACATTTTAAATGGCAAAATATGACTTTAACGACAATAAAAGAATACTTAAATGAGCTTTACTTGCAAATCCCAAACTGTAAGAGCTGATTTGGTCAAACAACTGTCATCTTTAAAATGCATAGAGTAAAGATTTTTACTTGAGTTAAAACAAAGGAAACTTTAAACCAAAAAGTACACAACAGAAATATAAGTGATTGAAACATTATCACTGTATATATTCACATCAGAATCATCTTCATACCCTCAACTATCACAACAGCTATCACTGAACCAGCACGAGTTGGATCAAAGGCTACTGCTGTTACACCAGAACCCCATGTAGTAGTTGCTGCAGATTGAGCTGCAGCTTCAGGACTCACATATGCTGAAAAATTTGAAACTGGTGAGCAATACAGAGGTACAGCGTCAAGAAGGTTTTGGTCTGTCTGTTTTTTCCCTTGCTTAGCTTCAGATAGTAGATAATCTTGCCAGCTAAATAAATATGCAGCTAAAGGTGCAAAACCAGCCCAGTTGGGTGGGCTAAGAGGTGGGACAGCACAACTAGTACTTGTCTTTGGAGCTACCTGGAAACCATTTCCAGGCCCAGGTGTGACCTCCCAAACTACAATGGTGGACGGATTAACAATTGGTACACCTGCTACATGCATGGCACCACTGTCTGTAATGATAGCATCACCAGCCATAATCCCACTGGGCCCACAACCCAAAAGTCCTTTACTAGTGCAAAACCACTTTGGTGTCGTGTCATTCTTACTAGGAGGCCACTGGGACCAGTGAAGTTGAACTGAGCCCGATGAGAACACTGAACAAACACACAGAAAATTGGGCCATCTAGCTGGAGGAAAAAACAATAGCACATATTAGTTGCACAAGCATAGGACTATTTAATACATATATCTTACAATAATTTAAAACAATATCAAATGAATAACAAATATGGAAGACTTGTTCACAATCCTTTCTTCCATGCCTGAACACAGCATATGGAAATTGATCTATCTTGTGTTTGTGAGAAAGTTCTATCTAAACATCTCTTTGAGAAGAGTGTCTGCATAAGTTCAATGAGCTGATATGTTCTCCAAGCTTCACTTGCCTACTAGAGTAAACTACTTTAGTCATTATTAGGTAGTTAAGCCAGTACATCAGTCACTAAGACAACTGTTTCTGTGAGGTCTATATAAGAGCCTCTTGTAACAGTTTGTAACAACGTCTCATGACGACAGATTATCTTCTCTCTCTCTCTCTCTCTCTCTCTCTCTCTCTCTCTCACATTTCAATTCTATCACTAAGCAAGGAAGACTTATTGGCAAAAAGTCAAACAATATGAAAAAGCTACATCTCTATATATA
>Ga0209389_1003416_pt1 | contig 12787 bp, 10 predicted proteins | sample CowpearedBW_FD_187526 | JGI IMG/M metagenome (GOLD analysis project Ga0209389, IMG submission 187526) | Root nodule microbial communities of legume samples collected from California, USA - Cow pea red BW (SPAdes) (version 2) | ecosystem: Host-associated > Plants > Roots > Nodule | place: USA... | reverse complement strand
GTTTTAATTAAAATTAAAACTATATGTACTAAAGTTATTAACATAAAAAATATAAATTATTGTCATCATAAAAGTAACACTCTAAGAAAACTCTTAAATAATGACCAATTTTAGTAACAAAATTATATTAGAGACCAATTTCTTAATTAGAGACCAATTTATAGACTAATTATTTTGGTAGCCAAGTAGCTAATGTTAGTGACTAATTTAAAAATCAATTATTTTGGTAGTCAAAATCTTGATAACTAATGTCGGTGACAAATTTAGAAATCAATTTATAATAAAAATTATTTTAATTATCAATTAGAGACTAATTATAATTTTTTGGAACTATTTTAGTTGCCAATAATTTTAGTTTTTAAATTGATACTTAAATTGGTCACTATAAAGTAACTAATTATTTTTGTTACTAAAATTGATCATTATTCAAATATTTTATTGTATTGTACTACGATTTTGTAAATGAGATACTTCACTTATTAGTATCGATAAAGTATTCTAAATTATTAGATACCAATATGTAACCCAAATTAAAGTATCGGTACATCGTAACTATTTATGCACCTACTTTACTTTATTTGTGTGTTTTTATGGGGGTCGAATAAATCTTACACGTGGTGAATTTTTTTTTCTATAAAATATATATAGGTTGTTCATGCAGTGTGTGAATATGGAAGGTGTAATTATTGACTTATTTAGACCAGCTTTTTTGTAAACACTTTTAGATAAAAAATTGGCTGAAATTACAAATAAACATTATAAACATGTAAATATCAGAGTCTCAATTATTTTGGATCTTTATAAATTGAAGCTAAGGTAGCATGGCACAGAATACGAATCAGTAGAGAAAGAGAAAGAGACAGAGAGAGAAAGAGACAGCGCAAACTTCGCTGCTGATAAATCCACTCACTGCTAGAAAATTGCTGTGAACATCCTTTGTTCATTTTCTTTATTAATTTAATCTTTTTCTTGTTTTCTACATTTTTTTTTTCACGGTATTTTTTGTCACGCAAAAAGTGAAAGTTCTTGGGAGGTTGCTGATTCGTTTTCCGAGGAACAAAAATTTATAAAATCGGTGTTTCTCAAAATTAGTTCCTAGAAAATAGCTTCATCCAATTCAGCCAAGTTTTTTCTTCGCATCTTCTTTTCTTCGTCCGATCGAGTCTTTCTTCCGGTCAAACAGAGACTCTGTTGATTACAGAACAAATTCCAAATTCAATTTCTCTGAAGGAAAGAAGCGTATGGGATCCACATGGATTGTGTTGTTGTTTTGTTCTGCGTGCGTTTTCGCGATGGCTTCTGCAGAAAGAAGCATTACGAGAATGGAGGTGGCACGGTTTAATGTTACCGAAGATCCTGCACAGAATTTTCTCACGAGAGTTGTTAATTTCTTGTGGCAATCTGAGGATACAGGGTATCATCACGTGTGGCCGGTAAGCTCTTCATCTCTTTTGAATTCTTGGTTTCGTTCTTCTTGAAGACAAAGACACAGAAAATTCATGGGATTTGGTTTTGTTTTATTTTTGGATTGGGAAAGCGATAACTTCATTTGACCTGTCTGATTTGCTTTTGCTTGTCATTTTGATGATTCACTTCACAAATGTTCCGATTCGATGATTGGATCAGAAACATAACCATGTGAAGACAGAAAGCTAACTTAAAAATTACATTATTTTCGGATAATAATATTTTAAAAATTAAATTTTGATAACTTCTTATATGTAAGAGGTGGCATAATATTTTATTAAGTAATTTTAAAATATAAAAAAAAATCACTTAAAAAATAACACTTCAAATATTTTAAATTAGAGAAAAAATTATCCAAATTTAAAAAATTATTTTCCATTATTTTAGTGACTTAACATGCAATGAATCTTAATATAAATTCGTTGTTGTTTGAATAAATTTATTGAGGAAATGAATGTGAGGATGATTACCTATGTTTAAATAATGAAAAAAAGTTTTTGTACAGCAGAGTTGTATGGGCAGAAAATGGAAATTTCAGAAAAGATAAACATAGTTGAAAATTAACAAATTTTCTGAAATTTTTCGGTTGTTTTTCAACAAAATGTCTGAAAATAACTTTTAAGTTATTCCAAATATGCTGTTAAGTAAGAGTAAGTTTTTTTAATGACCCACTAATTTCATCATTTGTTCTTAAATAATTTTTAAACTATTGAAATATTTATCATTTTAGTTTAAAAGTAATGTATTTCAATAATATTCAGGTACTGTTTAACATGATTTCTTATATATTTTAGGATTATTTAAATAGTTTTTTTTTTTTACTTTAATTATGAACAATCTAAGAAAAATAATGTTTTCAGGATAGTATATGTGGGTTATTTGAGAAAAATAAATTATCTAAATGAAAGCGAAAATAGAAGGATTTTTTTTTTGTTCTATTTTTGTTCTGTTGATTTCTTAGTTAGTTAAAGAAAAAACAAATTGGAGCTCTGTTTTGTTTTCTTCTCCTATAAACTGAAAATGGAAAAGTAGATAGATACAATGGTATAGCAAGCAAGAGAAAAGTTATGGTGTTGTTACTTTCACATGACGATGCTACTATTATTTTCAGAACAAATTTTTACATGGAATTTATATTTATTATTTTATTCTTTTATATATATATTTTTAACAAATATAAAAGTTAATTTTTTTAATAATTAAAATATTTGTGAAAGTGAGTTGTAAAGTGACAGAAGTGTTGTAAAAAAAAACATTTTTGTTTGCAGGATTTGGAATTTGGATGGCAAATTGTTGTGAGTACATTTGTTGGGTTTTGTGGTGCGGCTTTTGGAAGTGTGGGTGGTGTTGGTGGAGGAGGCATATTCGTGCCTATGCTCAGTCTAATCATTGGATTTGATCCTAAATCAGCCACAGCTATTTCTAAATGTAAGATTAATCACGATTATGCGTTCTTTAATTTTTTTAGTTTTACGGTTTACTTAAGATAAACAATTTAATTACACTCTTTTATACCTTTTATAAATAAATATGTTGTGTTTTTCATGGTACTTTTTTCATTTTTAACTATTCAAAGTCAACCCTAAAGTACTCTAAAATCATAAAAATCTGCCATAATTAATATCCCCCGGCCGACATAATCCTACTATTGGTAGATCAATGTAAAATGAGGAAGAAAAAAATATTGAAGTAAAAAAAATAAATAGATATGTTTTTGTCCCATATTTTTTATCTTTGGATTTTACAAAATATTTGTTAATTTTTTGGCTTTTGTAACTTTATTTTTTGTCTCAGTTCTCTTATTGTTTTATTTTAATTCCTGCTAATTTTTTTTTCATATAATGTAAAACGTAATTCCCTTTTTTTTTCAAACAGACTAATTTAAAACAAATAAAATAGTAATTTTACAAAAATTAAAACAAAATACAAGAACTACTAGAACTACTGAAACTAAACAGCGGAACTTTTACCAAGATTAAAAAATAAGGACTCAGATAAATTAAGACTATATTTCAAGGATTAAAATTACATTTAAGATTACAGAAAAAATGAAAAAAAAATGTTATATTTAAATTTAAATTTTGAAAATCATTGATTTTTTCTCTCTTTTATTTCCCATTCTTTTTCTTCGGCCAAGCTAAAAAGTTTTCTGGTTGTTCGTATCATTCTCTATTTTCTTTAGTTATATTCAAACGCACTATAAAAAGAGAAATAAAAGACTTACAACTTTAAGAGTTCACTATCTTTAATCATCGTTAGGTTTACTGAGAAAATTTCACCGAAAAAAATAAATATTAACAAAATTTAAAACTTACACTTTAGATTTCTAACGATCATCATGTGCGTAATGTTTATTACAGGTATGATCATGGGTGCAGCTGTGTCAACGGTTTACTACAACCTTAAACTGAGGCATCCTACGATGAATAAGCCAATCATAGACTATGATTTGGCTCTTCTCATTCAACCAATGCTCATGCTGGGTATCAGCATTGGAGTAGCCTTCAATGTTGTATTTCCTGATTGGATAGTCACAATATTGCTTATTGTTCTCTTTCTAGGTAACAATCATTGAAGCTGCCATTTTTCTTTGCCACTTTTATATTTTTTAACTCATTTTATTGTCTTGCAGGCACCTCAACAAAAGCATTCTGTAAGGGGGTTGAAACCTGGAAAAAGGAAACCATAATGAAAAAGGTCTTGCTTAACTTCATTTATATTTTCACTTCCATTTTTTACCTCACACTTTCCCATAACTATATAACATAAATAATTCAGTTAAATATGTTTTTTGCTTTCTCAACTTGGATGCACGCGAAATTGAAATTTATTTTTCTCTTAAATTTTGATACACTTTATTTTTATAATAATGTTAATAATAATGAATGGATATAATCCTTTTAATCTAATAACATTATTTTTTTATGAGTTAATGGTATTTCATATTGTTATTTAAACTGGAACATATTAAATGATGCAACAATTCCGATCAAGTCCAAATTTCCAAATTCTATGTTGAATTTTTAGATGTTATCTTGTGTTGAACGCTAAAAATACACTATATTAATACTTTAAAAATTTTTTAGTATATTTTAAAAATTAAAAATTAATGGTTATTAATATATTTTGAAAACACAACAAAGAATAATACAAAACTCAACAAAAAATTCAAATTCACTTGAATGTTAGCTTAGAATATAATTTAACACTTAAAAAAAAGTTAATATCATTTAACTAAAAGGATAATATTTATTTATTTTTTAAATTTAAAAATTAAAATATATTAAAATATTGGTCATGAATGAATTTTAATTTTGGATATAAGTTGGACACTGACACTAAAAAGAAGTATTGTTTTGTTACTGACTTTGTATCTTTCAATATAATTAACAAGAAGAGAGCACTGTTTTGGTGTATATAACCTGGAATTGAGGGCTAACTGTTTGACATTTTGTATCAATCTAGGAAGCTGCTAGGCGGCAACAATCAAACGGTGAGTTCAGATATTCATCAACGTACACCAAATCATATTTAAGTTTTACCGGAACAATTTTTTTCTTATGTTGCAACTTTCATTTTGGTGTAGCTTCAGCTGAAGTGGAATACAAGCCTCTTCCAAGTGGGCCAAATGGTGTCGCTGTGAAGGACATCAAGAGTGTCACCATTGAACATGAGGTCACTATATTCTCTTCTCCACTGTGTTCTTTTATGAACTTCCTGATTTTCCTTTTATATCTAATAATGTGGATTCTGCAGGTCACTATTATTGAAAACGTATGTTGGAAGGAGTTTGGACTTCTTATGTTTGTTTGGGTTTCGTTCCTTGCATTACAGATTGCCAAGGTTGTTCTTTCATGTCTACTAACAAACAACACTTTGTACCTTTTACACCATGCAACTTTTCTAACTAGGGATAAAAAATAATGTGCTATTATGGACAGGAAAACTACACGACTACTTGTTCAACATGGTATTGGGTACTGAACTTGTTACAGGTAATTGTTTTCGGGACATTCCTCCATAGCTTTACTCTTATACAATTCTTCTGTCAGAAAACTGTCTGTTACAACATCTTTAAACCTTTCGAAACATGGTTTCCATGTTCTGCAGATTCCTGTCTCGATTGGGGTAACTGCATATGAGGCAGCTGCCTTGTTCAGTGGACGCAGAGTAATAGCTTCCATCGGAGAAGAAGGGAAAGATTTCACTGTTTTACAGCTATTTGTCTATTGTGTCTTTGGCATACTTGCTGGCGTAGTTGGTGGCATGTTGGGACTAGGAGGAGGATTCGTTATGGGTCCACTTTTTCTCGAGCTCGGAGTCCCACCTCAGGTTAGTTTTATAAATGTAAATCTTATCTTAGAAAGTGTTCGGGTGTTTCGAGAAAGGATATCGGAAAGATACTACACTAATAAGCACGAGCCCAACCTACATATAAGGCATTCACACCACTTTTAACTCAAAATTTTATAAGACAATGGGTTTATGGATATTGATCCTTACATGTTCCTCAATTTATTCATTTTTACTCAATGCGGGACTTAAACTCATACTTGAATCTAGTATTAGAATCGTCCAAAATCAATTCTAATGAGATTTATTATTTGTTAGATTTATGATAATAGTATTCGTCACTGTTAATATCGAATTTTATGTTGAAAATGCGAAGTTGTTACGAAGGATATGTTTGGAGATATGTAAATATATGAAGCAATGCGTGAGAGATGTAAATTTAGAGTATCTATGATTGCAAATATGAAATGATATTTGGTGAGCGTAGAAGCAGATGAAAGAAGTTTATTTCTGTTACTAAAACGATTCAACGTCTTATGTGCAGGTGTCAAGTGCCACAGCCACCTTTGCCATGACCTTCTCCTCATCTATGTCAGTTATAGAATACTATCTCTTGAAACGTTTTCCAGTTCCTTATGGTTAGTGCCCCAGAACTTCAAAATTAACTCTTAAAAATAGCATAAAGTGATGCGATTCATTTATTTAATTAATTTAATGCTATTAAAAAAATTGTTATCAATTTCTTTTATAAAATCTTTTTCATTTCGATGAATAGTTATCCACAAAATAATTATAAATCAATTCAAACTTAAAAAAAATTAAAAAAAAACTTTTTATATAAAATTTTATAACAAAATTTTGGTAAATGTTCCACAGCTGGATACTTCACTCTTGTGGCTGTCATTGCTGCTGTAGTTGGACAGCACATTGTGAGAAAAATGATCATCCTTTTTGGAAGAGCATCTCTTATTATCTTCATTCTAGCTTCTACAATATTTATCAGTGCAGTTTCATTAGGTGAGAATCGCATGCAATTCTTTTGGTTTTGGTGAAAACTTGCTAATTATAATGTTAATGTGCATGTGCTGATGAATTTTGAATCGTTTTTGGCTCGCATGTTAGGTGGAGTTGGTATTGCAAATATGATACACAAAATAGAGAATCATGAGTACATGGGATTTGAGAATCTCTGCAAGTATGGATAATAGCGAATTTTGAAATATTATTCTGTCCTATTTGCAGCATTATTGGTGAGGCCAAATCTCCTGTTGCCAAAATTGACTTTCAATTATTGGCATGGCTTCAACTATGTTGGTGATGTGTCATTATATGGATAGTTGTTGTGAAGTGATGTAGTGAGGGAAATATTCCGAATATTCATTTTGTTGATTTATATTTTTTTTAATAACAACCACTTTTAAATTTTTTTAATGAACTACTTAAATAGTTACTTCTTTCTATTATTTAATGACAACAAACGTTATTATAATAATACCAAACAGTTGAAAATAATGTTAATGTCAACGAAATTCAATAATAAAAGATATAAAAATGGTCTAAAATAATGTCAATGAAAAATATAAAAATAATTTGAACGATATAATTGTAAAATATATAAAAAAAAGCACTTACATTTCAAACATAAAATAATTAATATTTATGTTTTATATAAAAATTATGAATTTTAGAATACTAAGAAAGTAGCCATTATTTTAATTCGTCAACAACATCTACCCTACCCTAACGCGTAAGCTCCTCCTTCAGCGACGACGGAGTACTGCACCATGTTATTTTAAAAAAAATTATATTATGATTCTAATTTTTTATCTATATTAATTAAATTATATCAAAAAATAAAAAATAAAAGTTAAATGAGATTCTAATTTTTTATCTATATTAATTAAATTATATCAAAAAATAAAAAATAAAAGTTAAATGAAAATCATAATATCATTATTTTTATTAAAAAAACTAGACACAAAAATATTGTTATTTAATTTAATTACATCTTTTGATTTTAATATTTATTATTTTATTTGTCATTTATTTTGTAAATGAAAATTGAATACTGTAATGAAAAATGTGACCTGTGAAATTATGTAATATGAAATGATATTGAATTATTTTTTTATAAATTGATTAAACTCATTTATTGGACTAGCCCACAAAATTATTTTAAATACTTATAAAGTATAATAAAGTAGATTTTTTACATTTAAAAAAAATATTATATTATATCTATAACAATATATAAAGGAGATTCTCCTTTTGTGTCCACTTTTCAAAATACCGATTTTACCCTTTAAATATAATAATTTATTAAATTTTTAAAAATTGACCGTTACTTTTACAAACTTTTTATAAAATCATATGTCTCTGCTTATTCTCTTATTCTTTGCTTATTCTCTTATTCTTTATTTATCAATATTTATTCTTTTATCTGTTATGATATATTTAACTTTATTTTAATAAGATTGGAATTTAATATCAGTACTAGTACTATAATAGAAAAAAATAGATTAAAAATAGAAAATGAGGTAGATTTAACCACGTAGAGAAGCGAGTTAGATCTCCGGTTTTCCTCGAATAAGGGTAAACAAACATTGGTATGATTCATATCTGTTAAGGAAAAAAGTTAACATGCCACCGTTGCACCGATGCAACAAGTGACATGTTCTAAGCCATTGAATTCTGCCAAAATCAATTTTTCTATCAGCTATTCAGATTCAATCCAATGGTTGAAAAACTACCACACTGGTGATGTTACACCGATGAGTTCTTCAACGACGATGAGGGTGGATGCTAGAGGCTTTGATTCAAGAAAAGGCGTGTAGATTTTGTGTTATCTCTTAATTTCTTTGGATTTATCATAGGATCATCATTCGTGGATGATGATGCATGGTGTGGAAGAAGGGTCAAGGGAGGAGAAAGATTGAGGACACTTTCTGAGATTGATCACGTCAAAACTCTTATCACATGCATCAAGAATTTTCAAGACATGGTGTATCTGGATTCAAGAAAGGGGATCGCATGATGGCATAGTGCATACGTGCATGTGCGAGATTCATGTGCGAACAATGAATCCAAGGTGTGAAGAAACAACGAGGGATTCAGAGATTTTCTATTTTAGTTGGAAGTGTATATGGCATTTTGTGAGAGGAATAAGGACAGCATGTGAAGTTGGATTTCATGGTGTGCCAGTTACATAAGATTAGGATATATACATAGTTATTGGAGATATACCTACACACATAGTTGTTGTTTTTGATCACGTTTCATGTGTCATGCTATAACTTGTTTGCGTTGTTGGGGAAGACACGCACCAGACAATTAGCTTGAGACGTAGAAGGAAAAGAGTGAGACAGAAGCAGGAGAAGAGAATAGAGGGAGATAGTTGCAGAGGAGGGGTTAGCATAGGTTGGATCATCTTCTTGTGAAAAGCCACGTGATTGTGAAGCCTCTTCTGCAACGCCACTTTCCCGGGGTGACTCCCATTTTTAATCTTTCAATCTTCACATCAAGAAAAGGATAACTTATATATATAACAGTAGCAAGTTTCTTTCAGTTAGAGTTGGATAGATAGGCAGATAGCTCAGCAAGATAATTTACTCCTTGCACCCATAGAGATACAATATTCTCAAGTCATTTCTCCACATTGCTTGGTAGACTCTGGTGATGCAATCCAAGGTTTGAGTAGCTGATCCCCGGATTCATTTGGGTGCATAACATTTTGTTGGCAATGGTAATAATTTCTTTTACACTTTCCATTTCACATTGTGTTACTATGTTTTTGAAGTTTAAAGGGTGCTTAACTAGGTAGCCTTTACTATGTTGTGATGTAAAAATGGCATCGTTGGCTTCATTTATATGATTGACCTTTACTTGTAATGTGGGAGCAAAGTCTCACCATTTGGTTTGCATGTCCACAAATGATAAGGCACTGATTATCCTTTTGAATGCACAGGCTGGTCAACTCAATCTTGTAGTGGGGTCCCATGTTTGGGTAGAGGACCCTGAGTTAGCTTGGATAGATGGAGAAATCCAGGAAACTAAAAAAGGCGAGATCACGATTCTCTTTGAATCGGGCACGAAGGTGAGTCTTCTGAATCTTTGGTAAATCCGTATATATGTGTCTGTAGCACACATGCACACACACAAATGGTGAAAACAACATTTTCTCTTTCCGGTATATCTAGTTCATTTCTCCAATGCTTTCTACATTTTTGAGGCAATTGAGGGTGTGTGATGCATTACTTATATGGGTGAAAAGGAATATCACGGTATGTGATAGAGTTTGTACCTTCTCTGTGCATCTGATATTCACATCATGGATACTTCTTTAGCAATGAACTGTGTAGTTTAGCTCAAATCTTTTCAGGAAGTTTGTTTGCAATATTCTCCATTATAGTTCAGAGTTACACAATGAGATTATTAAACTATTGAAAGTACTCAACACCATGAGCATCTCCATGGCAGGTTGTGAGCAAATCCACTAACATGTATCCCAAAGATCCAGAATTCCCACCTGCTGGTGTGGACGATATGACAAGACTGGCATATCTGCATGAACCAGGAGTTCTTCAGAATTTGCATATTCGATATTCCATAAATGAGATTTATGTAAGATGTCAAATGTATATTGCGGATGTGCTTTCTTTTGCTGCGACACTCACTGCAATGAAGCTTTAACTTTTTGTGGTGCTGTTTGTAGACATACACGGGAAATATATTGATAGCTGTGAACCCTTTTCAAAGGTTACCTCATTTGACTGAAACTAGTACCATGGCAAAGTATAAAGCTGCGGCTTTTGGTGAGCAGAGCCCGCATCCTTTTGCAATTGCAAGTTCTGCATATAGGTACCTTGTTGCTGCTCTCAGTTTTCTGTGCCTTGGTTGGTGGCTTTAACCTGTTTCTATGCTTTGAACATGATAACTGGTCTACATAATTAAGAAACAAATAAGTTTGTTGTATCATCGAGCGCAAACCATTTGAGAGTTTTTGTTTTTAGCTTTTGCATCCATCGTATAACTTTCGCTAGTATTAAAGGTTCATGGCAATTGCCAATGATATAAAATAAAGAATAAGTCATATCTGCTTTCACTAACTAAGATGACTGTCTACAGAAAGATGATAAACGAAGAAAAAAGCCAATCTATTTTGGTTAGTGGAGAAAGTGGAGCTGGCAAGACAGAGAGTACAAAGATGCTTATGCATTATCTTGCTTTTTTGGGAGGGAGAGCAGCAACTGAAGGAAGGTCTGTGGAGCAACAAGTTCTCGAGGTAAGAAACTAAATCTTGACCTGCGTTTTGATTATGTTTCTGCTTTATAGTTTTCTTGTATCAACCAAACATTCTTGAGAAATTTAACTTTGGATGTTATTACTTATTTGCTTGTTATTTACACTTGTGCAGTCCAATCCAGTTTTAGAAGCATTTGGCAATGCAAAGACAGTTAGGAATAATAATTCTAGGTACTGAGTTTGTTGTCCAGTAAGATCTTTTTTCCTCGTCTTTGCAATTTCCTCTGCACCCTTTTTTGCCTAAATTGATGTCCTAAGCTTACATAGTATAATTTCAGTCGTTTTGGTAAGTTTGTGGAGATTCAGTTTGATCAAAAGGGGAGAATTTCAGGAGCTGCTATCAGAACATATTTGCTGGAACGATCCCGTGTTTGTCAAGTTTCTGATCCTGAGAGAAACTATCATTGCTTTTATATGTTGTGTGCTGCACCGAAAGAGGTACATGATTCTTCCTTGTTTTTGGTACAACAATGACAAAGAGGTTTGTTTTACAAACTCAAACTATTCAATTCCCTCGTCACTACCTTGATCCAAGTAGCTTACAGGATTCATGGTTTCATAACAAAAGTTTATGAGCATTCTCTACATGCATATGAGCTTCAAAAGTTGGGTTTTGAAGTTTTTTAAGTTTGCTTACAAGATTCATTGTTTTTATTTGAGTTTTCCCATGTCTAGGAATCTGGTAAGTACAAAGTGGGGGATCCAAGAAAATTCCATTACCTTAATCAATCAAATTGCATTGAGCTGGATGGGTTGGATGATTCTAAGGAGTACCTTGCAACTAAGAGAGCTATGGAGGTTGTTGGGATCAGCTCTGAGGAGCAGGTACCTCTCAGTAACATCCCCATTGGAGAGTGTATGTATGTTTCTTCTTTTTTTCTATTAATTGTTTTCATTAGAAATATTTGGCATCCCTCTTCTCAGGATGCTATATTTCGAGTAGTAGCTGCAATACTTCATTTAGGAAACATTGATTTTGTTAAGGGAGCGGAAGAGGTGTTTGATTCCTGCCAGCCCAAGGATGAAAAATCCTATTTCCACCTAAAAACCGCAGCTGAGCTTTTGATGTAAGTGAAGTCGTTAATTTATTTGTTGTTTCTCTTGAAGATTAATCTCCAAGTCTATTACTTGTATGGTTATTTATATTTGTTTGTTTGTGGAAGGTGTGATGAGAAGTCCCTTGAAGAGTCTTTCTGCAAACGTATTATAGTGACTCATGGCGACACCATAACAAAATCACTTGATCCAAATTCTGCAGCTCTCAGAAGAGATTCATTGGCTAAAATAATTTATTCAAGGCTTTTTGACTGGTATTATATCTGTGATGCTCAAAAGTTTACATATCCTTATAAAAGCTCATTTTAACACATAGTTTCAGTGATTCTATTGGTGCAAACATGTGTTGTCCAGGATTATGTGTAAGATAAACAACACTATTGGGCAAGATCCAAAGTCAAATAGTTTGATTGGAGTTCTAGATATATATGGATTTGAGAGTTTCAAAACCAACAGGTGCTTAGCCAGTACCCTTTTTTTCCAGGTGTTGACTTCAAGTGAAATTATTAACGATAGAAACTTCTGTGCAATGCATTTATTAACTCTACTTTCTACAAAGGGGGAATATCTTGGTTACGGATCTGTCTTCTTTGCATGCCATAGTATTTTGTTTGTGTGATTCAAGCATAACATAAATGGTTAAAAAATGAGTTTTTTTTTTTTTTTTTTT
>Ga0209389_1003409_pt1 | contig 12792 bp, 7 predicted proteins | sample CowpearedBW_FD_187526 | JGI IMG/M metagenome (GOLD analysis project Ga0209389, IMG submission 187526) | Root nodule microbial communities of legume samples collected from California, USA - Cow pea red BW (SPAdes) (version 2) | ecosystem: Host-associated > Plants > Roots > Nodule | place: USA... | reverse complement strand
CAAGGATCTGTTGCAAAAATAGGTGCCCTGGTCACTAATAATAGCTCAAGGAACTCCAAACCTGCAAAATATGTGAGACCTAACAAAGTCCACAACAACTCGAGCATCATTAGTTCTAGTGGCTTTGGCTTCCACCCATTTTGAAACATAATCAACAGCAAGCAAGATATAAGTGAAACCAAAAGAGACAGGGAAAGGGCCCATGAAATCTATACCCTAGACATCAAACACCTCACAAAATAGCATGGGTTGTTGAGGCATCTGTTGTCTCCAAGAAATGGCTCCTCCAGCTCGTTGGCATTCCTCACATGTGCTACAAATCCTCCACGCATCTTTGAAGATGGTGGGCCAATAAAATCTGCAATCTAGCACCTTACGAGCTGTCCTCTGTGTGCCAAGGTGACCACCAGGTGCAGATGAATGACAAAATTTGAGGACCGCGTCAATCTCATGGTCCAGAATGCATCTCCTGGTAACCTGATCACTGCATATTTTCCACAGATAGGGGTCATCCCAAATGTAATACCTAGCATCACTCTTGAGTTTATCATATTGAGCTCTGGATGCTAGGGGAGGAAAAACAGAAGCAGCAAGATAGTTAACAATGTTAGCAAACCAAGGTGAGGAAGAAGTAGAGAGTGTCAACAAACTTTCATCGGGAAAGTAATCCCGGATCGATGAAGCATCATCAGTAGACCTCTCAATCCTGCTTAGGTGGTCTGCAACCAGGTTTTGTGCTTCGCTCCTATCACGGATTTCCAAATCGAATTCTTGGAGTCAGAGTATCCATCTTATCAGCCGAGGTTTTGATTCTGCCTTCTTCAACAGGTACTTAAGAGCTGCATGGTCAGTAAACACAACAACAGGAGAACCAAGTAGATAAGATCGAAACTTTTCAAGTGCAAAAACTACTGCAAGGAGCTCTTTTTCTGTTGTGGTGTAATTTGATTGGGCAGCATCTAATGTCCTGGAGGCATAGTAGATTACCCGCGGCTGCTTATCAATCCTTTGAGCTAGAACAGCCCCCAATGCATAATTGGATGCATCACACATAAGCTCAAAAGGGGCTGTCCAGTCGGGCACCTGAATGATTGGAGTTGTGGTCAGGGCCTTCTTGAGGCAATCAAAAGCCTCTTTGCATCCTTCATCAAAGATGAAGTCAACATCCTTATGCAGTAGGTTGGACAGTGGTAGGGCCTTCTTACTGAAGTCTTGAATGAAGCGCCTGTAAAACCCTACATGGCCAAGAAAAGAACGAACCTCTCGCATAAAAGAGTGGTAAGGTAATTGTGAAATAATTGAGATCTTGGCAGGGAAGCACTTTATCAAGGTTTATCAAAGACATCAAGATCTTGCCAATTGTATGAAAGCTCGACTTAGGTTCTTGGTAAAAACATTTGACGCCTACTCTAGGGTATAGTAAAACTTTGCTCCGAGCTCATATGAGATAGAGTTAAATCCAATGACCGCACTACAAAGTCATATCCAAACTCTGGTCCAAGAAAATGAACAACAATGAAAACGCTATGACGACAAGATCGCTAATCTACGGGCATGGTAGTAGGTTGATCTCCAAAGTTGAACAAAAAGCTAGCCAACCTGGGGGGTGGAAGACCTTTCCCGCATTCTCGTCCATACTAGAGGACCTCTTCGCCAATTATGCACACCTAGCCTTAACGACCTACAATGAATCCCATTTTCGTAGGCGGTGTGAAAGAATCCGATCTGGAACACCTCGGGGAAACCTCAGGGTGAGGGTTTGCACCACTCCCAAAAGAGAAGAAGCCCGAAACCTCGACATGAATCTTCTAAGATTCGTCGCAATCTGATCGGCATAAGGTTGATAAGTCCCTTATATTTACAATCTTTCTTTGATTATTGTACTGTTTTTGGTAGATTTAAGTTGCTAAATAAGATTTCTTATGCATTTTATACTAGTTTTGTGAAATTAGCTTAAATATACCCTTTTAATGCAGTTTTAGTGTAACTTTTAAAATTGCTCTTAGAATAATAGTTTAGTGATTCATAGTGTAATCTAGATTATAGAATCTTATATAGGTTTATAGCATTTTAGTTTGAGTATATAGAGTTAGTAGTAGCCATTATGGTATAGTAGGTAATATAAAGTAGAATTAGTGTTCCTGGTTAGCTTTATTATTCTAGTTGGTTTAGATTTGTGTTTGTGTGCATTTTAAAAGTTGTGTTCAGTTTAGAATCTGATTTAAAACAATTTATTAATGAGTCTAGTGTATTCTTAGTGCTTAACTGAAATATAGCAAAATAGGTTATCTAGCCTAGTGTCATTAGGTAAAGTCTTTAGTCTGACTAACCTTAATTGAGTTTTGTAAAGTCTAAATGCAACCAAAAGATGCAAGGATAGCACTGAGATGACGATTGAAAGCAGTTAGAGCATCCAAATCAGCTAAGCCTCATTGAAATTGTGCAAGAGTTGAATTTTTGGACAGAGTTGACCAACAATTGACTTTTTTACAATTGAGCTCCAAGTGATATGGCAGCTGGGGAGAAGCTAGAGGACATCTAAATACACTTGTGCTGACCTTGAAAGAGCAAAGAAATGATTAAGATCTACATCTAAACTTTACTTCTGATTTGCATCTGCTTATTTGACTAGTGTGGTTGTATTTTGTGATTAAGTTCTAGCTTACTAATTTCAGCTTGTTTCTTTAGTTTTGAATTCAGGAAGGACTGTGTGCTAAGGTGCTAGAGTTGGTCCTAGTCTAAAAAAAGTTGTTGACTTGGAAGAGTTATGATGAAGAAGATTCATATCATAGAATGCCACAAAGGCTTGCATGTGAGACTTAGCTTTGGGAGAAAAAATGGAGAGTTGATAGAATTGGCCACCTTCTACAAGAGGTCAAGGAGATTGAAGAGGCACAATGAACAACACATATGACCTACTCTAACCCGTGGCTGCAAGTGGAAAACCTTCTTCCTAGATTACTAATTAGGACTAGCTTAGTTAGGTAATATAGTTAGGTTAGTTTTGTCAGTTTAAGTAAAAAAAAAGGTGACATGTTATAAGGAGTAGCAAGGAAGAAATTTCATACATGTATATAAGGTTGAATAAAGTAGCGAAAGAGGGGATTAATTCTTACACCATCATAGATTCACTCCATCACAAAAACACCATTTAATTCCATTTTTCTCCACACTTTTCTACACTTTTGGATTGTTCTTGGAGCTTTGATCGCACAGTAGACTTAGCACCAAGGATTATCCTTTTCTGTGAGTTTCTAGTCCATTTCCACAAAACATTTGTTTGTAAGAATTTTTATGTTTAATAAATGTGTGTATTCATTTTGTTTTCACCAATTGTTTCTTTCATTTCTCACTTTTCTATGCTAAATTGAGGTCATGATGTGATGAAGGCCTAATCCCTATCAAGGATGATGGTCCATGACACATGCTTAGGAGAAAGGGAGTTCCTTAATCCCTTCTTTTACTTTAATTTTTTCCTTAGTTTTAATTCCCTAAGTTGGTTTGGTTGACTTTCTTAGTGGACTGGTTGACCTTGGTTTAAGGTTAACTTGTTGATTCAAGATTAGCTTAACCTAAGCCAACATGTTAATCATTTTTACTTATTTTATATGTTGATTAGGAGGTGATGCAAGAGAGGACAAGTGGCGTATTTAGATGTCTTTTGAAAAGCACATGTGGAAGAAAGAGACAGAGCAAAGCTTCCTAGAAACGTCTAGAAAGGATGACCACATGCCTTGGCCACCAAGAAGTCTAGAAACATCTAGAAGAAGCATCCACATTGCCTTGGCCAAGAAGACTTCAAGAATGTGTCCATGTGCTCCTTTGTTGACCTACTTTCTAGAGTCTAGGTTTTGTTATTTGTATTGTGTCAACACCAAATTTCGTCTGGGTGAATAAATTTATTTTCGAAAAAAAAATTAAAAAGTGAAATGTTTTTTAGTTAATGGTAATTAAAAAAAGGTGAAATATTTTTTTTCAAATACTTTCAAACTTTAATTTTATTAGAAAAAAGAGATAAAAAAAGAAGAAAAAAGAAGAAGGAAGAGCACAATTTGTTTTTAATTATCACACTTTTTTCTTGAGCCCAATAACTCAACATATCTTCTATCCTTTGTTCTGATAGAGAAATTAGTGAAATGATTCTAATAATTAAAAGAAATTTCTCTTCATATAATTAGAATCCATATTACTAATTGGGATTGATTTTGTGCTCTGATTTATTAATGGTTAGAATCAATATTACCGATCTTGTTTGATATTGTGCTCTGATTTGCTATGATTTGATTCTCATAATGTACTGCTATCATGACCAATTTCTTCCTTATATTGTTCATTACAATTAAGGCTAGGATTGCATTGATATTTCAATTTGTGAATATAAATAGGTAGTCTGTCACATGAAAATGGAGCGAAAAAGAAAACATTATCTACACTTTCTCTTCCTCTCTCATTACTACCCACACAGACACACATCCTTTTTTATCTCTCTTGGAAAAAAAGTTAGAAAAGGAGGAAAAAAAGAAGAAGAGAAACGGTAGTTGTAGTATACAAAATGAGAGGGTGGGATTGATATAAGAAAAGAGGAATTGAAAAGTGTAGAAGGTATGTCACTACTGTTTTTTTTTATTCATTCCCTTTTTCTTATACTATCTTTTAATATTGAACGTGTTTCTATTTTACATCTAACTTCGGCCTTTTGCTTAAGGGATATTATTTTCTACTGTTCATAAATATTTTATTCTAAACATCATAAAAAAAAAATTTCTTCATTTCTTTTAGTGTCAACCCGGCTGCTCGCATCAAGAGACACCTTTTTTTGAAATTTATTTTTCTAAAAAATGTAAAATAATATAAAGAACTAAAGATAAAAAACATTTTTCTTTGTTTACTTTTTGTGTCTGTCCGGCCGCTCGCGTCGTGTGACCCTTATTTTCTAATAATTAAAAATATCAAAGAAACATAAAAAGGTTTTCAAAATTCACCAAATAACAATCAAATCTTTTCTCAAATAGGTTTTTCATAAAGAACTACGTAACATTGATTCTCCATTGTGAATGGACAATGTAGGAGCGAGGTTAATCCTCGTCGGGCCCAAAAAACCAAAAAATTATTTTTGTTTCTTTTGTAAATTCATTTATTATTATTTTCGGGGAAAATAAATATTTTGAAAATTCACATCCTTTTGCACATTTAATTAAAGGTACCGTCTTAGGACGGACGTTGTGGGGTACTAATACCTTCCCTATGCGTAATCGACTCCCGAAGCCAAAATTTGTTTTTTTCGCAAACCTTGTCTTATCTTTTTGGTTTTTTCGTAGTTTTCTAGAACAAACTATAATGGCGACTCCAAACTCTGTTTTTCCAAATTTTATTTTTGGTTCGCTGTCCCCTCGCGATTTCGATTGCGACACATTGTAATCCTTTTTAGAACTTTATGCTTTTGCTTAAAGACCCCTACACACTTCTATTTAAAGGGACCTCTAACACTTGTACAAGGGTTGAACATTTTGGAACATTAAACACCTTTGTGTATCAACCATTTGTAAGAGTTTCCTCCCTAGGGAATGAATACTTTTAAGCCTTATCTTGAGCCTAGACTCAAGTGGTAGCACCATCACTTATCTTTAAAGGAGTCCATGGCTTTGCCTCTCCTCTCAAGTCGTGTGCTTCTCAAATTTTTGCATTTCTCTTCTTGCCATTTTTATGTTTTCTTCCTCCTTTTGTAGTCTTTGGTTTTTGCTTCACTTATGCGCATTCCATTCGTGTTTTGCTTAAATCAATCCATCATCTTCTTCTTTGAGCTTTGTGAAAGGAACCTTCACATCTAGATAGCATGCTATCTTAATGTCTAGTGGAAATTTCACTTAGCTTTCTTAATCAACTCATACCATATTCCATAATCTTACAAAGGAACAAGATAATCCTACATCATGATGGAAGATTGATAATACGAACTTAGTTGATAAACAAAATTACTGAATTCAATCTAGAAACATTTTAAATTTCAAATAATTCACAATCATTCAACTTTTAACAAATTTCTTTTGATTACAATCAACTACATTCAAACAATTAGATCTTAATTCATGGAATTCAGTTTTGTAGAACCACATACTCACACTGTTTCATTCATTTTCGAAAAAAAAAATTGTGTTAATTATTATTATGCTTTAGTGCGTGATTCTAATGTATTTGTAATGATGTATGTGACGTGTTTGATTCATTTTCGTATCAATTTCATGGTTATTTGCATTAAATCTTCATTTGTGTTTGTGATAGTTATTTTGGTTGATTTTAGGGTTCTTGATTTTGGATTTCGTTGTTTACTTAGTTGTTTGGTGTGATTCCAGTTTCTCTTCTCAATTAAGACCATTTCAAATTGTTCTGCATCATAAAATTGTTCATTCATGAATTTCATGGTCACATACGAACCTGTCTTGCACATTGCATTCATGAGCATTCACTTTCATTTTTCAGATTTTTATTTTTTGCATATAATTTTTTATTTTCATTTCTAGTTGTTCCAGTTAGTCCCATTTGTGCATTAGGATCATTTCAAATGTTTAGGTTGCGTGTAAGATAGTTGCATTACATAGTTCATATCCATGGCTCACTTTGGCATTTTTGCATGCATTCTAATTCTCTTGAGTTTTTCATCAAATAGTTTGCATATAGTCATTTCCATATCATTTTAGTTAATTTTAGTATTAGTTTAATTAGATATCATCCACTTACAGAAAACACACTAAAATATAATTTAAAACTCACTTTACCTTTCCTACGATTGATCTTTAGTTTCACACTATACTACACTAATGGGAAAATCAACTTTGACTAAACTTTTAGCGACAAGTTTATCAAGGGCCCACAAAGAACACAATAGGTCAACCCGACGCATGGACAAGGATCATCGTGGTCAATCTTGACATTCGCAACGAAACCACGGTTCTAAGATACCACACAACCCTCGTGAGAGAGGAACATTATCAGAGTCTCAAAACTCCATCAGACATCATAATAGGAGAAGGAATCGCTGAGCTAACCAGTTGCACCATCATTGTCCGAGCTACCTGGACAGAGTCAATATCTTGTACCCACAAGACATGGAGAATTTCCACCCCTTTAAGATGGAAATAGCACGAGCTAGCATTCTGAAGGGGATCCTCATCAAAGTTCGCAAATATGACGAAACGATCAACCTGGCTACTCATCTAAGGCTTATATGATCCAGTTTAGTATCCACATTCAAGATAAAAGGGCATTTTGCAGGATATTTCCTACGACTTTGAACAGATTGGCTCTTGACTTGTACTACTATACAGTACCACCTTATTTAGTCAATTCCTTTGAAACTCCAAGTACCATGTTTTAAACCTGGTTAACAGATCGCAAGATAGTATTAAGCACTTCAGTTGCCCTGAAATACTTAGAGCAAGGGGATAATAAATAATAAAACCCTATGGTACCTTATGGAGAGGTTCACCACCGCAATGGCCATGATCTCAGACTATACTCCATTTGTGATTATGCACTCCTTGATATGCGATCTCTAGCCTGGACCATTCTCTAACTCCCTTTTCACAGAAAGATAGAGAACATGAACGAGCAAAGAGAATGAGCGGCCAAATACATGGCGATCTAGGAAAATAGGTTGAAAAGAGTAAATAAGCCTGAAATCCTACAAGAATATGAAACTGAAAGAATAATGATGTTGATTGAGGGACAACCAGATACATCCAATACACTGGCTGAATGCGAACCAAGACACTATACTCAAGGAGGCGCACAACCTAGAGCTCATACAACTATCTTAACCTTGACCCCCTCTACCAAAGGCTTACCCAACGAAAAAAATACGATTTTCACCGAACCATTTGGCACACCACCGAAGAATGTTGCTATTTGCAAACCTCATCGAAGGGTTGGTGTGCTCCAATTCTTTGGCTCGTTTCACGCAACAAGGAAATGGTGGTTAAGCCAAAGGATATGGTTGTTTGGTTATCGAGGGTGAGATAGAAGATGTGTCAATTTTATGGGGCGAGGCGAAGGACAATCAGACCAGCCAAACATGGTCTTTCATATCCCAAGGCCAGAGTCCACCAAAGTTCAACAGCCTGCCCCACCACCAACACAGTCGGCCATCCACAACCAGATCGTCTAGTTTCAGTTTAACCCAGCTTGGGCAAAGGGAATCGTTAACACCATCGCCAAAGGTTTTGCAGGAAGAGGAAGCTTCGAGCAATACATAAAAGGTACTAGATGAGTATCAACTTGGTAAGCCAGTTCCCACCATGGTGTTTTCCATCAATAACCTTGTCCGATAAAGACTTCTACGCAGACGTAGATGACCCCGACTAAGATGACCTAGTAGTCATTACCACAATTATCGCCAATTGGAGAGTTCACAAGATTCTCATCAACAAAGGAAGCTCAACTGACATCTTATTCTCTAATGCATTAAAAAAGTTGGACATCCCCGCCAATCTGATCTACGCATACCTGGAGCCACTGCTCGGCTTCACTAGAGAGAGAGTTCAAACCAAAGGCTACATTAACATGTTGATGACCTTTGGGACACTCGAGGCTCATCGAACTATGATTTTTCAATATCATATAGTAGAGGTAGATACGTCCTACAACATATTAATTGGATGAAAGACACTAAAAACACTTAGAGCCACTATGTTCACACCACACATGGCAATGAAGTTCCTGGCTAAAGACCACTCGACCATCATTACCGTCAAGGCGGACCCCAAAGAAGGTAGGGCTTGCTACATCCTAATCCTGAAAGTGGAACCGTACGTGCCCTTCACTAGCGAAGCAAATGTCGGCACGTCACAAATAATAGTCATCAAAGAAACACCCCCCTAATTGCAAACGGAGGCACACCAAGGGGACCAATGCAACCACGTGGGGTTGTGCCTTCAGGTTCTAAATAAGAACTCGGACAATAGTACTCTGAACCTCAAACCTAGGTCTGATTTCCCAGAGGACAATCGGCCTTCTTTTGATGAACCTATGCAGAATTGCTCCCTCGGTCCCTGCCAATCCAAGTTACTAAGGTTAGCCGCAACATGGATGAGCACCCCACAACAAAATTGTGGAGGTCCTAAGATAAACCAGATATCTACTTACTTCTTGTTGAATTGATATGCCCCCATATCGATCTCAACTTTTAATGTCATTATCTATATATTCTCTCACAAGCCAAACTCGTGGCCTAAAGAAAGAGGAAGTTGGGAGATCAGCGTTGAGCCACTATCAATAAAGAGGTAATAACACCTCGATGCCAAATTCATTAGAGAAATTACATAGACCATATTGGTTGCCAATGTCGTCATGGTTAAAAAAGCTAGTGGCACGTGGCACATGTTTGTCGACTACAACAATCGTAACAAGACATGCCCCAAAGACACATTCACTTCAAAGCATAGATTGGCTTGTAGACAAAATGTCAGTATACGAGTTACTAAGTTTTCTAGATGCATACTTAGGATACAACCAAACCCGCATCTAACCACCTGACGAAGAAAAAAGAGCCTTCATGACAGAAAGGGTCTAACCTTTGGTATAAGGTCATGTCCTTCAGACCAAAAACATAGGGGCAACCTACCAACATTTGTGGATAAGGTGTTCACCGACCTCATGTGCAAGATAATGAAGGTTTACGTGGACGACATGGTCGTCAAATCAACCACTACAGCTGACCACCCAACATACCTCAAAATCGTCTTTAACAAGGTACACCTCCATAACATGATATTGAACCTTAAAAAGTGTTTCTTTAGTGTAAGGGGAAGCAAATTTCTAGGATTCATGATAACCGAGTGAGGCATAGAAGTCTACCCAGACAAATGTGAGGCAATACTCAACATGAGGAGTCTGACTAACCTAAACGAAGTCTAGAGCCTAAATGGTAGGTTGACATTGCTAGCCCAATTCCTACCATTCCTAGCGCAAAAGGTCAAACCTCTCTTCAGGCTCTCTTGAAGGAAGCTTGATAAGTGTCTAATTTTAGTAAAATAGCATATCATTTAAACACTTATCTTGCATGATTTTAATATAAATCTTAGTAAAACAACCCCCTTTACCTTTAAATATAGAATGACAACCACGTTTACCATTGATCTCAAAAACTTGTTGACACCTAATTGAGGATATGTAAATTTGCCCAGCAAGTGCACTAGGTCAATTGTAGCACAACAAAGTTGTATCCATATGGATTTGGTTTGACAAAACATTAATCTATAATTCATTCAAGTTTGTAATAATAAAGTGATAAAGGTTTGATAGTTAAATATAAGTTTGAATAATAGTAGGATAAGTGATGTTGATGAAGGTCTTGGGATTCAACTTGGCTTCTATCACTCAACTACACTACCCTTGGTTTCTTTATAAGTTATGTTTTTTATCTTAGTGTTCCTGGAAGTATGCTTACTTATAATTCTAACCTCATGTTTGAGCATTAGAACCTAAGGGTGTCAGACGCAGGATATCCCCATCAAGGTGGAGGAACTCTTGCACTAAGAATAAGACTTTTTAAACAAACTGAAATCGTATATCCATGTTTGGTATATGTCAACCATTGAGAAATTTGATTGGATATAAATATTAGACCATATGTCTCTGTATCTAGTGCTGATGAAGTATGATGAGTGATCAAGTCACATCAAATTAGTAAAAACAAATCAAATAACCAACACATAAAACAAGAACATAATATATTGAATCAAGAGCAGTACAAATAAGTTAGAGAAGTTACATCCAATCCCAACTAGGAAGAAGTCAGATGCTCATAGTGATTACAATAAGAACAAGTAGTTGCTTCCTTCCTCCCACAATTCTCTTCTAAGGATATTATAATAAGTGTCTAAGAACCTATAACTAAACTATTATATCAGTTTTAAAAACTAGCATACCAATAACAAAGGCATGTACTATTTTATAGAAAAATAGTGTGTGACTTCAGCTCCAACTTTGGTGCTTGATCCGTTAAGGTGTCATTCTACATGTTTCCAAACCGCCTTTCTTAGGGCTTAAGCTACACATTTTGGGCTCGGACTATTCCAGATATTTCCTCCTCATAAGGATTTCCGTAATTGCCTTTGTGGTGTTCAACCCCATTTCTACCACTCAGTCGCATCGGTCATAATTTCCTTCATTTTAGCTACAAAAACAACACAATCATATCAATTTCCACCGTTTATAACTTCTCTACTCCTTATTCTGTAATTAAAGGTAAAAGGGGTTGTTTTACAAAGATTTATATTAAAATCATGCAAGATAAGTGTCTAAATGATATGCAATTTTACTAAAACTAGACACTTATCAACATGCCCCAACTTTACCTATTTGCTTGTCCTCAAACAAAGCTTAAACAACTCTACATAATGGTTTCAAAATTTTGATCATGTTGGTCAAGGAACTTAAAATTTACACTCATCAAAAGCTAAGAGAAATGCAATCATAATACATGAAATGGAACCAATGAATTTTGTTATACATAAATGTAGTTCAGTTATCATAGCTAAGGATCAAACACATGGTCTCTTAATGAATTTTTTGTTTTAAAGTGCAGATTTGTATCCTTCCAAGTGTTCAAAATGTTTGCTCTCTTAACACATTTTGCAATTGTCCACTCAGCTTTGTATTTTCATGTCCAACTGCTATGTACACATAATTGAAAAAGATCACTGAGGTCTGTTAGGCTTGTAACGTGGTTGGGTTATGAAAGATTTTTTTTACAAGACAAGCAAGACTTACTACTAAAAAGGAGAGCAACATGTAAGTGCTATGAGTCTAAACTATTTCAGCCTTCTCTGCCTTTTGTTTTTCTTTTCTGCTACAATCTAATTTCTTTTCCTTTTCATTCATTTGAGTACGCCCCCTAATTACTTGCTTTGCTTTATTATTTTCTTATTTAAGGTGTCCCAATTCAACTTCCTTTTGACTGCAGTTTTCACTTTATACTTTTGGGTATGCTTTATCTAATATCACAACTCACTATTTTCCTTCATGGCACATGTATGCATACTGTTAGCATATCATTAATATTTTATCTCTATCTTATTTTTTGTTTCTATTTTTATTATTTTTCATATGTATTTTGGATTTAGTCTATACTTCATTTATTATAAATACAGTCCCTATATATATTTTCTACACAAGAAAAACTAATCTCAAATCTAATTTCATATAAAATATCCGTCCACATGGTTTAGAATTGTAATATGCTTCATACGTTAGAAACAAGTATTATTAAAATTATAAATAAAAAAGTATAAATAAGAACTTTTGAGTACAAATTTTAGGTTTGTATTACATGTATACTATATACTCCGTAAAATCGTTTTACATGGCTAATAAAAGTACAATCAGTGCATATATTCTTATCACTTTAACTTTACTTTTTCCATCTTCTTTTACTACTAATTTCTCTCCTATTCTTAAAATTATTTTCATTTCTATATCATTAGAATCTATATTTGCAGCTTCGATTGAATTATTTTACTGTCTTCAATTCAGTATTTTCAGCAAACGTTCATTTTAAAGCTGAATCAATATTTTACATAAATTCATTTATCTTGTTTAGCCTAAGTTATTTTTTATTAAAACTCAAACCTAAACAAAATATCACCCAAAGCACTAGGCTGGAGTTCTTTCTTCATTCTCATTTGCCCAGAGCTATTTGCAAAGCTTGAAAAATTGACTCTTGATTTTTAACATTACAAATGATTTAGCGAATGAAAAGAAACTGAAATACTCCATATACACAAAACTAGACAAGAC
>Ga0209389_1003404_pt1 | contig 12799 bp, 6 predicted proteins | sample CowpearedBW_FD_187526 | JGI IMG/M metagenome (GOLD analysis project Ga0209389, IMG submission 187526) | Root nodule microbial communities of legume samples collected from California, USA - Cow pea red BW (SPAdes) (version 2) | ecosystem: Host-associated > Plants > Roots > Nodule | place: USA... | reverse complement strand
TGGGAGTGAATCTGGTGTTGTTTTTGACGAGAGTGATGGGTCAAGACAATGCTGATGCAGCCAACAACGTGAGCAAGTGGACTGGCACAGTTTACATTTTCTCTCTTCTTGGAGCCTTCCTCAGTGACTCTTACTGGGGAAGGTACATTACCTGCGCCATCTTCCAACTCATATTTGTCATCGTAAGTTGTCTTTAGTACATTCCCAATCAAGCAAAACCAAACACACACACATAAACCAAAATATTTTCTAACTATCTAACCTCAGCAAAAATGAATTCTTCCTCAAAACCATGAATTTGTCCATTAATGCTGTCCTAACCTAGTTATTAGGGTTAACCAGTTTGTTTGGTTTTTATTTTGGGACTCATCATAGCTTAAGCAAAAGTCAAAAAAGATAATCTCTTACACCAAATCGTGGTTTGGGACGTCTCATACAACCCAAAACCAAACTTTCTGTAGTACTAACTTTCATCTTAATTTCCATACACTACTCTCACCCATTCGTATCCGCTGACCGAATCCTAATGACTTTTTAAGTAAACAACAATACATAACAATTTAACATCAATTTGATTAAGCAAGTTTATTTTGGTCTATACGAAAGAACTGCTTGTCTAAATTAGTAAAATCCGGTTCGGGTTTTGGAAACTAAACATCTTTTATGTTGTTCATTTAGCTAGCTTCTCACACTTTTAACTTTTGAAGGAGTAGATATGGATAGTTATCTGTCACTACTTAATCTAAATTTTTTTATCAAAATTATTTACTTAGACTACCTAATCAAAATTAATGATTTTGATATGACAGGGTTTGGTTTTATTATCATTGTCATCTCACATCTTCCTACTGAAGCCGAGTGGTTGTGGTGACAAAGAATTACTGTGTGGATCACACTCATCATATCAAACGGCTTTCTTCTATGTTTCCATATACCTAGTTGCCTTGGGAAACGGAGGATATCAGCCTAACATAGCCACATTTGGGGCTGACCAATTCGATGAAGGAGATCCTAAGGAACAGCTTTCAAAAGTAGCATTCTTTAGCTACTTCTATTTGGCCTTGAACCTTGGCTCCCTCTTCTCAAACACCGTATTAGATTATTTTGAGGATAAGGGACAGTGGACTTTGGGATTCTGGGCATCAGCTGCTTCTGCTGCTATTGCATTGATTTTGTTCCTTTGTGGCACACGAAGGTACAGATACTTTAAACCTGTTGGAAACCCTCTACCTAGGGTTGCCCAGGTTTTTGTTGCTGCAGCAAAAAAATGGAAGGTCAAGGTATCAGCTCAAGATAAACTTTATGAGGTTGAAGAATCCTCACCCAATGGAAGGAGAAAATTGCTCCACACACAAGGATTTAGGTCTGTACATCATCATTACAAAACCTATAGATATATTTGTTTTTGAAGAATGTAGTGATGAATTTTTATACTGATTTTTGTCAGGTTCTTAGATAAAGCAGCATTTGTGACATCAAAAGATTTGGAGCAGATAGAAGAGAACAAACGCAGTCCATGGCGTCTATCCACTGTGACACAAGTAGAAGAAGTGAAATGCGTACTGAGACTACTCCCGATTTGGCTATGCACCATAATGTACTCGGTTGTTTTTGCTCAAATGGCATCACTATTTGTGGTGCAAGGAGATGCTATGGACACTGGAATTCCAGGTTTCAACATTCCTCCGGCGAGCATGTCCAGCTTCGACATATTAGGAGTGGCCTTTTTCATCTTCATTTACAGGCACGCTCTTGACCCTTTTGTGGCGAAGACAATGAAATCGAAACTCACAGAGCTTCAGAGGATGGGGATTGGTCTGGTCCTTGCAATCATGGCCATGGTTTCAGCAGGGTTGGTGGAGAAATTCAGGCTGAAGTATGCAATAAAAGATTGTGTTAAATGCGATGGGTCAAGTTCACTGTCGGTGTTTTGGCAAGTGCCACAGTATGTACTCACAGGAGCATCAGAGGTTTTCATGTACGTGCCTCAGTTGGAGTTCTTCAACGGACAGGCACCAGAAGGATTGAAAAGCTTTGGCAGTGCACTGTGCATGACATCAATATCACTAGGAAACTACGTAAGTAGTTTGCTTGTTGCCATTGTCATGAAAATCTCCACCAAAAATGACATACCTGGATGGATACCTGGGAACCTAAACCTAGGACATTTGGACAGGTTCTTCTTTCTCTTAGCAGCACTAACAGCTGTTGATCTTGTTGTTTACATTGCATTGGCCAAGTGGTATAAATATGTCAAATTTGAAGGAAACCAGGAATTACAAGACATCAAGAAGGAAAATCGTGAGGTTATAGTGTAGACATGTATTTTATTAGATGATAATTTAAGTATGGTCTTGTTGCAATAATGGAGAAATCTATGTACATTTCTCTTATTGAAGCTTGCGATGATTCTATTCGATGGTGTATTTCATGTACAATTATATATATTCTACACCTATTTTATATTAAAACATATATTAAAACTTATCAAGATTGAAAGATCTGGTTGAAAGTTCTTACTACGATGAGTTGAGTCAGATATCAACAAAATGATAAAGGGAAAAGATAGCAGCTTCTTCTGCTTATTTTATTTCTAGGTTTTAACAGTTTTTAACATTGCAATTAATGGTGGGAAACCCTTCTCCTTTGACTGGCAATAAAGGTTATGTGAGTGGCACCAAAAAGTAAAAAAAAAGTTATGTGATGTAGGCGAAATAAATATTGTGGTAAGTGGCTTTCACGATTCACGATCACATTGAAGCCAATTTGGACTTCAAAGAAACCAACCTAACAAATTTGGAGGTAGTGAAAAGGACTTTGACCAATTGAACTCTCTTTTTTAAAGTTAAGGATCATGACACTGACTTCGTGTCCCCTGTCTCCTTAAAGCCAAGTTGAAACTTTGACGTAAAAACAAAGAAACAAAAAATAGTGACACAGAGATAAAGAAAGTTGGAGGAGAATGATGAGTTGACAAAATTGAAACCTAGCAATTTATTTTTCTTTAAAATATTATTTATCTCTGTTTAAAAACATTATTTATTTATCTTCCAGTTCTTTTAACCGTATTTAATTTTATATAAGTTGAAAAATATTTTGTATTAATAATGTAACTATAAAAAATATTTTGATGAAATTAAAAAGTAAAATGACTATCCTTTTCATGGTTTAGTTACTGTATAATCACGAAATTTATATATAAAGTTTACCTGGGCATGCTGATTTCAAAGATGTCATTTTCATGGAGGGCTTTTGTAACAAGAGATGCACGTAAAACATGATTTGTTGCCAACTGTGTTCCATGTAATTAGATTATCGATGATTGTGTCATGTGATGTTATTAATTACAAGTGTCCAACTCTATCACGCATCTTCCAAAAATTAGATTATCGATGATTGTGTCACTCCTTATATTACAAAAATTTATCCCAACTTTACCTGTGAAATAGAAATAATTTTTTTTTTTTTACTTCATACTTGTACATCCCAAGTATTGGGAGTTTAATCCTTCTATATATGCCAAGTTGTTATGGCTAGCTTATGATTAGGAATCATAAGTGTAGGTTTTAGGTTATGGTAATTAATTAGTATCACCAAGTGAACACTACTTTGAATTGTTTTTCTATTTTTTTCGTTTTAAATAAATTTATTTTTATTTACTTAACTAATTCTATATTATTACTTTTATATGGTTAGTATGCTTAGAAATTATACGATGAGTTTTAGGTCATGGTAATCAGTATCACCAAGAGGACATTGTTTTTTTTCTTTAGTTTTAATTTATATTACACAAAATTCTTTAATTATTGACGGATGTAAATCTTTTGTTAAAATAAAATTTACCAACAGAAATAATCTATCAATAAGATTCATAGATAGGTAAATTAAAATTTGAATTATTAATGGAAAATATTTGTTGGTAAATTTTTTCAATAAAATCTGTCAATAATCTAGATTTATTATTATCAGCAAAGAATTGTTTTCATCAGTAAATTTTATCAAAAAAATTACACTACATTTCCCTCTTTGATTGGTGATAAAATTCGTCGATAAATCTATCGGTAATTGATTTTTTATAGTCCATTAGTAAATATTTATCGGTAAAATAAATTTTGATTAATGAATAACAAAACGTATGTAAATTCGTCGGTAAATTACACACTAAATTTTTCACCCAATATGATGAGATATGTTTATAAATTAATTATGCATGTGTTAGAAAAAATACAAGAAATAATTAAAAAAATTGAAATAAAATGAAAAAAATATATAAAAGGATCATGAAGAAGAGAGAGGAAGAAGATGAAATAAATTACAATATTTATTGGCAATTTTTTTGTCATCGGTCGGTAAATTCTTGATAATTTTTATTTATCAATGAATTTTAAATATTTTTAATGAATTTTAAGTATTCTTGACGAATTTTATAATATATTTTTATTTATTTAATCAAATCTATATTATTTTTTTAAAAGCTAATTACTAATTTTAAAAAATCTTTGTATTATGACTATTGACTTTACATATACAACTTTATTTTAATGTGTATGAAATTTTAAAATCATTTTAATCTTGTTCTTTCATGTTTCAACAGACTTAATTTTCAAATGTGAAATAGTTTTTAATTTAATGTTTTGTCAACCTTTTTGTTTTTCATTTTTTTTATTCCACAAACTTTTGAAAAACTATTACCTTAATAATGTGTAATGATAAATACATGAGGTAAAATGTACGATGAAATTTCAGTGTCATTATTAAATGATAAAGAGAATAGTTGCAAAATAAAGATGATAAGTGTTCTCTTTGAGAAAAGGAAGAAAAAAAATGTAATAAATTTTATGTTGTATATACAAATGAGTATTTTTATTATAACAAAAACAACAATCTATAACACTTTTTATCAAGTTAGAAAACATGTAACAAACTTGTTAAAAATATGAATTTGGGATTTAGTATACGTATCAATGAGTTGGTTGCTAAAGTAGACAAAGCTAGTAGATATTTTTTGAACATGACTTTCTTTCTATTAAAGTGGCGATCAATTTTCGATACTTTTTTGTCCTTTCAAATCATATCATTGACTTTTCTCTTAAACTGAAACATGTATATCATATGAAAAAAATCTCAAAGAACACAATGATTGCCAAAAAGAAAAAAAACCATTAGCAAGCACAACAACTACTATGATAGTGAATTTTTGTATTCCTAAAAGGTTGATCAGTTTCACCTTGGTAAAGATAGTACTTGAAACAAAGGTGAAAAATATTTTCAAATAATTCCCAGAACAATTTTACATTTAGAAAACTAGGTATAAAAAATTTTTGGATATATATGTATTAACACACTCTCGATGAAAATATGGATATTCAACTCTGTAAATTTGACACCCCTTTCTCCTTTATCTATATATTAATACATACTTTGATGAAAGAAAAAAATTAGAAAGAATAAAAACATCAGAAATTGAATCATGTACGTAATGGCTTACTTGATGAAGATTAGTAATAATTTTATTACAAAGTTTTCGGCTTTAATGAAATACACCGGTGCATGTACATTGAAAAGATATAAAACATAAGAAAAACATGATAATCGATCTCTCAAACATATAATCATTACAAAAAGAAAATCATTTGATTACTTAATTTACACCTACTACAAATCTTCTATATAGTCACATTTCATTGTTTTTCTCCCAATCCAAATAATTATTTTCTATAATATAAGAGATGTACGTAAGGGAGTTTCAAAACTGAGTTGCCAAAATATAGTTTTATTAAATGTAAAATGAAAATTATTATATCTTTATATTAATTCATCTAATTATCATATTATATTTAAGGGTTGTGTCTAATACTGATAGAAGGGTTACGTAGTAACATAATCAGTTGGTTATTGCGTATTTCATTCACTTAAAAGTATATAGGTCAGGTTGATCCAAATAAGATAAAAATGTAGAAATTTCATGACTTTTAAGAAAAATCTTTGTCCATTCCTTGTCGGAAATAGTTTAACTGTGAGTCAAAGTTCTACATTAAATATAATGGATAAAGTTAAATATTGTATAAGAATAAAGTCAAAGTTCCACATTGAATATAATAAATAAAGTTAAACACTGTATAAAAATAAAGTCTCATAAAATCATTGTCTTATAATTTTGGAGGTAAAAGTAGTGTTAAATATCTTATATATGAAAGACCAGTATAGAACAACAATTTCTCAATAACTATAACATATGAAACATAATCCAACAGTACTATCAGAGTCAATGATTTAGAATAATTGTTTGCATAATCATAAAAAAAAATCACTTGTATGAGAAAAATCAAAATCAATTAAATTAAAGAAAAATGTACTACACAACCGAATGATCATATTATATGATAGTTAAGATTTTCTAAAAAATCTAGTTGCAAAACGAAAGTATATAATTTTTGCCATCACTATAAAATAACATGTCATGTCATGTCATATCCACACGCGAGCTTGTGTTGTGACTGCCACCAAACTTGACTCACATATATACCTGTTTCTTTTATTTTTCATACCTTTTATCCAAGTTCATGTGTAATACCTACGTATATTTATCTAGAGGGGAAAATTAAATTTAATAAATAATATGATATTATAAGAATAAATAATTACTAATTATATTTACCCAACATATTAATATTTAGAGTAAATTGCAATGACACCATTCTATTTCGGTGAAATTGTACTTCTATTTTTTCAACTTTGTTAACTCCATAAATCTATCATCTCGTCTCACTTGCATCCATGGCCTCTTAAAGGGGTTTTTTCATCAACATAAAATAATGAATCAGTATACACGCATGTTTAATGTTATTATCATTATGACTAGATTAAACATATTTACTTATTTATATTGGAAAAACTTTAAAAGTAATATACTCATTAAAATGAGTTTTATATAGTATTTATTATATTTGAATGATTGCATTGGTTGGAGGCATTTTTTTGGCGATGACAGAGAAAGCGTGAAAAAGACACGAGACGAGAGAGAGTGGAGGGTGTGTCCAAAATGGTAGAATAGGAGTTGAATGATAAAGACATTAGAAGAAAGAAAATTGGGCACCACATCCAAATGCGAGTGCAAGAAAGGGGATGTGTATCCAACAATGCTCTAGTGCCCACGGACAACTGTAGTTTATATCTCACCAATTTTCCATCAATAAAATTCTTTTTTTTAATTATAATATAAATTTTATATGAATATTATGGTCCATGTTCTACGTGCAACACTCTCGTATTATGACAACACGTATCTTTGATGTCAAACCCAAGGACATAAAATAATTGGCATAAAATCTTATGAAAAAAAAAACTAAATTATTCCGCATTGGACAAAGAATATGTGTGGCGGTACAGTTATAAAATTATTTGTATTGAAAATGTATATAATTTCAATATAGAAAAAATAAAAGAAAAATTAGAAATTTTTTTAATACCATTTCTGAAATCAGACAAGTGATTCAAACTGGATCACACTGGCAAAATTGGTCCTAGTGATGGAAGAAAGCGAAACCTACAAAATCTTCTTTAAAGGAGGGCCTGCCTAAGGCTACCAAACAAATCATATTCATCGTACTCCAGCTTGGTTTGGGCTTACCACATTTTTTTTATTTTATTTGCTTAAATGTTATCATTTTTACATCTTTAAACTATATTCTTTTGCTTTTTTAGATATGTATATATATATACATATATATTTACTCTTACCAGATTATTAATTTGTATATGCAATATATTTTAATTTAAAAACAGACAGCATTCTTCTTCAACTTCAAAATATGATTCTTTTATACGGGATTACAGGCATAGTGCCTACTAATTTCAAATTAGGTTTAATGATTTGGATATTACATGACATTATAAGTTCTGATTTCATTACTATACTAAAAATATAGACAGTCATGTTTGAGTGTAGTAAGACAAGTTAAACAAACTCTGCTAAATTGGAATAATTTCGAATCATTTAATCTATTAGAGAGAATAGGGTTTTATCTGCTACTTTTTGCATCGACATTAAGTCTAAAATTAAATAAATCCTATACGTTATATTTAATGAAGCATCATTTTACAAAAGGAACATTACTGTTAAAATATTAATATGAATTTTAATTTCAGTTTTTCATAAACTAATAAAATAATTACATATGTTTACAGCGAATAAAGACATTCGCTTTACGTGGCGATGTGTTTGTTAATTGTTAAAACCTAAAATAACTCGAGCCGCCGTGGTTGAAAAGTTTGCTAAAGTTTATATGAGTGTCCACAAAATGATAAGCAGCCTAAGTTATCGCTGATATTTAATGATTCATTTCAACATTTTATGGTATATAAAGGAACGCGTTTCGCTTTTGATAACCAAATTACACAATAAAGTAATACAAGACGTACGCCAATTGAATAGGGCGCGTAAGTTTCACATCCCATGCATTTGCTAAAACCCAATTTTAACACAAAATTAATTAACCAAACATTTTATCAAGTTTTAATCCAGTTGTTTTCATGATGACACTGCAAATTAAAAAATAAAAAATAAAGAAAACTAAAAGTGAAAAGGAAAATATGGAGACAATTAAAAGGAAAACAATTTGACAAAAAAAACATTTAATTTCTGAACATGAGACTTTAATTTGTAAAACAAAAGCAATTAGATATACGCGTTTTAACAATATCTTAAGCAAGTTTAAGATATAACTGCAATCCAGCTCATAGTGTTTTTAGTGGAATAGGTTGGTGATAGTCATGCAATGGTGTGCTCCGAAAATCGACATTCATCACTAGCTGCACCCCAACAATTGCTTACCTTCCACACAACTTGTGCACATCAACAATTCCAACACTGCTTTTATCTCTTTTGTCCATTACTGCCAATTAAATTGTTTTTTTTAATTATAAAACACATTAATTCATAACCTCCTTATTAATTCCTACGTAACTTCAACCATATTTCCTTCCTATAATTAGGGCCATTTTTTGGAGATAGAACTTAGGAAGTTGTTTTATACACACATAAATAACCAAACCACTTTTGTCAAATGATATTAATTTTAGACGAAGAATCCTAAACTCAAAATCAATGTGACACTCAATCATATTTTTTTGGCTAATTAATTATATACATATATATTACTTTTAATAAATTTAGCTTTAAGCTAGTATGACCAATTGGACACAATTTTGGAAAATACAGGCTGAGGGCTGCTGCCACCCTTAAAAATCCAATCTTCCAAATTTTCTATCAGCTCTGATTCTACAGTCAGTGCATTGTATACATCTACTTTTTCACTGGCTTTTGCATCGAGAATTTATTGGATGAAAATCGAACGTTGATTAAAGATAAGACAAATTTAAAATATATAAATGAATGTAAATACATTTTACAAACTGATTTTTGTGAGATTGAGTTCAATTTAAAGTTCACTTCCTAATTTAATATCAGAATTATGGGTTAGAATTTATCTTATCGAGATTTGTTGTTTGCTGGATCTATTGTGCCACTTGTTATTGTGAGATTTGATGAAACTATCATGTTGTTCGTTACTTGGTCACTATCAAATCACTAGGTATTAAGATGTTATCAAATTCTTTACTAATGTCTAGTTTCACGTTTAAAATGTATATGTCTCGACGTAAAAAAAATGTATTAGAAATTTTATATCGATTAAAAATATAATTTAAAGTACATTTCTTAACTATGTATATTTTACCATAGTGCACCAATTCTTCAAATGTAAATGCAGTAATAAGTTAATACAACGAAAACACAATAAGAAAGATTGATTTTTGTTTAAAAGAAAATCACAAGTCCTTTTCAAAATACGTTCTTGAAAAAATAGATGCTTCGTAAATCTATTCAATAGTACAAAAAGAAACTAATTCGTATGTATCATCTTGTGAACGTTGAACAAAGTCGCTGAAAAAGTAAAGCATTTTCTAACGAGTTCAAATATATTAATTAATATATCAAAGCGATAATGGAAAAGGGAGAAACACATTTTCATCCCGTTTCTCGCGTAAGAATCTTGGACAACAAATTTCAATTTTCAACAACTCCTGATATTTTCTTTTAACAACACATTTACTAAAACCAAGTTCCAAACTATTTCAAGTATCATTTCTACTTTCGCCAATAAGTATTATTTTTCTAACTTCTTTGCATTTAAATATTTTTCTTTATTCTTAATCAAGCTACCAAAGTCTAAAGATAATCTACAAACCATACAAGTAACTAGACTAACGCTTGTTATTATAAGTTTAGAAAATTGCTATTTAATATTTGAAAACCAATTACCGCATTAATGTAACTTTATTGAACTCTTAAATTCTGTGTAACTTGAGACAATTAATGGGAGAGTATATTCTTGTTCACAATGAATGTTGAAGTTTATTAAATTTTCCCCATTCTAATAAAGATATTCACAAAATTACGTTTCTATCATTTTTTTTTTATTATTTTGTTGGTGGAAATCAAGTATAAATTTCTTAATTTATCCACAAACACTCCTCTCTTTTTTTATTGTATCGTCTATTTCTGTTTTTATGTTCTCACTTTTGAAGATTAAACTCCATTTTGTAATATTTGTTCGGGATAATCCAAGTTACTTATAATCTTTTCCAATGCCTTGAAACTCTGATATTCTTCTTATCTGAAAATTTATACAATAGAGACGAAGTTTAAAGTTAAGTGACAGACGAAACTTTATGGTGTGTTGATTTTGCAGAAAAGAAGGAAACAAAAAAATTTAAAGATGATAATATTTTATAGATAGTATATATGAAAAGATAAATACGAGTATAAAGGTGAATACTATATAAGAAGATTTGAATGGTTGGGCACGTATGTTTAAAAAATGTAATTATGAGTGACAGCTAGCCTAATTAGAGTATACCTAAAACGTGATACTCTAACGAGTTCATGCTGATTGTGATATGTTATCAGTAAGTGATATGTATCCAACTGTATCACGCTTCTTCAAAATTTTCCTGTGAAACGGCAACACACCGTCTTTAATTTTTCTGTCACTTTCTATTTCACCTTTAAATCTCCACCCAACTTCTATATATACATGCTCAAACCTTCATGCTCATACCTACATGCACATCTCTTCCTCTTCCAACATTCTCATTAATCAATCCTATACTCATGGATTGTTTCCATTTTCTTAAGAAGGTTGGTTCCTCTTCTTTTTCTTCTTATTTCATCGCTTCCTCTTCTTCTTCTTCACTTCATTTGATGATGCATACACATGAATCAAAGCTCTGAAACTTCCTCTAAAACGACAATGTTTCAGATGGGATTGTTTCAGTGTTTTTGCTTTTGTTCTTTCATCACAATCTGAATATTTTATTCTGCGTATTACAAAGATACAAAATATATATAAAGAACAGTGTCTAAATTTTATCCCTTCATGAATCTCGATCGATATGATTATTCACTGTGAGTGTGTGTGAGTTGGTTATATAGAAACTTCAATATCCTCATAACATGCAAATTCAGCCATATGTGAATTTTTGCTTTAAATTTATGAGCAGTTCAATTATGATACTTAGCTACACGAACAGTGCATTGAGATAAAAATATGGAATATATATCATATTAATACTATATAGTTATATGTATTAATTCACGCAAGATTTTTCTCCTTTTATTTTTCTCTATTACATCATTCATTAGAACACTATTTTTTTATAATATATAATTTATCTATAAAACTAACAAATATTTATCAGTGGACTCTGATCTTTGCCGACTCTTATTTACATAAATTACAGTATATGTATAATATATATATAGAGAGAGAAAAGAGATAGATAGATAGATATAAATATATAATCTGTCCTAAAATTTAGAACCCCACACGTGTGAAGATTCATATGAAGTATTTATTTAGTTTATTTTCCCCTGAACAATTGATTGATCTTTTAACCTTACTTCCTCACACGTGGAACTGATTTTATGTATTTTTGCGAACAATATCGCAATCACGGATTGCTTATGACTTCATCACTTATGTTTTACGGAAAGCCTTATTATTTACTCCCCTATACTTTAATGAACATATCTCAGTATGCACAAAAGATGCAGCCAAAATGTCTTGTGCAAAATATGAGAAAAACATGTTCCAACAATATTGCACTTCCTATATTGTTATTCATATACATAAGAAAGTTATTGTTTTTATACTAATTATTTTAATGATCATACTTAAAATAATTTTTATGATTGATAGTATAAAAATTGTAGACCGATACAGAAAGTAAACTCATGCAAAGTTGGTTATAAGAATTTGATATGAAACATTGATAACTATGTTGCAATATTTTATTTCCTTTTATGACTGAATATTTCAGAACACAGTGGAAGAAAAGGTTAAAAAGGAGGACTACACTTCAGATGGAGCCATCGATCGCCATGGTCACCCAGCAGTTCGAGAGAAAACTGGCGACTGGGTTGCTGCAATTTTGATTTTAGGTATATATCACTCAACTTCAACAAAATAAACAAAATAGTATATATATAAATAAGGAGCAAATATATATATATTTAAAAAAAAAAATTGTGATTAAATAATATTTATTGATTGTGTGATGTGTTTACTGTGACAGTGAATCAAGGTCTTGCAACGTTGGCATTCTTTGGAGTGGGAGTGAATCTGGTGTTGTTTTTGACGAGAGTGATGGGTCAAGACAATGCTGATGCAGCCAACAACGTGAGCAAGTGGACTGGCACAGTTTACATTTTCTCTCTTCTTGGAGCCTTCCTCAGTGA
>Ga0209389_1003401_pt1 | contig 12801 bp, 10 predicted proteins | sample CowpearedBW_FD_187526 | JGI IMG/M metagenome (GOLD analysis project Ga0209389, IMG submission 187526) | Root nodule microbial communities of legume samples collected from California, USA - Cow pea red BW (SPAdes) (version 2) | ecosystem: Host-associated > Plants > Roots > Nodule | place: USA... | reverse complement strand
CTTTGCTGCGGGTAGAAACCATCTTCAGAGAAAAGCGGGTACTAAGGGTGTTTGTCTCGTGCCCCACGGTGGGCGCCAATTGTTCCTGCAGAGAACAAACAAGAAGTCAGACACAAGAGTCACCTTACCATGTAGTCCGCCATCTCCTCAGTTGGCCTCTCCCCACTCGATAGATGTCGGCTTGAACCCAGGAGGGGTTACCTGCAGAAGAATCTCCGAAGCTCAAGTAAGTCAAAGCTCTCAGAGTCAAACCAGCAATTAATGAATGCGTACCTTTAAATGATGGGATCCACGTGTATTTATAGACATTAATGACGTTTGACCATCTCATGGGCTGGGCCTTGACTTGGGCTCTGCCTTGGGCCCCAGCTTGGGCCATGAGTGGGCCTGGTCCTAAATCAGGTTCCATGAGTGCATTGAAGTGAGTTAGCCTTCTAGGCAAGTAGTCGGTTTTGGCCGGCTACCTGCCTAGGTGGCTAGTGTTGGTGGTGCCCGGGTACTAGATGGTATGTGGTTTTGACGTGTGTACTATTCACTTGACTGAGTTTGGCTAGGTACGGTACATAAAGTTATATTAAATTTCACAAATTCCACCTAGGAGTTTTACCGAGATCAATTATTCTTTCTTTCATTATGAAAAGTAAGATGCCAAAGAATAATCTACTTTTTCTTTTTGTTTATAATAAATAAATTGAAAAACTTTAAAATACAAGAATTCGCAGTGGTGTGCAAGTACAATTATTTTACTTCACTTTTATGACCATTAAAAGTTGATGCAGCAAAGTCGTCGGCGCTGGTTTGCCGACATTGATTTGCCCCTAAGCGTTTCCCTAAAGCTCCATTTTCGTTCTTCCCCAACGAAAAACTTTCATGTTTTCCCCGTCTGACTCAGATTGCGGTGATGATGAGATGGAAATGGACTTTCTTCGTGAACGGTACGAGGACAGCAGAAACTTTGAGGTGTTTCTGAGTTTCAGGGGTGAAGACACTCGTGCTTCTTTCACTTCGCATCTCTATGCCGCTCTTCAGAATGCAGGAATCATTGTTTTCAAGGATGACGAGTCACTTCCACGGGGAAAGCAAATCTCAATCTCTCTGCGGCTAGCGATCGAAAACTCTCCAATTTCCATTGTTGTTTTCTCGAAAAATTATGCAGAGTCGCGGTGGTGTTTGAAGGAGTTGGAGAAAATAATGGAGTGCCACAGAACCATAGGGCATGTGGTGCTTCCAGTGTTCTATGACGTTGATCCCTCTGAAGTACGTCATCAAAGAGGCGAATTTGGGAAAGCATTTCAACGCCTATATGGCAAGATTTGGAATGAGGATGAAGAAAAGGAGCTGTATTGGAAGCAGCTTTGGAGGAAGACAGTTGGTGAGATTGGTGGCTTCTCAGCGGTTGAAATCCTATCTTCCAGGCAATGAAACGTTTCCTGCTTCCTCAGATTTTTACAGAACATTCTCTGTTAATAATTTTTGAAATTCGTAACGTGTATGTAGGTTTGAAAGGGTAAACAAACCTCTGAAGAGCTGGAAGAAGGCACTTTCAGAGGTTGCTCAGACGACGCCAACTTATGTAGACTCCAAGGGATGGTAATAGAATCACTTAATGCTTTATGAAATTTTACTGAACATTATCTTTCAAAATAATTATTTATGATATTCATGACATGTGTCAAGGGATGAATCGGTGATTGCTGATTGGATAAGCTTCCCCGTGAAGCAGTTGATGGAGAGACTTTGTATGGGTGCTGAAATCCCATTTAGGTGAGTAGTAAATTATGTTCTGCTTTCAGATTTTCCATGTACATTGTCTCCACAAATAGCATTTATGAAATTATTCAAAACATGTATTAATTAGAGAAATGGAGATCGATGATAAGATAGACTTCATCGTGAAGCATTGGGCGGTCATATTTCGTAAGCCTTACCCCATCTTCCATTTTGACTTATATCCAAGGTAATTGAAACACTGTATGCTTTCAGACTTTTACTTAACATTGTATCTCTTTTTAGCCAAGATAAAATTGCTATTGCATCACTCTAGAGGTTATAATACTAACTAGGTTACATTATACATCTGTTTCAATCAATCCTATGCAACATTCTTCACATTATAAAGAAACGAAGAAGTCATAGGGATTCAAAGAAAAGGAATGGAACCGAACGCTTTATTGATTTGTGTGCTGAAATATGATAGAATGACTAGGATGGTAAAAATATCCGTGTTCACATGTATATGGGAATGAAATTTACTATTGATAGTTGATATTCGCGTGTATTTGTTATTCGTGGGTAATGGATATTTTAACATTCATTTATATACCCATTTATAGAAGGATTGAGTGTGGTTAGTGGCGGAACTTGAACAAAATATTTAGAGGTACCAAATTATATATTTTTTATATATATTTTTTAGTTAAAAAGAAAAGCTTTTCATTTCTTCTGTTTCAAACAAACACACATAATAGTATAATTCAAAAAAATATTACTATCATTCGTTATTATATCATGATACCAAACCATGAATACCATTTTAGATAAGTCCTTTGTTCCTCATTAATTTAATTTGGTGGGTATGGTAACATTTGAGGACGCTTTTTCCGAATCGTGTTCTAATGAATTTTTAAATTCATTATATGTAACTTTAGGAACTTTAGAGATTTGTTTTTCATTGTCATGAAATTTCTCAAGTTTAGTTAACGTAGATGCAATTTTTTCTCATCTTTATTACAAACCTTTGTCCTTCAAAAGAGAATAAATTCTTTTACTCTTTATCACCATCTTTCTAATCTAAATTTATCACCTCTCTTGTATATATTCAAAACTTTAAAAATTTACCATAAGCTGGAAAACACAAAATCTCTAAATTTCATAATTAAGGGTTATGCTATTTTGGAAAAATTATAATTAAAGTTGATACCAATTTCATAAAAGAATCCCTAAGATCATAATTAGGGTTTATACTAATTTGGGATAAACATCCTAAGAAGAATCATAAATCTAACATACATAAATCATTAACAAGATACTAACCTTGATTTGTGAGAGATCATGCAAAAATGTATATTTCATTCTAAACATATGTGTTCTACGACCTTTGTTTCTCAATCTATCTCTTCATATATTTTTCTCCTCACACACTTTCATAATAACTTACATGGTAGAAAGATCTTATAGCAAAAAGAAAACCCTAATCCCTTTTATAAATCAATAATTCCATTAAACTTTTTATTTTATTTTTTATTATTATTTTCTATGATATAAACTTAATATAAATATTATATAATTATAATTTTAAAAAATATATAAATATATATAAAAAAAATTCCAAAAGCTTTGGGGGAGTCGTGGCTCTCCCTATCACTATGATGTTCCGCGAATGGGTGCAGGTATAATATTATTTGTACTCGCAGCTACCCATTATCCACAAAATAATAAAATAAAAATTTAATTTATGTTTTTATTAAGTTAAATTTAATTACAATTAAAATTTAATTTATATTTAATTTGATTAAATTTAAATTAAATTAAATTTTATTTTATATTTGTTGTAATTTTATTTTTATTTAAAAAATATAAAATATTTTTTTTTAAATATTCACGGGTATCCGTGAATTTTAAAATACCCATGGGTATTTTTTAAATGGGTACGTGACGGGTAAACAGGTGGATAACAGGTAGATGTTTTTTTTTTGTTACGGGTCGGGTTGTGAGTTGATAGTATTCATGCCTGATCCGACCTGACCCGTTGTCATCCTTAAGAATGACAATGCAGCTTCCCTAAAAATTGAACGTTCTAGATTCTGTTGTGATCATAACTTATTGACATAATTGAATTTACGAAAATGCCCTACATATAATTGCCTAAAACAAATTTCCCCTCTTAACAACATTTTTGTCCTCAAGAATTGAACTCCTTCAAATCAAAGTAGAATTCCCAAGTAGCTTCTTTGAATAATTGATGTTTCCATTTCATCAATACTTTGGTCACAAAACGATCCTTCTTTTCAATGTCTTTTTATCCAAAATAGCTTTAGGTTCTCTTGTAATATCCTCTAACATTGATGCAGAGGGTAACGTAGTAGAAATAAGGACATTAACAACTTGTTTCCTTAATTGAGAAACATAAGCTAGCGATTATAACTTGTATGCAATCCAAAATGAGGAAAGGTCCAAAAAAACATAGGGGCTACCATACCACAAGTCCTAAATACCATTGAAATTTGTCTATAAGATTGTAACTTCACATAAAGCTTATACCTAATCTAAAATTTCCTGTTTGTTTTATGATTGTCAACAAGCTACTAAATCCTCTCTTGAGCACATTTAATGTGGAACTTCAATAATCTGAGCATCTCCTCCCTCTTTTGAAGACTTATATCCACCAACTCAATTTTAGAATCTCTTGGCAGATATGAAAGATATGTAAGAGGTGGTTGGCCAAATACAATTTCGTAGGCGCATAACCCTTTTAGTCACTTGCTTAGTGACTTCATCATAGAGTTACGCTCTAACCTTTTGAGTGATTTGCTTCATTAGCCTTTCTTCATACTCAACATTGTGTGCGCTAAAAGTCTGAAGTTGGGAGCTTTCAAAATACAAGCGAATGCCCACTCCTAATCCAACAACACGTACTTGTTTAGGGTGCTCAGATCATCCAATAACAATAGCAAGTATGTCATGATGATCTTCAAGAGTGAAATTACCTTGGAAGTTCTGCTCAATCAAGGAGTCCTACAACATAACAAAAGAAATTTAACATCTAATTTGTATCAAATTATAATATTATTCAAAGAAAGGTTATATCTCATAATTCTTTCAGATATTTGTCTTGTGGTATTGGAAATGTAGGAACTCGATGATCGTATACGGGCTAACTTTCATTTCTCATGATGGGATGGTGGTGAAGGAGGTTGTACACAATCATTCTTTGAAGGTGGGGGCCTAGATTTTTCCTTTTCCTTTATTATCTCTTTTATAAGTTTTATATACCCACTACGAGACAATATATGTGGGTTTTTATTTTGAGCGCCTATCCCTTAGGCCTTCACCCTCACACCCTATAATATAAAATTGATTTTATGAATTAGTTCAACCTATACACAATTATCAATGGGAAAATGGATGATTTAAAGTAAACAAACCTCCATCCCTTATATGTACGAATCTCAACAAACAGATGTCAGGTTTCTTCATCAATTTCCATGTATCTGACACATGAATTTTCATTCTTTTTAGCTCCAAAGATATATCTAAATGTAAGTTTTGTCTTAAAATCATAAAATTTCTCAATGATCAAAGATAGACGTTTATGTTTAACTGTAGTCACATTTAGAATATCAAATGGCATTTGCAATAAAGAAAATGCATATAAATAATATTTAGGAAATATCCAAATTATCAAATCTCAAGTGTAAAAACTTAGGAGATTTCAAATGGAGAAATGATAAAAAAGAATAAGTAATTGCTTATACTTCTAAACATTGAAATCCTGCTCAACAGAATTATTCGACTGTTAAGAAAGAAATTTTAGCAATTGTTCTTTGTGTTACAGAATTTCAATCTGATTTGCTCAACCAAAGATTTTTAATTCGTGTCGATTGTAAATTTGCAAAAGACATTTTACAAAAAGACATTAAAAACTTAACATCAAAACAAATTTTTGCAAGATGGCAAGCTATTTTAAGTGATTTTGATTTTGAAATAGAATATCTCAGAGGCACCTCGAATTCTCTCCCTGATTACCTCACTCGTGAATACTTGTAGGGAAAAGCCAGTTGACGAACATGCCTAAAAAGACAGCATTAGCTTCGACAAGAAGTCGAGGTATTAAACTGGGCATACTTGGCCTAAATAAATCATTAGGGTCACAGACTCCAAAACAAATTGGGTCATCAACCCAACAAAACCAATCAGGGTCATCAATCTAGAAAAAATGAAAAGAAATCATTGGGTCATCAATCCAACCAACCTCTTCCAACCAAACAAACCAAACTAGATTATGCTATCCCAATTCAAACGTTGTTAGCTCTTCAAGATCAAGGACTAACTACACTTCCCCAGAAAACCTGGGCAGACATTGTCTCAGATGAAGAAGTGGGTAAATCAACTTCATCCCATTTGATGAGCCTAGGAATTGTGACATTAGCTTTGGCCATGTCAATGACAAATAAGGTTGTTTCCCTATCGGTAGTTTTCAGTAGAACTATGGAGTTACATGTATTCATAACCTTGTACTGAATTCTATATAGTAATGTTGCGGGAATAGATCCCTCCTTCATGTTTAAACCATGAAGCCTAATGTTTAGAAATAATGAGTCTAGAATATTTTTATCCAAAAGACTCACCGTTTTGTTGGGAAAACAATTGAAATACACATGACCATGTCCAAGACTTGTTTGTACGGTTCCTATTAAGGAATCATGAAAATCATTGTGTGTAGTGTCTCTAAGGCACATGAGAATTGAGGCGTTAAGACCTTCTCTAACTAAAGGTTTAATTGCTACTTGAAACATCCTATGTGTAAATATTTGTATTTTTTGGCATGTTCAACCATTGATTATTTTGTGAGAAGATGAAATTCTTCTCCGGCTTCAAGGTCAAACGAAATATTATTTTCCGCTGTTTTGATTATGTAATCCGAATTTCGGACAGGTTTGTTTTCTTCTGGGATATACAGTTCATCCTGTGGAATCTTCAGTATTTCTCAATTATCTATTGCTTGGTTAATATCTTCAAAGCAAACTTCTTCTTCGAAGATATTATTTCTTGGAGGGATTTCCTCTTGTGTCTGATTATGCTCAGTGAGCAAGTTTTGATTTGACCTATTTGAGGTAGAAGAGGAGAAGGAAGCAGAACTTTTAATAGGAAGATGACGAGAAAGAGATCGAAGGAGACTACTCATTTTGTATGATATATTGTATCTCACCCTCATTTGGTTTCATAAGGCATCATTTATCAATGTTAAATTTCCATATATCCAATAAATCTGGTTTTACAAAAACTCTTTTTTTTTTCTGATTGCTAGATCTAAATCTTAACACAAATATGGGTAAGATAGGCATACTGCCAATGACACGGGACTTACTGCTATAGTTCATCTTAAGATCTAAACCAAAGGAACTAGATCTCCAATTTTATTTATACAAAACTAAAATAAACCTAAAATCCATGTTACCAGATTTATCATAATATATGTTAACTTAACATTAATAAATATCACCCTAATTCACTTCAGGCTATGAAAAAGTGATTAATCTTCTTAAACTGTCCATTGTCCAACAGAACAATTCAAGATTTAATATATGTAAATTGTTAGTACTGCCTCCTTATGGAAGACTAAAAAGCTTTGGTGTCAAATGATGGAAACACACTTCACAAGGTTTAAGGAGACTCCATGAAGAAGATCCGCCTAAACGTGGAATCATGAAATGATGAATAGAATGGAGTTTGGAGAGTGGTTTAGATGTGCTTCTTGAAGGAGGTTGAGCCCACCATCAAGGAAAATGTCTAGGAAAAGTTAAGAAGATAACATATCCTAGCAAACTTAGAACAAAGGAGAGCTACAAATTTGGCATAAATTCTCTATATTTTTTTTACAAAGCTTGAGTCAATCCTATTTATAGAATGGAGGAGTTAACCCTAGCGAAAGAAACTACAAGAAATCTGAAAAAAAAAATGAAAAAGCTTTAAGAATCTTCTTCAAGAGTGAAGATGCATGCACTTTTCAAGGTGCCTTGGCATCCAAGCAATGATATAAGGGTTACTTTTATTAGTCCATCAATTTCTTGCTTCCAAACTAAACAATTTCAACGTTTCAGAAAATCGTGTAAATTAATGCATCCTGGGTACATTTGTTCCTCTAAATAAGATTTTAAAGAATCACACAAATAATTTCTTCCAATTTTTTTTCACCAATATCACATATCATATCCTCTAAACAATCATTCATCCACTCTTCAACATATTTTGTTATTTGTAATGTAGTAGGGTTGTCTAATACTTCTCCATGCCAAGTCCAAATTGTATAAAACCTTACTTTAGCAAAGATGAACAGAGGTGATCACGCATTTCACCCAAATAATGACTTATCTAACTCAAATAGTGAATACAAGGACAATAGTATGTCATGTTCACAGGTCTAGAGTGTTCTTGAGCATATTGCAATAACTTAACTATCCTTTTTCATAGTCTTCACTAAGATGATATGGATTCATCTAGCTATGATCCATAACCATGTTAGTAACAAACTCCACTATTCTCACATTTTTTAAGTCCTCACCAGGTGAGGCCTGCCTATTCAAAAATACATTTTCATAACTCATTATCTCGTACACAAAAATCTATCATCATATATTGATAAAATTTCGACAGCATTTCGCATCAATCTTCAAAGTACACAAAAGGAAATGGTCACTTATGACTACAATCAAGTATGCATCTGGAGAATAACACAAAATGGTCTGAACCAAAAATTTATCAAATTTATACGTAGGCTTACAATGTGCACATGTTAACAAATTATAAAAAAATATTTTTTCCAAACTGTCCCATCGGACAATTCAAGATTTAAATGATTAAAGTTTAATCATTTGCACTAAATTTCAAACGAGAACTATGGTTCACTTAATATCTACATATAGAATTATTTTTTCTATGAATTTTTACATTTTAACTAATATATATATGCATGTAAAATCTAGTTTAACAAAGTCTGAACCCAATATTATAAAACTCGCATTCAAGACAAACAAGGCGAACAATAATGCACGTAGACCAACGAGAAGTATAGAAAACTATCCTCAATACAAAAATAATCGAAGGAATGTTTCCTTGTGAACTACACACTAAAAATGCCAAAAAAATGTAAGTTCTAGTCACCATGGAAGTGCTAATATGCAGGAAATCGTTGCTGGTGTTGAGAGAGAGAGAGCTTTGTGTAGGGAGAAAAGTTAGGGAAAAATGGGCGTTGCATATTATATTAAGCACATTTACATTTGACCTATAAGTGGTTTTTACGTCTGGCGTATAAGGATCAAACGTAAAAACCTTTTTTTATGTCTGCCTTTTATATGTCAGACGTAAATATTGAGTATTTATTTACAAAAATGTCACCACACATTTTTTATGTTTGTTGCCTACATGTCGAACGTGAATTCAGTGTCGCAGATGACGAATTTTGTGTTAGTGGTTGATGTAATTCTTACAAGGTCGAAGGATCTAGATAAACTCAAGTGGTGTTGGAGAACTCAAAAGTCATCGAAGAATAAAGGAAATGACAAAAGTGTAGTAACTTCATGTGTTTTTGCTTTGCATATTCAAGAAACAAGAAGAAACATAGAGGAAATAGAAAACGAATTAAATGGAAAGTAATAGAGAACATACCATCTTTGAAAGAGAACTCCAAAGGATAACTGGGATGAGGATTCACCATTTGATAAAGCTTTCCAAAATAAGAATCAAAGCAAGAATAGAATACCCTCAAGACTCTCGAAGATGTATGATAGAAGAGCATTTCATTGTTTTTTCAAAAGTGTGTTTACAAGAGAGTTTGACTTTATTTATAGCCAACAATTATGCCCAAGAACAAAGCAAGATAGTTACAAGTTAGTTACAAAAAATATGAACAAGAAAAGAAGTTCTAAATGTGAACATATAACTAATGATGACGCCTAATATGAATTCAAGCCTACTTTAAGCTATTGAGATAACGCCAAATTATAGTATATTAATAAGATAACTTTTACCTTACAGGCCGATTTGGTAAGAATAAGTTAAGCTTAAACTCATTTTATAATATAGTATTAAAGTCACTAAAAATCTATCTTAGTCGAAATTTGGACATGTCGTGGTGCTATCAAGCCCTCCTCAATTCTCAAGCATGGTGTAATTGTCTTCTTAATTAATAGATAGAGTTGGAGTAATGGAGATTCCTCCAACTCCGCCAAAACCAAACATCAATGACTGAGGAACGAAGATTGATATTGAAATCTTACTCTTGGAGACAATACAATGTATGGGGATCTAAAAATATTGTTTATGATATTGATTACATATATGCAGTTCAAGAGTGGAGACTGCTGATGCGATAGAATTTCAAGTGAAGCATTGTCGGGAGGCACTTTTTGAGGCTGTTGGCATCTCACGGGGCGCAATCTTGAATTCCTGGTAATTGAAACATTTAATGTTTAAATCATATTTTCACTAAACATTGTTTCCAAAAAATAACATTAAAGAAGTTCATCACATGTGTGAAGCCGAGAAATTGAGATTACTAAAGCAATAGAACTCCAATTGAAATATTGGAAGGATGCATTTTCTGAGGAAGCTGGTGGTGTCTTAGATTCCAAAGGGTAATTGAAACTTTCTGTTTTTAGATTGTTACGGTACACTTTTTTTAAAGTAACATAATTATGGAATTCGTAACATGTATAAAGTTTTAGAATGAGGGTGATTGATTATGAGATATGGAAACTCCGGAATCATTGGAGTGAGAAAATTCATGAGGCTTATGGTATATTGGAGGATAAACGACAATATTCCAAGTAAGTGTAACAGTTTCAACTTTCAAATTTTTACTGTACATTATTTTGCTTAAAAGTAACGTTATGAAATTCATAAAATGTATCGAGTAGAGATACTCAAATAGAACGCGACTTGGAGCGTTGGATGAAGGTACTTGTTGAGGCTGCTAACGTCGCGACAGATGCGGTCTATGTATCGTGGTAAGAGAAACTTTAGTCACTCTCTTAGAACTTTTTTTTTATTTTCAAAACACTACAATTAGTTGAAATTTGTTTATTAATATAATTGTTTATATTTTTGTTTGACATCTCATGAACAAATATCTACTACTAATCACCGTGAGGTAAATTAATATACATATAATATTCACGTCCAATATTAGTAAACTCACGTCCATTAGTAGAATCACGATATCTTTTATAGAATGTAAACTTTATTTACAAGATGAAACTTTTATATAGTCCCTCCCTGCAAATAACTATGTTTACGATAATAAATCACATGATTAATATATAATTTTACCGTATTTTAATAAATTTATGAGTTTTTCGTCTTATACAATATTTAATTTTTATTTCTTCTACTTAATGCGGATCATTTACTCGTACTTAAATTATTCCTAACAACTTATCTTAACGGTGCATCGTTTTCCCTAAAACTAACTCAGGAAAGAAGGGCAATAAAGATTTATTAAAAAATGACATTAGGACAAAAGTGCTATACTCTCTAGCAGGATATCTAAGGTGGACTTCATTCTGTGATAAGATGAATGACTATTTAAGACATTTAGAGGGAAAATAGATAAAAAAAAAAAAAAAAGAGTTTTACAGACATATAAAGATCGGGATTTTTGTAAAATGAATTTTGAATAGGTAACTTATATAAGCTTTATGACTAAAATAATAAAATTGAAAACCGTTTGTATTGGTAAACAATTTAACTCCGTTGTCATATTTTCTCTCTGAACCTTTTTCATAATTTAGAAATTAAACCTATTTAAAATTTGCAAGTTGTAATAAATGTTAACAAATAGCAAAATGAAAGTAAGAAAGAGTGTTGAAGAGATTCCTCCCATTACCACTCCTCTTGGAGGGATAACTGAAACACTTTAAATTCATAACATCGTCTCTGGTGCTAACATTTATTAAATTCATAACATGTATGGAAGTATTAAAATGCTGAAGGCTTACAATCGGATAGAAACTTTTGCGAAACATTGGAGGATCGCACTCTGTGACGCTGTTGGCATCTCGAGCTTCGTAGTCCAGCACCGCAGGTAACGAAAACCTACGTTCTCCAATTTTTACTGAACATTGTCTCTAAAACTAACACATGAAATTCATAATATGTATGAAGAGTAATGAAGGATGATGAGATCAACGATATCGAGAAGCATAGGGACGCACTTCGTGAGGCTGCTGCCATCTCCGGAGTTGTAATCCTCAATTCTAGGTAATGAAACATTCATACTTTCTCTCATTATTATTATTATTTTTTTTTACTGAAAGACCATTACTTTATAGTTCAAAGTTTTATGTATAACACTATTATAAATGCACAAATTTTATATATGCTATTAACCTTTTAAATCAACCTTTTCGCTGTATTTCCTTTCCTCGTTAATTTTATCATTCACAGGTCATGTAGAATGAAGGATAGTTATTGACATATGTGCTACAACATAGTTTTCAAAAAACAAATAATGAAACTACGGTGCATTTGATGAACTTAATGAAGCAACACACACTTGCACAAGCATAACTTTTTACTCAAATTTTCCTTTTATTTTGATGCATATAGCACGGCTTTTGTTGCAGGAATGAAAGTGAAGCTGTGAAAAATATTGTTAAAAATGTTACAAGTTTGTTAGACAAGACAGAGTTGTTTGTTGCCAATAATCCAGTTGGAGTAGAATCTCGAGTACAAGAAATAGTTCAATTACTAGAACAAAAACAATCAAAGGATGTTCTACTACTTGGGGTATGGGGGATGGGAGGCATTGGTAAAACAACTATTGCAAAAGCAATTTACAATAAGATTGGCCGCAATTTTCAAGGAAGGAGTTTCCTTGCAGATATTAGGGAGGTTTGGGGGCAAGAAGCTGGCCACGTTTGTTTACAACAACAACTTCTATTCGATATCCAGAAAGAACACAATACAAAGATACATAACATTGAATAAGGAAAAATCATATTAAGAGAAAGACTTCGCCATAAAAGGATACTTCTTATACTTGATGATGTAAATAAATTACAACAATTAAATGCTTTGTGTGGA
>Ga0209389_1003400_pt1 | contig 12801 bp, 9 predicted proteins | sample CowpearedBW_FD_187526 | JGI IMG/M metagenome (GOLD analysis project Ga0209389, IMG submission 187526) | Root nodule microbial communities of legume samples collected from California, USA - Cow pea red BW (SPAdes) (version 2) | ecosystem: Host-associated > Plants > Roots > Nodule | place: USA... | reverse complement strand
AGAGATTATCTAGTAAATACTTAGATCATGTTTCACGAGTTGTTTGTGAATAAAAATGCTATTTTAATTTACGACTTCATGTTTAATATTTTTTTTATTTTAAATAAATTATGTCTGTGAAATTATATTAAAACAGTATTTTTTTTATTTATAAATAACTCCTGTAGTGGCTCTTATGTATGAGTTATTTTTATAATAACAAATAAAATGGAGTTAGTATTTTTTTTTTCATTAAAAAAAATCACAAGTATAGAGTATCATAAAGTAATATCATTCTTTCAAATAGACTCTTATTTTTGAAATTATTACTAATTAAACAAAATTAAAACAAGAGAAATAAATTAAAATGACAAGTGAACTCAAAGGTTAAATCAAAATTAAATAATCACTGAAATATGAGTTACATTATGGCAGCAGACAAATTAATTAATTGAGGTGTTTTCTAGTTGAAAACGAATTAATCTAAAATATTTGTTCTTATTTTGAATACAAATATATGTCTAATTAATTTAATTTCTTACTCAAACTATCTCTGGTTAATATAATCCCATATACTCTGTTGGTAGTTATATTCAAGTAGACCTTTTGTATAGAGTTTAACTTACTTTTTGTGGTTCTTCATTCAAGTTTCTTTTCATAGTTATAAAATTATATATGTTATGTTTTTAATATACACACAAGTATCTAAGATTATGCTAAATGGTAGTCAATCATTTAACATTATAGAAAAATTATTTAAAAACAGTTGCAAGCTTGTCAAACTTTTTTTAAGCAATTACATTTTTTGTTTGGTTTAATTAGTCGGATAATATCTACCTTTGTTTGAATGTGTCAGTTTGGTACCCGCTTTTAAAAAATGTCAATTGAGTCTCAATTTTTAAAAAGATGTCTCAATTAGATTTTTTTAAGATAAAATTTTTAACATCGTTAACTATATTAATATTTAAAATAACTTACAAAATTAAGTATTGATATTTATATTAAAATTTAGTTGTAAAAGTTATGAATAAAGTTAACGGCATTAGCATTATTAATAGTTTTTTTCTGAAAGAATCTAATTGAGACACTTGTTCAAAAGTTGAGATTCGACCAATTAAAAACGGGTACTAAACTAACACATCTGAACAAAAACGGGTATTATCCGATTAATTAAACATTTTTTTCTTTTACATTGTTACATATTTTGTCTCAGTACCTAACCTTCCATCACAAATTCTTAATTTTCCAACATGATGTAACACAAATTTCCCATATGAAATTGACTGCGATTTTTTTCCACTTCTTTTCCCATGATGAAATAAAATTGAGGTTTCATTTTTACTTCTACTACCAACAAGATCTTTCTTACAATATTTTCATCTTATCTCTAATTTTCCATTAGAACTTTGAAGAGGTTTCTAAACAGAAATTCACACACAATAAAGATCCTAATTCTTTTATTTTGCCTTTAAAACTCATCTATACTAAGTGAAATTTCGCACTGCACCTTACACAGATGTTTATACCACAATAAAAAATTATCGAAAGACGAAAATAAAAAGTGAAATCAATTCTAATATGTCGCCATTGTCATTAAGTACTTACACTAAAATGTATCCAAGCAAAAAGCAAATTCAAATAAAGAAGTTCTTCCAACCACACATTTCCTATTTAAAAGATGGAATCCCATTTAAGAGTGGTTCAATTGTTGAAACACTGACACATTGTACATTAGAAATAATTAGTGATTAAATTAAATTTGGATAAATAATGAAATGGAATTCTCAGAGTTCTGCATTAAAAACCGGCATTTTGGATATGGACTCATAACTGACCCTTGATGCGAGACAGTACCAAAGAGAACCTCCCAACTCCACAAGAGGAACAATATAATCTTAATACCTAACAAGATCAATAAAGATTCACTTCATTTCTAATTCCTTCACCACCTGCCAATTCATTGCATTAAACATTTTTCCATTTCTGATCTTCCATACCTGCCATTGGGTGAAAAGGGCCAAATTAAGATACTTTTAGACATACTTTCTTCCTCAAAAATAGCATTTCCCTTAATTCCTTCTTGCCTCATTAGTTTCATCAATTCCAGTACTAACAAGTCTCACGTCTCATAAATGTCATATTAGTACTACGAAAACCTCTGAACCACGCATACTTCAACTTACTCTAAGTTATTTAATGTTAGATTCCAACAATTAGAACGTTAAACACACAATCATTTAATGTTCACACTGCTAAATACATCTTAATACAAAATCTGATAGAACTTCATAAGATAATCATTATTTTAGTCAAAACATATCAGTATCTAATACAGGTCAGTGAAGTGTCTAATCTTTCAAAGCCTTTATATGTAAAAGAACTACAGTATATAAGTATGTTAAATATAGAAACATGTCGCGGTGTGAGATATATGCATTGTGTGGACGTTCCCAATAAGTGCAGGAGAGCATAAACATAAACATAAACCATAAACATAAACCTATGAAGCTGTATTTTTGGCAGGAAACTGGAGAGACAAGTTATTCAATGTTGGTTGTTAGTGATAAAGAATGAAGATGGTTAATGTGGTAGGAGTAGGACCAAAAAGATGCCGCCATTCATATGGTATCAAGGACATTAATATTTGTTGCCAAAAACAGGTATTCCTTCACATCATTCAATCATAGAACCTGTACCATTCTACCATCTACCTCATTTTCATTAACTTCTACAAGTTCAAATATCACTACATGATGATATATGTGTAGCATGGCCTTATATATGATATGAGTTATCTAGCACTCATGACTTGTATTCTGAGAAGATAGTATTTCTCTCCAAGCTCATGGATTGTTCAAACTCCAATGGAAGATCAAAGAGGCTTCTGGACTTGGCGCAAAGGCTCCGCCTTTACAAGCCCCCAATATTCCCTGAAGACATTTTGGATGACGTCATGGAAGACAAGGTTGTCTCAGAACTGAGTTACTCAGAATCAACCACCTCAATGCCTCAAAACACAGAAGAATTCAGATACAAGAGAGCTGCTGTTTTGATCTGCATCTTTGAAGGAGATGCTGGGGATCTCAGAGTGCTACTCACCAAGCGCTCTTCCATGCTCTCCACTTACTCAGGTCAGTCCAATTTCATACAAGTGTTTTGTCCTTTTTTTTCAAACTGCTCATTGCCATCTTTGGCATTACAGAAAATCAGAGACAAACAATTGTAACTACATTTGCAATGTGGTTGTTCTGCTGTGATAACAAAGATCTTGATGTTAGTGTCTGTGAATCAGTAGGGAATGAAATGAGGGTTGTGTGTGTTGCATGTTGTTTTGCAGGTGAAGTGGCCTTGCCTGGTGGGAAAGCGGAGGAAGGGGACAAGGATGATAAGGACACAGCAAAGAGAGAGGCAATGGAGGAAATTGGGTTGGACCCTGAACTTGTCGATGTTGTTACTGTTCTTGAACCATTTTTCTCTAAGGTATAAACTCTTTTTCACACATCTACTTGTTGGAGTAACTGATCTGAAGCATCATATGACATGATCTTGAGTGGTTGTATATTTCTTGATTGACAGATGAATATTGATAATTTGAAAACTATAGATACAGTTAAAGTTAATATTTTTCTTCTTTTTTTTCTCCTTTTGTAGTACCTCATGAGAGTGGTTCCTGTCATTGGCATTCTTCATGACAAAAAGGCATTCAAACCTGTTCTGAATCCTGCTGAAGTAGAAGCTGTATTTGATGCACCTTTAGAAATGTTTCTCAAGGTTGAGTCTTAGTTTTATTTGTGTCTAATGTACATGTTTTCATGTAGAAGTTAATGTCATTATACATATTAATCAGGATGAAAAGAGGAGTGAGGAGAAGATGCAATGGATGGGAGAGAATTATCTGATACATTTGTTTGACTACGAAATGGAAATGGAGCATAAAAAATTCCTGATATGGGGTTTAACGGCTGGGATCTTAATAAGGGCAGCATCAGTTGTGTATCAACGACCACCAGCTTTCATGGAGCAGAATCCTAAATTCAAGCTTCCTCGTGATTTAACTGTGTAACGCAGTGAATTTGACATTTAATATTTTAGCTCTTAACAATTGTTCATCCTAAAATAATATTCATCACTTCACTACTACAGATTTCAAGATTAAGTGTTTAAATGTACTAAGAAGGAGAATTCATATTCCTACTTGCAGAATGCCATCAATAAATTACAATTGTTTACTTCAAAGGATGCATCAGGAATATCTAGAAACATTTACTAAGTAAAAACTTGTTCAGCAGAATATCTAGCCTTTTTTTTTATTGAAAGCTATTAAGTTCAATGAAAATCATTAAATGAATTTTGAAACTCATAATGTATAAGAGAGTGAAATTTTAGTATTTCCTAATTTGTGTCGCTCAATTATCTTATAATTAAAAAAAAAACTTATATTGATGAATGTAAACTGGAGTAATATTTTAGTATGTAATTTGCATCTTAATTTAATTAAATTTTATAATTTAAATTGTTTAAAATATTATTTAAGATAATTATAAAATTTAAAAAGTTAATTAAATTCGGATGTAAACTATATCCTAAAATAGATTACTCTATGACATCCTCTCCTTTAACATTAGATGATATATATAATTGCTTCAATATCAAAATAAGGCAAAAGGAATTACGACACTTTAAATGTATCAATATCAACTATAATGACAAATTAATTCAATAGGGTCAGCCATCAAATCAGAATCAATTGCTAACTCGTCAAAAACATTTTACACAACAGCAACCACAACACATTCAGAAAGTACCAAATCAAATATTAGCGCTTGTTAGACACAACAAATTTCTGTTGTTGTTTATCTATAGAGTCATTTTCATGCATCATCACCCAGTTTATCACAATCTGTAAAAAAAATATAAAGGTTATTTGCATTTAAGTGTATTCTATCTCTAGCTTTTACACTACTTGTACAAACATGACATTATGTGGAAAAGTTTTATGGACTTTAGTTCAGGATAAAGATTGCATTTGGATAATACTTACGCTGAAAAGTTACCATATAAAAAACGAATTCCAATTTTCCTTAAAAGTCAGGAGTTAAAAACATATGAAATTTCATATAAGTAATAGAAAAATTAGTTTAATGTTTTTTAATAATTGCAGTTTAAATTGTGATGATATTTTTTAATTAATTGGTTATAACAGTTATTTTTTTATTATGATAAAAAGGTTTTATAATTATTATAATTGTGAAGCAGAGGAGCAGGTAGGTGGTGGGTGGGAAGAGGAGAATGAGTTCAAAGAGAGCTTCATCGAGATTACAGGCTTTGATCAATCACATCCAGTGTTCGTATTCCGTGCCCACCAACCCCAACATTTTGGATAAACCCATCGTTTTGAAGAAGAGAGCAGCAGTTCTGATCTGTGTCTTCGAAGGCGGCGATGGGAGTCTGCGAGTAATCCTAACCAAGCGCTCTTCCTCTCTCTCAACCCACTCTGGTTTCTTTCTCACTCATTGCAATCAATGTTGTTCTGTTTTCCTATTTCAATTCGATTTTCACCTCACTGTAATATCTGCAGGTGAAGTGGCTTTGCCAGGTGGCAAGAGGGAAGAAGGTGATGCTGACGATGTACAAACAGCGTTGAGAGAGGCCAAGGAGGAAATTGGCTTGGACCCTTCTCTTGTTTCTGTCATTACTCCTCTCCAACCCTGGCATACAAGGGTAAAATTCTCTCTCTTTTTTATTTTTTTCATCTTATTAATATCTTTTCGGACTTAGCAATACTAAAAATGACATGTAATGAAATGTTTTTAGGTGTAGAGACAATTGGTGACTATAACATCATATGAGTAATTAAATGCTTCCAAAATATGGAACCTAGTATATTTCAATCCAATTGTGTCGATCCATTTCTTTGATTCAGGTTATTAACCACCCTCCTGCCCACAAGTTCCAACCTTGTTGGAATCAGGGTTCTAATTCTGGGGAAAACTTGCTTCCTTTAAACCCAAGATTCCTAATCAGATGAGTTGAGTCCTGCAATTCTTGAGTAGGCTATTATTTTACTATTTTGTAGTATAGTGCTACTATCTTCCCTAAGACTAGCTTTTGTATCGAATTATTATCTGCCGAGCTAATATCAGGAGGACCTTACTAAGATTAAAGCTTCTTCAATTATGCCCAGTTTGGGTTGACTTTTATCCTAGGGGATATTTTCAATTATAAGACTCTATTATTGAGACTTTTTAAAGCATTGAATGCAGAGTTTCTATTAGTTTGTAAGTGCTTACGAGAAAAATAGATGATAGCTTTTAAAAAAGTTGAGATGAGTTAGTTGGTTTTAATGTGAGAAGTTTGATTCAATTTTACATTTTTAATTCATTCTATTTTACTCTCGTGAATACTCAGATTTATCCAAGCTGACTGACTCGTGTCCACAGAAATAAAGAAATCTAGTTAGTGTTTTTTCTTTTTTACAGTATTGGCAAACACGTAATCCAGGATTAGAGGCACACATTAATTATTTTAACTAATTAAAAATATCTTTGAACTTTAGATTTTTGCATAACTCAATACCCTTACAAAGCAGTTTTTAAGTACAGTATGGTGTCACCATAGTACCTGTGCTTGGAGTACTGACGGACAAGGATGCATTTTCACCAATTTTAAACTCAGCTGAAGTAGAAGAAATATTTGATGTTCCATTGGAGATGTTCCTCAAGGTTTGTTCTACTGTATTTGTTCTTTTGTATACTTATTTTTCCGGTTTGAAATTTTGGGGCACTTTCTGACATAAAGGCAAATGAACTTAATTTCTGACATCATGGCTGAATGCAGAATGATAACAGAAGAGCTGAGGAAAGAGAATGGATGGAGGAGAAGTATCTTTCACATTATTTTGATTATGAGTTTGGGAACAAGAAGTATGTGATATGGGCTATAACTGCTTCAATCTTAATTGGGACGGCTACTCTTTTACTTCAGCGGTTCCCTGATTTTCTAGAACAGAGGCCTACAATATGGGGAGGGATGACTGAAGGTGACAAGCTCATGCTGCAGAATATTTCTAATACCAAATAATGAACTTATGCATAAATAAATTAATATTTAGAAGTTATTTCTTAGTAACTTCTCTGAAATCTAATTTTTATCTCACTCATGAGTTGATTTTAGTTTATGGAGAAATTATAGTTGTTTTTTATTCTTACTTTTCTCTTCTATTAGGTTCGTATAGTAACGACTGATATGTATGTGTGTTAGATGGATGCTTAATAATATGTTTCAATGGGAATTTTATAGCCAGTTTATATACATCGCATGTTTTTACAGAACATTGTGAATTTTTGCATATAGCTGCTGGACCATGGTTCGGATATTAATCTTACACACACTAAATGAATCTTGGACATGTAATTAATAGTATTTACAAATCAGTGACAATTGTATTTTATGACGACTACTCAGTTTATATTATAAAGTGGAAAAAAGGAAAAAGTTGGTTAGCCTCTTGTGTAGTTTTCAATGTTGCGTCAGTCTGCATTATAGCAAATTGTTCACGCGACTAATGTGGATTGTGGAGTGTGTTGAGCTTCTTTTTTTTATATATAGAATTTTCTTGTAAAAATTTATAGAATGGGGTTAAAGACATGGATTTTTAGTGACACCGAAGCAACCAGTTCTAGCTTTTAATTAGTTTATTAGCAAACCCATTTTATTTATACTCGCCTCATTCAGGAAAAGTACGTCCATCAATCAAGTAAATGCAGAAGCTGTTTATTTAGCTTCTGCGTGATGTTATATGAAGAGTTGCTTGGAGTGCATTTGTGTATAAATAAACTGAAGGCAGCATTTTTTAAAAAATTTATATTTCATTTATGAGATCTTGAGCAAATGCAAAGCATTATAGATGCAGTGCCTGATGAATCAAGCTATTTTTCAGTGCAAAAGTTGTCTATATGTCACGGTGGGTGAATTTCAGTCAACGGCAAACTATAAGACATAGGTTAAGAGAACGAATAAGCAAAAGTACCTTCCTAGTTCATTCGGTGTTTCTCATAAATTAAAAGGTAAAATGTAGTAACCTTTGCAATGAAACACAAAATATGAAGGAATCCAAAAATATTTTGAGAAAAAAGTAACTTTTAATTTTTTTTTCAAATTTATGCTAATATAGGAATCACAGCCTGGAAACCCCTAGCTTGTTACAAATGGAGAAGAAAATAGTGAATGACTCTTACACTTAAACTCGGAATTTCCTGTATAAGAGGAATTCATGAATCTTACTAATGTTTAAGGACAATGAAAATCCTCTCAGGAAAGGAAAGGTAAAATGTAAACAAAGTAGCTGAATAGCGCAGCATAAAGACCGTGTTATTATAACTATGACTCTCAGCTGAAAACCTCATAAAATTTCTCAGTGACAAGTAAACCTGAGTCTATTGACTCCAAGGGATCCTTTCTAAGACGGTGTCTCAAGCAGTTGGGAATGACAGTAGCAATATCCTCTGCACTTACTTTGTCTCTTCCCTTCAGAGCAGCAAGAGCTTTTGCAGCCCTATTTGTTACAATGTCTCCTCTTAGTCCATCCACATTCAACTCTGCACACACCTTGGAGATTTTCACCTTGAGATCTTGATCAATTTGAACAGAAGAAAGAACACTCCTTGCTGAGGAAATTTGGTCCTGGAGCTTATCTTGCTCAGCTTTGTACGAATCACGAAACTCCTTTGGGTTCTTGTCAAATCGACCTCTCTCCTCCACAATCTTCACTCTGAGCTCAGCATCCCTGACAGTTCCAACTTGAGCGTGCATTCCAAACCTATCCAACAGCTGGGGCCGGAGCTCCCCTTCTTCAGGGTTGCCCGAGCCAATTAGGATAAAGCGTGCAGGATGTGAGATAGAAATTCCCTCTCTCTCCACTGTGTTCCATCCTGATGCAGCAGAATCCAACAACACATCCACCAAGTGATCATCCAAAAGGTTAACTTCATCAACATATAGGATTCCCCTATTAGCTTTAGCCAGTAGTCCAGGCTCAAATGCCTTCACACCCTCAGTCAATGCTTTCTCAATGTCAATTGTTCCGCACACTCTATCTTCTGTAGCTCCCAATGGCAAATCAACCATGTTAATTTTCGTCAACACCACAGAAAGATTCTCTCCTTGTAGTACACGCTCTCTCACCTCAACACCCATGAATTCTGGATCTTCTGGGTCTGAGTTATAGGGGTCACCAGCAACAACCTTGATTTCGGGAAGTAAATCAACCAATGACCGAACCGTTGTGGATTTCCCTGTTCCCCTGTCCCCCATGATCATCACGCCTCCAATCTTAGGATCAATCACATTAAGGAGGAGACAGAGTTTCATTTCATCCTGTCCAACTATGGCAGCAAACGGGTACACTGGTCTTTGGCTTTCTTTAGCAGCAGTACTCTGATTCTGAATATCAAAAGTTTACTGAGTTGGGTTCTTGTAAAATGCATACACAATCCTTAATTTCCAATAACTCTAGCACTAATTTTGAAAGTAAAAAACATAAATAAGCTAGGTATTTCAACATAGTATACATTCAAATATGAGCTCATTTTTATTCCTCTCATTCTCACCTTGCAATTTTCCAACAATCAACCATACTCTAAATGCACATGCGTGTAAGAGTAACAGAAGCCATATAAACTTTAAAGGGAAAAGAAAAATGAATAAATAACGTACGCACTAACAGGTAAATACTATTCATAGCTATTACTTTGTTAACTTTTATGGTAACTATCTAATTGATCAACAATGGATGGTTTGTGTTTGACAAAAATATTTTACACACACACACACAGTACATGCTCATTAAACTAAAGAAAAATATCATAATATAGTCTAAAAGTCTGCCTTCAACCCAAAATCTGTTTAAAAATCATTTGGAATCCTGAATGACTCAACACACATCTACAAAAGAATGGAAATCTTTACAACAAATAATGCAATCCAAAACACAAATAAAGACATCAGAAAGAACATCCAGACCTCAAAAACCCAATATCGTACCAACCTGTTCTACAGAGTTAACCTCAGTGGCAACACTTGAAACTGAGAACTGAGACCTTCCCTTTATGCCGTGGATTCCAATTCCTCCATAAAACTTCCGCCCATAGCTCTGCCCTGCAAAGTCACAAGCACTATACTTAGATTCTAACAATCAAACAATGGCCACAAGAACCCACGACGATTCATTTCCAGCTACAAACTCCCCAAGGAGTAACAAATTCACAAATTTGGCAGAGAGAAATAACATATACGAAAGGGGTCTTCCACACTCCCTCAAAGAACATATTGAAGGCAAAAAAAACAAAAAAGCTGGCAAAGCAATGTACCTGAGGTTAGAGAGAGAGTGTGAACGGAAGGCTTGGAAGAAGCAGAAGAAGAAGAAGAAGAGAAATAGCGTGAAGGCAGAAGAGCAATTGAAGTGCCCAACGTGGACGCCATAGGCGGAGAAGAGAAGGAGTGTTTGCTCTATGAAGCAGCTTCTTTGTTTTGTTCTTTATTCACCAATCATAGCAGCTGGCATGCCTCCTATTGGCCTCCCAGCCTCTGGATAAGAAGATAGATAGATTTCATTCTTCTCTCTCTTCTTATTTTTCTTCTTTTAATTAAAACAAAAATAACTCAATTAAATTAATAATTCCTTCAAGTTTACAAATATTATCTTAAAACGCCATCTACTCCTACATTACATTTTTATTAAGGCCCAAAATAACTAGATCAACTCCTAACCATGTTTTTAAATTAAATGATTATGTGTATTTTTGTTAATAGTAAATGATAGAAATAATATTGCGGTGGATAAAGGTATTAAATACACGCAAAAACAATCCACGCTATCAATAATAAATTAACTAAAATAAGGATGACCTGAGGTGAATTCGATATTTGTAGGTTTGAATTTTTAGTGAGGTACAACCACGGTTATCAATATATCTTCGATTCCTGAAATTTTCAGCAATTTTTTTGCGGTATAACTCGTTTTTAATCATATAACATCATTGCAACGTATGAAACATTATTCATGTTTTTTTACCTATATGACTGTTTTAAACTAAACAAAAATAGAATAAGCAATCCAGTTTTTAATTAGAAAAAAAAAAGGGTCTCGGTATCTGATTTGATGAATGTGTAAACAGGATACTTCAGAACGGTCAAAATGGGTAATTTGGTCTGACCTGACTCAACTCACTATGGATTAACTAATTAATGAGTCAATCCAGTCCGATTTATTTATTAGTGAACCAAAAAAATTCGAACCTGGTCCGATTCACCATGAATTGGCGGGTTAAATGGATTAGCTCAAGGATTTACTTAATTAAAAAAAATATTTTTTTTATTTTTCTTTCGGTCAAAACTAAATTATAATTATAATTAAAATCTAAATAAACTTTTAATTCATTTCAAATACAAACCAAAATCACAAAAATAGAAATTATTTATGTGTTGCTAAAAAAAACTAGTATGATCCAAATGCAAAGCTCAATTTAACAAAAAACACTTGTGTGATCATTTATTTACAGGTGGTTGATGAGCACTCAACTCACCAAAGATTCAACCCATGTGAGTCGGATTCTAGGTGAGTCAGGTCAAAAATCAACCCATATTAAAATTTATAAAAAAAATTTAACCAAATCCGAGTTCCAATCCACTTTGACAGCCATATTATAATTACTATTTTTTTAAATTACTTTAACATTTGGGGTAAATTATTTACTTTATAAGAGGTTTTATTTTACTTTGAAATCCTATAATGGTATGTTATTTTTTACATTATTTTTAAAACTTTCTTTTGCAAGTTATTGTATTACTTTTAAAAATGATTTTTATTTCAGTTTTGTTTTAATAAGAAAGTTTCGTTATAAGTATATTTTCATGCTTTTGTAATCTAAATTTTAATTAATATGATTAAACAATTAATTTAAATATTATGATTATTAACTTTTTATTCTTAAAACGAAAAATCATGTACAAGGCACAAATCTTGGATATAAAACCTTCATCATACAATAACATAAACATGTTTCAAGATGATTTTGTATAACTCTTCAACTTGTTTACACGGCTCACTTGGTGAAACCATGTGTGTGTCTCTATATGTGACTGGGCCAGTGATCTTGAGTAGTGGAAAACACTTGCATGGCTTCTCTGAAAGCTGGTAACGCAGAGTCTCTCAAAGTGACCAAAACTTTGAAGCCCTCTTTCTTCTGAGAAGAGGCAGTTGAATAAGGCAAAAAGAAGCAAGGCTCAACACTCCCAAGCAGGTTCCTTCCAAGGGGCAAAACAGTAACTGGGCCTCCCCACCCAAAGTCCACAGTGGAGTGGCCCAAGTGCCTCCAATCAGTAAACCCACTCACCTCTCTTCCTGCTGTGATCCCATCACCGAAATGCAGCTCCTGGTAATCTATGTATGACCGCACATACTCATCGCTCACATTGCTTTTACTCTTTTTTATTAGCTCTGCAGTTTCCCAAATGGGTCTTTCGATCAAGTTCTTCGCACTCAACACTACGTACATTGGCACACAACCATTGCCCCAATACCCACCAGCCAGTGCTGGCTTTACCAGTCTCCGTATGTTGATTGAGTACGCAAACTTCACCTTCTCCTCACCCTGGATTCCACACGCCATCACCCTGTCTCACAAACAATCTTCATATCATCATCAAAACTTCAAATGCTAATTGAAAAAGACAACCTTTTCCGCTGTTTAATCCGCCCCCAACACGTTATTAGAAACAAGGGACAATTCAACAAAAAAAAGAATCTAAGGGACAGAAAAAAAG
>Ga0209389_1003399_pt1 | contig 12802 bp, 4 predicted proteins | sample CowpearedBW_FD_187526 | JGI IMG/M metagenome (GOLD analysis project Ga0209389, IMG submission 187526) | Root nodule microbial communities of legume samples collected from California, USA - Cow pea red BW (SPAdes) (version 2) | ecosystem: Host-associated > Plants > Roots > Nodule | place: USA... | reverse complement strand
TTTTAAAAATAAAAAAAAAAAAATAAAAAAAAAAAAAACGTAATTACTATTTAGGGGATAAAAATAACACAAATAAAAAATAGTTAAATAAGTTTGTTGGTGTAAGTGTGTTGGTTCATAGAAATATAACACTGCAATTTGCTGCGTTAATTCAAAAGTAACATGTATCTCCCACACACAAAAAAATAAAATATTAAATGTGGAATATAAAAATATTTGAAGGCACCAATTTTAATGTAGGTCATTTTTAAAGAACTAAAAAATCATTTAATCTAATAAGAAATAAAGAACAAAATATAATTAAAGTTAAGAATAATTGAGATTTGGTAATTCCAAAATTGATCTATTTTTTTTTTATCAAGACATAGAAGTTTGTCATTGTTAAGATCTGACACAAATTTTTAATTGAATCATTTAATTTATGGCTAAACTCAATCCGATTTAGATATGAAATGAGTAGACAAAATCGAATCAACTTTAATTTACAATACAACATATCAATTTTACCATTATTTATAGTTAAATTTATAATACAAATATAAATATGCACTAAGCTATATTATATATATATATATATATACACGTTTTAAAATTTAAAATTACTATAATCTTATACAAAATATTATTTATTAAATAAAAAGTTATCATATATACAAAATAGTTTAAAAAACTTATTATTTAGGAACATATCAAGAAAAAAATAGATTAAGCGGCCTAAAATATAATTGGGACCTGTCTAAATATACCGAAATTGCTTTAAATTCGGACAAGAAAAAAATAGATTAAGCGGCCTAAAATATAATTGGGACCTGTCTAAATATACCGAAATTGCTTTAAATTCGGACATGTACAAATCAATTTTATGCGAGATCCCAATAAATTGAGTTCCGCCATATTCACCCTTTCTTCAAACTAACTTCATTACTTTTGTAGAAAAAAAATAATTGTAGATACTATGATGTAATATATTATTTATTATATAATTAAATTTATTTAGTCAATATTATAAAGATTAATTCCGGGTCATAAGACAACGTGGTGGACTAAAGAAAATGATTTTTTTGTAATATTAATTATATAGTATAAGTATTTGTCAATACCGTGTACATATTTCTCAATTAGATGTAAAGTAAGCATCGATCAAATTTTCTGCTGATTTTGTAATCTGGAATGTTGTTCAAGAATCGCATTTGAAAACTTCGTTTTCAGAATTCCACAACCCCAAAATGTAAAGGAAAAAGTAACGATCACATGCAGATTTGTTCATTCACCAAAATTGGAGGTGTAGGTGAATCTGTTTTGGTGCAGGAAGTAATAACCCATGTATAGATATATATGGGCCTCTAAGCCCAAATAAATGGGCTGAGAAACCCGACCCAAAATTGGAGAGGCAAGCAAAACCCTCGCTCTTCATTTCTATCCCGCGCCTGGTTTCCTACTCTGCATGTTGTTGCTTTTTCGCACGCAGTCTCGCCTCGCGCACTCTGTTCTCCGTTTTCAAACTTCGGCTGCACACAGGTTACATTCATCTGAAAACGCCGTTTAAACTCACTTCCATTTTCCCATTTGTCCGTTCTTGTTTTCGATCTGAAACTCATTGTTTTTGGTGCTTGCAGCTTCCGTTACCTGACAGACATGGCGAGCGATGGCGGGAAGAGCTTCGCGCGCCGGGACCGTCTGCGCGAGATTGAGGTTAAGGTTCAGAAATGGTGGGAAGAGAAAGAGGTCTTCAGAGCCGAACCGGGCGAGGTAAACCCTAAGCCGGGCGAGAAATTCTTCGGCAACTTCCCCTTCCCTTACATGAACGGTTACCTCCACCTTGGCCACGCCTTCTCCCTCTCGAAACTCGAGTTCGCAGCCGCATTCCACCGCCTCCGCGGTGCCAATGTTCTCCTCCCCTTCGCCTTCCACTGCACCGGCATGCCCATCAAAGCATCCGCTGACAAACTCGCTCGCGAGATCCGCAATTTCGGTGACCCGCCCGTCTTCCCCACCCAAATCGAAGAAGAAGAACAGCAACAAGAAGAAGAACCTTCTGGAGATGGTGCTCCTCCTGATAAATTCAAAGGGAAAAAGTCAAAGGCTGCTTCGAAGTCAACAGGACAGCTTTACCAGTGGGAGATCATGCGAAGTGTAGGGATTTCTGATGCTGAGATATCCAAGTTTCAGGATCCTTATAAGTGGCTTTCTTACTTTCCACCTTTGGCTGTTGAAGACCTTAAGGCTTTTGGATTAGGTTGTGATTGGAGAAGGTCGTTTATTACTACCGATATAAACCCTTATTATGATTCCTTTGTGAGGTGGCAGATGAGGAAGTTGAAGTCCATGGGGAAGATTGTGAAGGATGTGAGGTATACTATTTTTTCTCCATTGGATGGTCAACCTTGTGCTGATCATGATAGAGCTAGTGGTGAAGGAGTTCAGCCTCAAGAGTACACTGTCATCAAGATGGAATTGGTTGCTCCTTTTCCCGACAAATTTAAGGTGTTGGAGGGAAAAAAGGTGTTTCTTGCGGCTGCAACTTTAAGACCTGAGACTATGTATGGTCAAACCAATGCTTGGGTGTTGCCGGATGGGAAGTACGGGGCTTTTGAAATCAATGACAGTGAAGTATTTATTCTTGCTCATAGGGCAGCGCTCAACCTTGCCTACCAGAACCACTCGCGGGTTCCGGAGAAACCGTCTTGCTTGCTTGAGCTCACTGGTCGTGACTTGATTGGACTTCCTTTGAAGTCTCCACTTTCCTTTAGTGAGGTTATTTATGCGCTTCCCATGTTGTCTATTTTGATGGATAAGGGTACTGGGATCGTCACCAGTGTGCCCAGTGATGCTCCTGATGATTACATGGCTTTGCATGATTTGAAAGCAAAACCTGCTTTCAGAGAGAAGTATGGGATTAAGGATGAGTGGGTGATGCCGATTGAGATTGTGCCAATCATTGAGATTCCACAGTTTGGGAACAAATGTGCAGAGACAGTTTGCTTGCAGATGAAAATCAAAAGCCAGAATGACAAAGAAAAGCTTGCAGAAGCCAAGAAGCAAACTTACTTGAAAGGGTTCACTGAAGGGACGATGATTGTTGGGGAATATGCCGGGAGAAAAGTTCAGGAAGCTAAACCCTTGATTAGGACCAAGCTTTTGGAAACAGGTCAGCATTTAGTTACTCTTTTTTTTTTTTTTAATATTGTGTAGTATTGTTGTTCTTGTATATCTCAGAATTTATAAAGATTGCCACTCACTTCCTTCATGCTTAATACAACAAAAATCGAAGGATAAATTTTTAACGGGAAACATCACCCCTTGGTTAGCAAGGACCTTCTCTATTCTAAACTACGTGTAACGTCTTTGAAGTTCTCTTAAGAACTGGAACGTAAGTTTATTTTAACCTCACAAAACCGGCTTAAAAAATATGAGATTTGCATCTTATATTTTATAGGTTGGTTTTATCCGTGATCGATGTAGAATCCTAGATACATCTCCCCGTACTGAGAATTGGTCATATTGAGTGAGTCTAGATATATATGGGTGGTTTGATAGGATAAAAGTTCAATAGCTCCATCAAATCTAAACTGGTGTTATTTTTAATATTTTATTTGTTACATTATTAGTGTTGTCAAGGGATAGCAGCGACAAACAATTGAATAAAAGATTGAGATTTTTTTTGGTTTACTAAATACAGTGAGTTCTATTTCACATTTATTCATTCTGCCTTTCTTGTCAAATAAATATTCATCTTTTTAATTCTATAGTATCGTAATTTTTAGAAGTATAATTAAATTTGGATAATGTCAAAATTATTTCAATTTGTTTTTGTTACAAAACATCTATTGAAAAATTATTTATGAATACTGTATCATGTAAACTTCGTTGCTGAGGCTAACGACATGCATGTCTTTTGGAATAGTGTTTACCTTCAAATTTGAGTTGATAATGTCCTCACCAAAACTGTTTTGTACTTTTCTTTTTATTAGTTTGAGATTGTTCAATTTTTTCTGAGGTTTTTAGCATTTTCTTTAATGTCGTGTCTGTACTGTTCTCTGTAATCTTACCACCACTACTAATTTTTTTGGCTCCACCTTCCAGGTCAGGCTATTGTCTACAGTGAACCAGAGAAACGGGTAATGTCAAGATCAGGTGATGAATGCGTTGTAGCACTTACAGATCAGTGGTACATTACATACGGAGAATCAGAATGGAAGAAGTTGGCAGAGGAGTGCCTTGCTAATATGAGCCTCTACTCAGACGAGACACGACATGGATTTGAGCACACTTTGGGCTGGTTGAACCAGTGGGCATGCTCACGATCGTTTGGTCTTGGGACACGCATACCCTGGGATGAACAGTTCTTGGTTGAGTCTTTATCAGATTCCACAATTTACATGGCTTATTACACTGTTGCACACCATTTGCAGAATGGTGACATGTATGGATCCAGCCAGTCTGCCATTAAACCTCAACAACTTACTGATGATGTATGGGATTATATTTTCTGTGATGGACCATATCCCAAGTCAACTGATATTTCATCATCCCTTTTGGACAAAATGAAGCGGGAGTTTGAGTATTGGTATCCATTTGATCTTCGAGTCTCTGGTAAGGACCTCATCCAGAATCATCTTACCTTCTCCATTTATAACCATACAGCAATTATGGCCAAGCATCACTGGCCTCGTGGGTTCAGATGCAATGGTCACATTATGCTCAATTCAGAGAAAATGTCAAAGTCCACAGGAAATTTTAGGACATTGCGTGAGGCAATTGAAGAATTTTCTGCCGATGCTACACGGTTCTCTTTGGCCGATGCTGGTGATGGTGTTGATGATGCAAATTTTGTCTTTGAGACTGCAAATGCTGCAATTCTACGGCTCACCAAAGAGATTGCATGGTATGAAGATAATCTGGCAGCAGAATCTTCCATGAGAACTGGTCCCCCATCTACTTATGCTGATCGTGTATTTGCCAATGAGATTAACATTGCTATCAAGACAACTGAGCAAAATTACTCCAACTATATGTTTCGAGAAGCTCTCAAGACTGGCTTTTATGATCTTCAGACTGCTAGAGATGAGTATAGATTAGCGTGTGGGGTCGGGGGTTACAATCGTGACTTAGTATGGCGCTTTATGGATGTGCAGACACGTCTTTTAGCACCCATCTGTCCACATTATGCAGAATTTATTTGGAGAGAGCTTTTGAAGAAGGATGGTTTCGTCGTGAATGCTGGCTTGCCAACAGCTGATACACCTGATCTCACACTGAAGAGTGCTAATAAATATCTGCAGGACTCGATTGTTACGATGAGGAAGTTGCTTCAGAAGCAACTTTCGGGCTCAAAGAAGGGTAACAAGAAAGGTCCTCCAGTCACATCACTGACAGAAAATAAGGTGACAGGCTTGGTATATGTAAATGAACAGTTTGATGGTTGGAAAGCTGAGTGCCTGAGTATTCTTCAGAAAAAATTTAATAGAGATACTCGAACTTTTGCACCCGATTCAGACATATTGGAGGCCCTACAACAGAGTTCTGTAGGTCAAGCTTCTAATTTTAAACAAACCCAAAAGCTTTGTATGCCTTTCTTGAGGTTTAAGAAAGAGGAAGCAATTTCAATCGGGGCACAAGCCCTGGATTTGAGATTGCCATTTGGTGAAATTGAGGTTCTTAAGGAAAACTTGGACTTGATCAAGAGACAGATAGGTCTAGAAGATGTTGAAATTTTATCAGCAGCAGATGCGGATTCCTTGGCCAGAGCTGGAAAATATGCTACTTTACTAAATCAAAATCCTCCATCCCCTGGAAATCCAACTGCCATCTTTTTAACTCAGTAGCTACTGGGTGAGTTTCTAGAAATTTTCCCTTCAACTATTTTCGTAGTTTCCTCTTTGTTCCTGTAATCTAAACACGAACTTTATTTATTTTTATTTGGTAAATTGAACCTTTCAAGTTATTGAACCTTTAGAGTGTGTTAACTAATTCTATTTGAGTTAGAATTTAAAGTTCTTTCTATTAAAAAATATTCTTTTGTATAGTTGCTCGAGAATAATTTTTAGTTAGAAAGTTAGCATTCCCGTTATATCTGAAAAAATAATTGCTCCACTGATATTGCTCTAGTTTCCTGTTTTAGAAATTTTTAGCAAAGTGTTTATATCATTATTGTCTGGGTGCAAACGTGCTCATGTTATTGTCTTTTGCAGGTTGCGATTGTATTCAACTTCACCGATATGATGTAGCATGATTAACCTGATCTAAATTATGCTTTGTTGTGGTTGGGGAGCTTGAACATTTTTTGTGGATAACAAGAGTTTGGTGGAAATTACCGATGTAGAATTCAGTTTGGCTCGTACTCCTGTCCTGTGCCCTCAAAGATGCTTTTAATTCTATTACACCTCCTTCTTTGTTTACTCTACATCGTTTTGGCCAAGTTGTCAATTTTCTGATTATTGAGAAAAATACATTTTGTACCGTAATGTTATTATGGTGATGGATTAATTTATTTTATAATACCATTAAATCATACTAAAATGTTATTCAAATTATTGTTGTTGCTGGATTTCAGAGTTTATTTCCTGACATTTTACTGTTTAGATTGAGCATAATTGAAAGTCGCTGAGTTAGATTAATCGCTAAAATTCCTTGCTTTAATTTATTTTAATAGTGGGCATCAAACTAGGAAATACTCTTAATAAATCACAGTCTATTATCGATTGAAATTTATTGAAATTTTGAATAAATTTCAACTACTAATAATGAATTTAGTAAAAAGTTTGTTTCAAGCATTTCTTTGTGGCATGGCTTTGGTTGGACGTGCTTAGTTTGGGTCTTATTATTTTCATTGCAATATAACCTACCATTTTTTTTTCATTAGTGAAAGGTTAATTTAACACATAAGTATGTGTTATGGATTCTCTAATTTGTAATTTATAAGGTTCATTTTTTATTTACATGGTCCGTGAATCCAAAATAATTTTCTATTGAGAATCATACGAAAATATAGAAGCCTATGAGAAATGATGAAGTTATTTAAGTAAATATTCTCTCGTATTCATACATAAGGATTAAAATAGGCATTAATGATCTCGACATTTAGAATCTGGGAAAAGGATTACATATCCGTGGAAAAGTTTTGTTAGTAGTTATATTTCAGATTATAGCAACGTTTTAGATTGCAGCAGGGGTAATAAAGCGACCGGTTAGTTTGACTGTGTCAAAAAAACAACTCGCTCGCGGTTATTATTATTCGATGAAAACTGAAAAATAACGGAAGTTCCAACAAGGCATGGTCGGAGTTGAATTTAAAATTTACAGAATTATTACAAGCGGCGAAAGGAAAATCGAAGGTACAGTGTGAAATAGCAGAAGCGAAGATGGTGAAGACAGCAAACGTTGAAGAAAGAGAAAAAAAAGCTTGAAGGAACAAACAAGAAGAAGAAGTGATGTTTTTAAGGATAGGTTTCAGAGGCTGGGACAGCGGCATAGGAACCAATGAAGACATCTCCATAGATGAAGCCAGCCAAACCCCCTCCGATCAATGGGCCAACCCAGTAGATCCAGTTATCAGCGAAGTTTCCACTTACGACAGCTGGGCCGAATGAGCGGGCTGGGTTCATGGACCCACCACTGAATGGGCCCGCAGCTAAGATGTTGGCACCCACAATGAACCCAATAGCAATGGGTGCAATGGTGCCCAACGAGCCCTTTTTAGGGTCAGCTGCAGTTGCGTACACCGTGTAAACCAACGCAAAAGTGATAATAATCTCAAACACCACACCTTGGAAAGCGTTCACACCATAAGCCAGTCCATGGGTTGGAATGCTCTGTGTTGTGTGACAGCAACCAAAAGAGTATTAGAATGTGTGAAAACAAAATCATTGTATTTTGAAAAAATGAATAATGCGTACCTTGGCGGTAACCAGGTTGAGGAGGAGACATGCAAGGATAGAACCAATCAATTGAGCAATCCAGTAGAAGAAACCGGTTAGGAGGGTGATGTTGCCTCCGATAGCCAATCCAAATGTGACAGCTGGATTCAAATGTCCACCTGAGATGTTGGCTGCAACAGACACACCTACGAACAGTGCGAATGCGTGTGCCACCGCTACTGCCACCAGCCCCGTTGGATCCAATGCAGCATCTTTCGTAATCTCATCTATGTAAAACAAACACAACCAAACACTTCAATATTTCTTCCCTTGTGCCAAAACTATGCAATTCAAACCCAAACATGCGAATTTGGATTTCTGCACGTTTTTTTTTATCTTACTCTATTATGGTACGTTCGTAATATATTGATTATCATTCATTTTTTAAAATATATTAAAAGAATATTTAAAGTACTAATAGTGTATTTTTAATATTCAGCAGAAGACAACATACAAAAGTCCAATAGAAAATTTGGATTCTGAACATGCATGCACTATCATAAAACAATTATACTATATTCCCTCTTCTTCTTCTTCTTTATGGATATACTTTCAGCAACATTGTTTTATAGATGATATATTATTGAAAAATGATATTTTAACCCACTTTTTATGACCCACTTTTAACCCACTACTTCAATTATCATTAGATTATCTTTTTTATTCTTCTTAGTAATGTGATGTGATATGATATGATGATCTAATGATAATTGAAATAATAGATTAAAAGTGAGTCAAAAAAAAATAAGTTCAAATATCATTGTCCTATATTATTAAGTGTGGCCTGTAGACCACTTGCTGTTATTTAATATCATTGCATTTATTTCGATGCTTTAATTAAATAAAACTTAATCCATCGTTCGTTAGGCAAGTTCGTGTTGTAAAATATTTAATTCAATTTTTAATCTTTACAAAATAAGGGTTTTTATTTTTATTTTTTTTCTTTATTCATCTTCCTAGAATATAAATTATTGCCGTTAGTCCTTATAAAATTAACACTTGTAAAATGATTTTTTATTTTACTTTCTTTAAATCTCAAATCTTTATATTTTTTTTTCTTCTGAATATTGTTTAAAGATAGATGAATAATATTATTTTAATAAGTTTCGAATCCTTTTAAAAGTATTACACGTTGATTTTGTACCGTATATAAACCTGATATATATGTTACTTATTATCACTCAACTTTTTATTGGAACATACTAGGAGTTGACGGATGAAAAAATAAGTTTGAGGTTTTGTAAAATTAGTAAATTTTCATCTTATAATTTAAAGTTAAGTGATTTTTATTTTTTCACTTCTTATTTTTTATATTTCAAAATTCCTTAAAGACGTTATCTTGTATGTTAAAAAAAAGAAAAATAACTTTTTATTACTAAATTTTGATAACTTTCTTTTATAGTCTTAGATGATATCTTCTAAGTAGTTTTTTATTTTTTTATTTTCTCATTTTTAATATTTCAAAATTATTTTGAAAAATAACACATAATATTATAAAAAAAAGTTATTAAAATTTAATAATTAAAATATTATTATTTTAAAAAAAAATATCAAAATATCATTATTCTATCGGTGAACACTTACTGTAAGCAATAGCTGAGCCAACGCCGGCGAAGACGAAAATGAGAGTGGCATGAAGCTCTGCGAAATAGGCCTTGAGAGAGGCAGCGCTAAAAGAGTCTTCAAAGCTACCAAAAGTTATCTTCACCATTTTTGGCACCTCACTCACTTCAAAACCAAACACCTATGTTTCTATTATTAACAACTGCCACTACTTTGGCTCATAAATCTCTGCTTAGGTTTATATAACAAGAATTCACATAATTATAATACGCATGATTACGAAGGGACAGCCATTGTTGGCTGTCATGGCACCGACCATGGCCCACGTTAGTGGTTGGATAAGGCTTTCATTAATAATCGAACACCTAACTAATCCCATACCTCACTCTTTTTCTCCATTTTAAAACTCTCATCTTTGTTTTTTTAGTCATAAGCTCAATAGTAATCGATAATATTCAACAATAAAGGAGGAATACTTTAAAACAAAATTCCATGGATAAGCATCCTAAGGGAATATTATTATAAGAAACTCCACTTGCACTTAAAAAAACATGCGTCACTCGTCGTTTTCTTTGTAGCCAAATCAACCAAAGGTGGCTAAAATTAAATGCTAATGATAACAATGGTGGCAAGAACATGGTTAGAGAGAATTCAGAATCCTCTCTCTAACTATATATTTATTTATTTATTTGTGGCTCATAAACTCCCATGATTGTACATTGATATATGCTCACGTTTTTATTCATTGACTACGTATTAATAATAATGCCCATGTTTCTTTTTCGTATCAATAAATAATGAAAAACAAACATTTAAAGTAGTCGCCAATTTGATATTGTTTTGCTTTTTTATCAACTACATATATATCTTTTTTCGACAATACTTTTTATTTAAATTGGGTAAATTTTTGATAGAGATATCAAACTTTTTAAAAGTAAACAACTTTATCAGATATGGTGATTGTAATAAGGATGCACTAGAGTTAAGACTCTTCTACCGTATTATTTGTTTTTATATTATATGATTCGAGTTATGGAATTTCATAGAAGGACAATGATACTTTAACCTACTTTTTTTGACCCATTTTTAACCCACCACTTCAATCACCATTAGATCATACATCACATCACCAAAAAGAATAAAAAAAGATGATCTAATGGTGATTGAAGTGGTGGGTTAAAAGTGGGTCAAAAAAAGTGGGTTAAAATATCATTTTCCTTCATAGAATGTGCGCGTTATTAGTCATCCTCGTTAATGTATAATTTTTCTTTTTTATATATACTGTGACCTTGAATTTTTGAGAATATTAATGTATCGTATGACCTATTGATATCTCTAACCAGACCATCGGTCAGACGGTTCAAGGATAAGCAGTCGAAGGCTGCTTACTACAGGCGGATAATTTCATGGGTTGTTAATGTGACAATATTTTTTCGAAGTGATTTTAGGGAGCTCACGACTCGACAGTCAGTTCATTCTAGTAGAACTTTGTCGCCATAACATAATTATGGGACCTTCGATAGCACACACGGTCCTCCGATTGGGTGCCTGCACCAAAACTAAATCTGTAAATTAAAGTAATACAAGTCAGTAATTAAGTTTAGAAAGCAATTGAGCTGTGATTAAGAAAACTTTAATTGATTTAAGCATCAAAACTTTATTGACAGATACCCCGATCGTCTGTACAACCGAAAGGAAAAGAATGAAAGGAGATCGAACGATAACTAAGAAAAGGAAGACGAAAGGTAGGAACGACAATGAGAGAAAATTACAACCGAACGGAAAAAACAAAAGGAGATCGAACGATAACTAAGAAAAGGAAGACAAAAGATAGGAACTGCAACGAGAAAATATTAAAAATCGAGTGTTTTTAGATAAGTATTAGGTCTCTGTACCGAAATAATTAATAGTAATATTTATACATTATGACTAGATTATGTTGAATCGATTATATACATATAATTTCGCAGTGTGAATCCGATCTAAAGGGTATAAGAACGATATATAATAAATTATATTTGTTAATATCTAATTTTACATGTTCAACACTTGAATTTTGGATTTCTTAAATAAATCCATGTCAGTTTATTCCAGAATCTGAGGTTTTTTAATGTCATGGTAACTGATAAGTAGTGGTTGGACGGCTATTGGAACAGTTCTTGTTTATGTTTTCTCTGTCTTTGTTTTTTTTCTTTTCCTTTTTTAGTCTTTTATCAGATGAACATTCTGGAGTGTGTGTATTATACCTATTAATTGAAGTCAATTTCTCTTATAGGTAGAAAATAACATCAATCAATATCAGTACTGTAGAAAATATATAGTATAATTGTTTTGACTTGAAAAAATAATTTATTGATAATTGATTTCTCTGTTTACTTATGATTAATTGTTGTGAACATGAGTGTCAAGATAGGATTAACAAATATGTTGTTTTTTAAGAAAATTCTTGCCAAATTCAAGTTCTAATGTTTCTTCTAAAATAAGTCGAAGTTTATTAATAGCCTGTGCTTTACTAAGTAAAAGTATAGCCGTTGCAGTTTATACAAAATAAGTATTTTGTCAAACAAACTTATAAATAATCATATAATCCTTTAATCAATTTTTATCAAAATTAAAAATTAATTTACTTTTTTGCGTTTCTAAAAACACGAGTATAAAGGACGTAATATTAAATAATTTTATATTAATACGAAACATTCTTAATATGAAATATGTGAAAGGAACATTAACTGTGATTAATGGATTTTGAGATAAATCATATAATTATAAATTATTAAATAATATATTGTTTTTTATAAATTATATGTACTATTTAGAGTTATGACAAAATATGAAGTATGTGAGTGTGATCACAAAAGCACTAACGATTAAGTTAAAAATTGAGATGGTAAAAGTACATTAAAAAGAAAAATTGAATAGACAAAAAAAAGAGAGAGATCCTTTTCTTTTCTTAACTCCCCTTTTTACATAATACAGCGAATTTTGAATTGTTTTATCTTTTTATTTGTATTTTTTAAAACAAAATTTTAGATTTTTTTTTCAAAAACCAATTATTTTTTTCACTAACATAACCAATTTGTTGCTATACGTTATATAACTTCAAAATTAAAATTAAACAATAAAAAAATGTATAATTTTATCTCATTTCATATAAATATGAAAGAAAAGCTTTTCATTTAAATTCCAGGAAATAATTTTATCATTTTTATTTTTATTCAAATAAATAGTAAATAATTAGTATTTTATCTCAGTTTTTATATGTTTTGTTTAAATTAAAGGAGAACAGAGAAAAAAGAAGGAAAGAAGAAAAAAAAGATAAGATC
>Ga0209389_1003395_pt1 | contig 12809 bp, 12 predicted proteins | sample CowpearedBW_FD_187526 | JGI IMG/M metagenome (GOLD analysis project Ga0209389, IMG submission 187526) | Root nodule microbial communities of legume samples collected from California, USA - Cow pea red BW (SPAdes) (version 2) | ecosystem: Host-associated > Plants > Roots > Nodule | place: USA... | reverse complement strand
CATGGCGGGTTTGGTGGAGAGCAGTGAAGTATTGACAAGAGGTCCTTAGAAGGAACCTCGGGTGTTGCATTGCGTTTCGGAGGATCAGAATTATGTGTCAATGAAGTCTACGTGGATTCGATCCTACTGAAGTCTACCAGAAGAACAAGCAACATGAAAGCAGAGAATAAAGCATGGTGTGAAGATTTGATTAATTTCATCAAAATCTTCAAGTGGGAGATTGTGAGAATAGAAGTCCCACATTGGTGGGAACTTAGTTTGGGATTCATTTTAATGTTATAAAAGGAGTCCAATGTTTCCTTAGGAAATCATCCCAAAGTCTCTCCCTCTCTATTCCTTATACTTTATTTGGCTTGAGAGAAGAATTAAGAGAGAATAGTAGTTTCTCCTCCAAGAGAGAAGGTTAGTTTCTCCTTTAAGGTTCTCCTTGCATTAGTTTTTCTTATTTCCAAGAGAGGGGTTGTCATTATTTTCTCCTTGGGATTAGAGAGAATGGTATGTAATTTTTCTTTCCTTAAATAAATTATATTCATTGCCTATTATCTATTTTTTGTTCCTTTATTTTCATCTTGTATTTTTAGTTGTGAGTACTTGTGCTAGTACTCTGATTCCCAACACAATCTATACCTTAAAAGAACTAACACTCAGTTTGGAAGGTAAGACCGAGAGTGAATAGGAAGAAAAAGGGAAGGGAACAGGGGACCATGGGTGTTTTTCTTTTCATAAATGTAAAAAAAAAAAAAGAAGCACAGAAACTACTAAGACAATATAACAAATACAATATTAAACATTAATAAATAATTCATATTAAAATTAGTAATTCGTAATTTACAAAAGCAATTGGTACGTAGGTTGGTTTAGTAACTCATACCTAAGGTTAAATACAGTAAACCTAATGAATTTGTGTTTAGATATCAGTAGAAATATTTCATTTATGAGTCTAACTCTTACATTAGATATAGATTACATTAAATGTGGATGATAAAGTTATACATCATATGAGAGCTTGAGTTAAAAATGTAAAATTTTTATTAAGGCTAAAATCACATACTTGTATGTTTTTCTTAATAAAATCTCATTGAAAGATAAAACCATGATAAAACCATGTACACTTCTTCACTTGAGTCAACTTAGATAATATCTAGACAAATAGAAACAGGACGAAAGGTAATGTCAAGAAATGTTTGTCGAGGTGCAAAATATGAGTACGTATTTTTTCAGCCAAACCGGTTACAGTAAGACCTACTGAAACACATATGTGTTCATGAAAATGATTTCTCGAATATTGGGTAGCTGTTGTTAAACATGAAAAAATACTTTATGAAATGGGTGGAGTACGAGTAAATATAACAAAAAAGACTATTTCAATAACATCATCCAGAATGCCGATACGAATTCAATTCATTATTTCAGAAAAATAAAAGAGAACCAAAGGATTAGTCAGTTTATTTTGTGTATTATTTAAGAGTCCAATTTGGACTTGCAATCAAGAAAGTCCTTAAATCATTGCGTGCTTTGGATCAAAATGCCATAACCAAATACAATTACCAGATCTAATTTCAAAGAGGAGTCAAAAACCTTATTCATAAACAATCCAAATTAAGAAATGAAAAAAAATGGGAGTCGTGTACCATTTTTCTTCGGTTTATCATCGATATCTTATTTAACCTTAAAAATAATCATCCTTTTGCTTATTTATTACTTGTTCCTTTTTCATTGGGCGGAATGTTTGTTCATCTTGCTCCTTTACATATAAATAAACGTGGCGAAAGTCGAAGTGTTGAGACAATCAAAGGCATCCGAAAATTCTCTTTTCTTCTCCCTTCCAGTTATTCTGTCGTTAGTCATGAGTGGTCCTTTTTCCCGCACCAAATGTATGGTCTTGAAACCAGAAAAGATGAGTTTGTTTCAACTCTGTCTGGTCTTGTTTGGGAGAGATTTGCAACGCGTTGAGTTCATTGTAGAGCCAAGGTTGTACCCAAAGTGGCGTTTATTTTCATCGCTCTTAGTACAAAAGCTTCTGCACTCCATGGCTAATATCTTAAAATGTAGTGGAGATATCATTGAGTATCTTCTCAACCCTCACGCTTCTTCCCACAACAATGTCCTCATGCTCATATTCAACTGTATCCGAGGTCTGTTATCTTCCTCCTTCTGTACTCAACTTTATGTTTTCACATATTCTGAGGAACACCAAATCTAACACATTGCATATATATAGTTCAATTCTTCATGATGTTGCAAGAAGTAAGTATGATTACTATACTTGAATGAATGGAAGAACTTCATTTCAAGAAAGACTCACTACTTTAACTATTTTCTCTTGAAAAAAAACCAGTATCCGACACTATTGATAAAATAATTATTTTTTAATTGTAAGTATACTTTTAGTGTCTAAATTTAAGAAATGTGTTTTTAATCTTTAATTAATAAATTTAAGAAACTAAAATGATATTTTTTTTAAAGTACAGTCTTTAAACAATAAATTTGAGGGATTAAAGCTACGTATACTTTTTTTTTTTTGAAATTTAAAGGTTAACTTTTCTTTTAGCATTTGGGAAAATAATATTGAATTCATTACACGTTTAAAAAATTTAAAACATAATTAAGATTTCATGGTAATTATAATTTCTCAAACTATTAACAAGCTTTTAAATTTGAATTAAAATAATGAAGTTTATAATTTCTGTATTTTGTCCACTCTTACGGACAGGTAAGGAGGTAGTGAATAAAGAGTCTAAAAATTATGTATCAATAATTGGTCATTTGGACAAGCGAGTAGGGTTGTTAGACAAAAGCGTCAAAATTGAAGACCCCGACAGGTACAACGCTGTTTTGTCTGTGATGGCTTCTAAAGTATCGTACGAGAATAAAGCTTTCGTTCATGATATTGTGGTAGATCACTGGAAGGTATACATAGAATAACATTTCATGTTTCTTTTGTAATAAACATTTTATTTAGTGTATGTTTGAATGCATGGAAAGGGACTAAATGAAATGGAAAATTGAATAAAATAGAATGAAATATCTGTAATGATATAAACAAGGCATTTCTTAGGGGAAAATTGAGATACGCCCAGATATAGGTTTCATTAGTTTCTAGTATACTATGTAATTCATTCTCATTTTTACCTGTCCAATAATAATGTTGTGTTTAATTGGAATAATGGGGTTCTTATTTTCAAAGGATTGTTAATAATCATGTTTTACAATGATAACAAATTTATAAATCTTTACGAATGTAAATAATCTTTTACAAGTTATAAACTGTAATAGAAGCTAAGCAAACCATACTTACTACTTTACCTAAAACCGCAGAAAAATTTTAGGATGTACATGTAACATATAAAATTCTCAGTGTTTCTTATTATTAATTGATACACTCATGTACATGTAACATATAAAATTCTCAGTGTTTCTCAGTCTTTAAATTACCATAAACATGTTAAGCTTATTGAATTAGAGTTTCTCAATCTTACACTCATGCTAGTTTTTGGCTCTCATGTAGATGGAGCTGGTTGAATGTTGTGACTACTGGAATGGTAATAATTTATAGGTTTAATTATTCTTTTTATTTCTGTTTTTATCTAAAAGTGTAAGTTAATTTTTTTAGTCTTAATTTAGTTTTGATTTGTTTAAATTTATGTAATTTAGTTATTTTTGTTAAATTTTTTAAAATGGATGAAAAACTTTTCATCAAAATTGAAACTTTTATAATAAAGATGATTTGTTTTATTTGTGTAATTAATATTTTTTAATGTCAAATTTAATGAAAACTCTTTGATCCATTTTAAATAAATTTAATAAAAAAATCAAATTACATCAATTTTTTAAAAATTATAACTAAATTACATCAATACTTGTGACATCCCATTTAAATAGATTAATCTATTAAATAAAACATTCCATATTCATAATAATAAAGAGCAAAGCAAACTGATGAAAAACCATAGTCAGGGAATACACTTTTACAGTCATCCATAAGAGTACTTGAAAGGGGTTCTAGGCATACAACCATGTCATAGCCAAAACAGAATCAACAAGGTTCACAGTTATGCAAAAGAAAAGCTCCTAGAGCTAAGAATTACAAAGGTACTAGGGCCATAGAATTATCTTTCGAGGGCCACATCAACGAGCCTACTAAGCTGCACCGCTACCACTATCAGGCCTACCTCCAAAAGTATTTCCATCTGCTCCCACCATGTGGTGATCATCGCAAAAGAGAAATCAAAACAAAGACACACACACAAAAGAAATAACAGGGTAAGCTAGAGTGAATTAAATTGTGCATGTTATCGCAGAGAAATATTTAGAAACAGTCCAAACATACAACACAGTAGGCACAAGAATCACATTATAGCAAATAAGCAAGACACTATGACTCAATTATCCGGATACATATACTAGGATCGGATTCACTGGACGCTTGCACTTGTGGTGGCCTCTACTGCTCTGCAAAGCCATTGCCAATGGGTTTCACCCTACCACACACAAGGTTAGCCTTTAAGTGTCTAAGGCCATTATCCTACCAAAGACTAGGGCCTCCCGCTACTCTCACCACTTGGGTCAGTTTGCTCTACATGAGACTCACTGACCCTTTAGAGTTTCAGGATGCGATCCTTACTTGAATCCTTATCCTAACATATACACTACACACTACCATGAGATCTCCCCACGAGACTCATGGAATTATGCCTATCACACAATCAAAATCATTTTTCTCATACAATTCCACTTCTTTCATTTCCTTCATCCAATTCTTATGTTAAGGCATCACAAAGCCACAAATCCATGATCAATCTCATACCAAGCATGCCAATTTCGTTCATAAAGTCTAAACACCCAAGCATATTCACGTACATCATATTTAGGAAGAATAATCTAGACAATACATGCAATAAATCATCAAAACAGTCAAGAAGACAGTGTTCGCATTCACCATTGCACTGACCTCGCCCAAGCTAGAAACCTCGCTTAGGCGAGGAGCTTGCCTCGCTCAAATCGTGGGCTCTCGCCTAGGCGAGACATGCAATAGTGGCCCCTGGGAGATTTCACGAGCTCTCGCTCAGGCGAGGCCTTCTCGCCTGAGCGAGACAAGGCGTCGCTCAAAACGTGACTGGCCGCCTGGGCGAGCGCTCGAGGCAGAATCTTGGGCGAACTTCTGCTATTCTCGCCTAGGCGAGGCGAGCTCTCGCCTGGGCGAGAATACCAGTTCTCCCCCATTGTTCCGCGCATGCAACCCATAACAAACAAACCAAACATCTTAATTTTGATCTCACACAAGCACAAACATTTTCCAACTCATTTTATGCAACAACAGAAGGGCAAACAAGCACCTACAACGGAAGACGAAGAAAACTAGCTTCCCTTACCTTGCTTAGATGTTAACAACACGAAACAGACCCGCAACTGAAAGTACCACAACTCCAAGAACTATATTAGAAAGCTGAAACAGGAAGATTCGTACAAAACGAAGTTAAGAGACTTAACCCTAGCTTGACCAACGTGCTTAAACAGTGCGAAAAGGAGAAGGAACAGACCAAAAGCTCTAAAGCTCAGCTTACCTGGAAAAAGAATGGGTTTTGCTAGCTCGGAGACGTAAGGATGGTGTGCCCTAACAGAGCACCTTGCTTGAGTTATAGGAAGGAGAGGAAGGAGCTGCTTTCTGAAAAGGTGACAAGAGAAAATTAAAAAGCTGAGTGGGGTATTGGGGTCCTATAGTAGGGCTGACCTTGGGCCTACGAAAAGGCCAGACCCAAAGAATTATAGACTGAAAAAAAAAACGGTTTACAATACTCATGAATCAGAACTAAATCAAAACTAAAAAAAGCTGTAAAATCAACTTATATTTTTGAAAAAAAAAAAGAAATTAAATGAGTAATTAACCCTAATTTATATTTGGTTTAAGAAAATGTTTTCCTTTTCATTTTTATTTTTAGTTGCAGACTATATTTGTGTTTTTCATTTTTTTTCTTGAATTTCAATTTTCTTTTATTGAAAAAGGTAGAAATATAAAAGAGTCAATTTATTTTTCATTATTTTTGTAAAACTTTATCGAAAACAGAAATAAAGTAAAAATATTATAACATTTTTAATTAAAACAAAAAGAAACAAGAAATAAGTAAACAGAAAGCATTTTCTTAGACTAATTAATTCAGCCCTAAAAAATTAAATCTATGCATCCCATTAAAAGTACAAAACATTCTAAATATTAAAAGAGATGAACTTCTTAATTCATTCTTTTAAATATAAAATTCTTACATTACACTAGTCCAAAATTTATTCAAAATTAAAATTTTTGATAATCATGATGTCTTATTTAATACTTTTTTCTGATTTTTCATTTTCGATTAACATGAAAAATAACGTGTCAATGAGTTGTTCTGAAAGATTAATAATTTGGAAAATGAGTTTTTGCAGATTGTCAAGAAAAAGCTACAACTCAGGGTTTTGTGATGTTAGACAAGAGTGAAGAGCAGCATAAGTACATGGTGGCTTTCAGAGGAACCGAACTCTTTGATGCTGATGCATGGTCCACTGATGTGGACATCTCATGGTTTGAGATTCCTGGCGTAGGAAGAATCCACTCTGGTTTCGTGAAAGCCTTAGGGTTACCATTGGACTTCAACAAAGAAGAGTTGATATGGCCTAAGGAAATCGAAACCGACGAGAAGCGTCCACGTGCATATTACTCGATCAGGGATTTACTGAAGAAGCATTTGAGTGGAAATGACAAAGCGAAGTTTAGTTTGACGGGTCATAGTCTTGGTGGAGCTCTTGCAATTCTGTTTCCGGCAATGCTGATGCTGCATGACGAAACATTTCTGCTGGAAAGACTCGAAGGGGTGTACACGTTTGGACAACCTAGAGTTGGAAATAAAACATTTGCAAGTTACATGGATAAAAACTTGAAACATTATGGCATCAAGTATTCCAGGTTTGTTTACTGCAACGACATTGTTCCTAGGTTGCCCTTCGATGATGGCATCTTGAAATTCGAGCACTTTGGATCATGTCTATATTATGACAGCAGCTATAACGGCAAGGTAATATATATAGGTGATTGTCATCAACTTGTATTTTTCTGGAATATTTTATATAAATGTAAAGAGATGTTTTATAAGTTGATAATTGGTCGACAAAATTATTAATGTAGAAAGTGGAAGAGGAGCCGAACAAAAATTACTTCTCGTGGAAAGCTATGATACCGATGAAGATTAATGCTTTGTGGGAACTTATAAGGAGCTTCACTATTGTGTATAAATATGGAGATGAATACGAAGAAGGATGGCTTTTAAGATTTGTTAGGGTTTTGGGCTTAGTTCTTCCCGCAGGTATACCAGCCCATGGTACTCAGGATTACGTTAATATTACCCGCCTGGGAATTCCCTTACATTTGGATTGATTGGTACTTAATTTGTAAACTTCTTTTTTTTTTCTTTTCTGTCTAAGAATCTAAGAATGGAATAATTACATGGTCCATATATAATCAATAGACTCTGAAAATGATAGATGTAAGAATAAATAAAAGTTATACCTGCGAAAATAAATCGGCATTTATTACATTAATTATTACTAGAATTACTTATTTAATTATATCAATTTATTTTAAACTAATGTAATATATAACTGGTTTTAATAGTAATCACTAAATAACCAATACTACATTACTATTAGAGTTAGTTTACTATCTATTACATCAATTCAAAGTATAAGGAATAAGTGAAAAGGATATGTTTTCATTATAATATGATGCATTATGTTGAAGTCTTACATAGACAATTTGTACCCTATCAGTGAATTGTTCACTTTAACGGATGAATTTAAGGGAGAATGAATGAATAAATTTGAGTGGATTTGAGAGTAAAGTGTGTGTTGTTTTTTTTTTTTTTTTTTTACGGGATTTAGAGGTAACGGTGAGTGAGTTTGGAAATAAAGTTTGTAAAAATTTGTATGTAATTTGATTGATGTGATAGATTAAAAAATGTTTTAATAGATATAAAATTAAAATTACCAAAATATCCTTAATAAAATTAAGATTAAAAAAATGTTTTAATAAATATAAAAATGATATATATAAAATAACTTTTTTTTGGTAATCCATGTGTGGATCAAAGCAAATAGAATCCACTCTCACAAGGTGCATTGGATTGCTTCTCTAAAGATGGGAATAAGATCCTTTATCATTGGATCGGTTCCAAGGTCTCTTGGATTGGTTCCAAGTTGGGTTCCAAGTCTCGTAGATTGGTTCCAAGCTGTTGTGAATCGATTCCAAGGGAAGGGATCGAATTCCTTTTTCTCTGAGTCTTTTCGTTCCAAGTGAAAGTATGACTTTTTAATTGAGAATAAAATGATATTTACAAATAATATCCATTCAAATCAGTTCCAACCATGCAGAATTAAAAAATCATCTCATCCCGCAAATGATTACCTTATCTCACCCTCATATGGAGTGAAAAAAAGGCTCAAATCATCTCTTAATTCATTATCACCAACAATTAATCCCCTAAAGCAAACACAGCATAAAAGTTCCAAGAATAGAACATTCAAAATAACTAATGTCAATATTTATGGTCCTGCTACTCCAAGTGTCATGATGAAGTCTATGAGCAAGTCATGACATACTATGTTTAAAGCTACTTGGAGCCATATTGGTTCATAACAGTACGAGGAGAGGAGGGACTAGTAAGTGGTTGTGGATCTGCTGCCTAAGTTTCAGTAGCGTGTGTGAGGTTTTTCGATGGGTGAGGGTTCAATGCATTGTGGACCATATCCAAGGTTTTTCTAATGGATGAGTATTTCAAGGATGTGGTGATGATGAAAGTCGATGGTGGTGCATGATGGGAATAAGATGATTGGCCAATCTGAAGCACTCAATCATTGTTTCATTGTTTGGAGAAGATGTATTTAAGATGCTTCACTGTTTATAATTCAATATTGGTACCATATTGCATTTCAGTCTAATATTGGTATCACTCCATTTAAAGCGGTTCGTGACCCTTCAACTATTACTAAATATTCTTTTGACAAAAAGACTATTACTGCAGCGTGACATTCCTAATTTATATACGTTATTTGTTATAACTTCTGTAAATTATTGCATAAACTAATTTTCTTTTTAAGGTGATCACTGATGTTACTATTTGTTATGGAAGCTCCTTGACATACAGTTGAATATAATATAGATGTTACCCCAAGAATCATGTTCTGGTAAGTTCAAAATCTCGTATAGGTGAAGGGTAACTTGTATACACATTAGTTCACCTAAATGTTTTTTTAAGAACTATATCACAATGAAGCCATTAAGGTCCAAAGCAATCAAACAACTTTCAAGAGAGTTAAAAAAACCTAACTAAAGGTTGTGTAAATATTAACTTACCTACACAATTCTGAATCATGTGATAATTCTGCCTGCAGTAAAAAATTGAAAAAACAAAGTTGGTCGCGACCACTGGTTTTTATTTACACAGAATACATAGGAACCTAGGTACCTAGGTCCAAATAATGGTGTAAGGCTTTCTAACACATGACAATGAATTCCATCAAATTCTCATCAAGCCAATGTAGAATATATTCTTTTAAAAACTGGTCAAAACCTTCATAACTTAGGATTTTACATGGGATCGATCACTGAGCATTGCTGCCGAAGCAGCTGCTTGGAGACCATATCGGTGCATATTTGGAGAACGAAAATACTCTGCATTTGGAAACCTCTTTGCCCTGTTGTTCAGGAATTGAACTTCTCATATTTTCAGCTTTCAACTGTGCTCTTCGCAACTTGTTTAGAATCTTATCCATTGATGAAGATCTCTTCTTTTCTAATTTCATCTGTGCCAATTATTATCATGGTTAGAACAGATTAAGTTGTTGTACTATATATACACTTTTATCCGCTCTATCATATAGACCGAAATATAGCAACCTCCTTCAATAAATTCAATATCTTGCTTTCACCAATGATAATATAAATACGAATTTGTGTTGGACTCCATACAAACATGGCATAATAAACTACCATATACTAATTGAGATGAACAGAAAAAACCTCAAGTTTCCTTATAGAAGTTTCAGCCTTTGCTTTCTGCAAATTCTCCCATGCAATGATTTTGGCTTCCTCTCTCTTTAACCTGCGCCAAAGCAGAAATTTATGGATAAATGCATGAGTAAAACAATAGCATCATATGCATTTTGCTCTCTGTATATTGAAGAGATTCAAAGATCATGCCCAAGATAAACTTAAGGAACCGAAAAGCATTCATTTGCAGCCTCCAAACTGATTCTATATCCAGAAATTGTTCTGCTGCTACCCTTTAGCCAAGGAACCAAAGTGACTAATGTAATATGAGTTTTAAAATATATGGTTTTCAGTATTTAAGTAAGATACTTGGAAGTGTCTATGTTTGGCTCGTCAATTTCCCAACATGAAGCCTGGGCTTGTGCACTAATCTCTCTCGAGTCTTTGCTGTGCAGTAAGTCTTTTTTGGCCAATTTGGTTGCGTGCCTCTTGGACCATCTGATAATAGTAGCTTGACTGTCAACTTGCACATCTCTGACCTCTAATTTAGGAGAATGGCATTCTTGTTGATCCACAGCTGAAGTGGCAGCAGAAGACACAGGAGATGAATGTGCATCATTCTCTGCCTCTACAGGGCTCATTTGAGTACCTTTGTCACATCTTGACAAATTAGATGCTTCATTTTCCTCATTCATCGTTTCATCATGTTTCTCATCTGTAAATTAAAACAATAGAATAGTTTTAAACATGTAGATTCTCCTATGCCAACAAGTACTGGTAACAGAAAAGACTTCGAAACCCAGGATGTCTTACCAAAGACCTAAAGCCCTAGTTACAGCAACTAAAAACATTGTATATTTGGTTTATGAATGAATTTGTCTTGTTGGGCAATGTGATCTGTATCTATTTACCTTGGGAGATAGGAGATGACTGGTCACAAGGCAGTTGAGAACACGTGGTGGGTGCAGTGGACAATGAAGAAAGCACCACACCATTGTCGTTGAGCACAGAAGTGGAAAACTGCATCCCATTGTCCATGTCATAACCAAAAACAGTGGCATCATGTGGATCATAATGGTGAACAGAAACAGCAACAGGTGCCAACACCCCAGTTGAGAAGGGAGAACCCACTACCAAGTTTCTGACAACCAACCCTTGGCGCAGAGGAACCACAGGTGAGTAATTTGAATAGAAAGCAGCTACTCCGGGAGGCACAATTGGGCCACTTATTGACTTGGGTCTGCGCTGAAGTTGTGCATGCGAGCTTCTGCTCTCGGCATAAGCCGAAGCTGGACTAGAAATCCACCTCTCAGCCTCATCCCATTTGGAGGGCATTGTTCTTCCACCACCGAAAGGTGTTATCAACCCTGCCATAGTGTGTCTTCTACTGATGCCGCTGCTGCTTGAAGCCTTTGAAACTCTCTCTGAACTCCACCCCTTTTGGCTCCCAACGTTTCTCTCTCTGTAATACGGTGCCCCTGGACTTGGGAAAGAACCCAAGTTCTGGAAAGAAGATGAAGAACTCTTCTTCATGACACTCGGTGGTGGAACAGTTAATTGCTCTGCCGATCCAGAGAGACACCAGAGAAGATTCAAGAACAGAAAATCTCACTACAAAAGTGGAAAGCTGAGCATGTTTTGACCCATCATCTATGTTAACCCTCTTTCTGCAATCTACTTTAACTGAGGTTGAAATATCGATGTACTTAAATCTGATCAGATTCGTTGTACCCAAAAAGAAACAACGTTAGATTTTGACTAGTCATGCTTCATCACTCAACCACTTTGTTTTGTTACACCAAAAAAGAGGGTAATAACAGGTAACAAGGAGTAACAATTGTCAAACACATTATTATATAATGTGACAGACAACAAAGTCGAAACCCGAAAATCAGGAGTAGGTACTAACTAACTTGATTTGTTGCTAAGCACGGTGGTAGTTAATTACCTGTCTTAATCTAGTGATGAGAATCGATTCTAATAAGCAACGTTTTGCGCAGGGATCGACATTCCCGGAATGTGGACATGTTAAATATTGCGAGAGGAGACAAGTCACGTTGTTGGAACCCCAGTGAAGTAACTATATATTTTTGATAGGAAAAGAACCATTCATTGAAGATGGAATAATGAGTGAGAAAGGTGACTTTAGAAGGAGCAAGACGTGGACATCATCTGTGAAACATTTTGTAGATTTGCTAGAAACCCATCCTTGCACTTGTCATGTCGTCTGTATATTCCAAATGCCATTCACATGCAGTGGACCGCAGGCTCTCACCTTTTTTTTTTTTATTTTTCACGCCATGAAAGGGTCCTATTTGCTTTCAATTTTAATTACAGTAGCGGTGACATTTGTGACTTTGTGATTACAAAATTGGCAAGAGGGAACAGTTGTCCTCTGCACATACACCATTTCACTTCTAACATTATTGTGTTTGGTCATTGGGCTTCTTCTTTCAAACAAATCTAAACTAAATTCTAAATTCTTTTACTGTCTTAAAATATAAATTGGAGTGTAATTTAACATTGTATCCAGTATCAAATTTGAATTTATATGTTTTTTTTATGATATCAAAAAGTATTGTTATTATTTAAGAATCTCTACCCAATGTTTTTGTTTGATTTGAGAATCCCGAAGACCCATACCAAATCCTTGAAAAAGGTGAACACCAGAAGAAAAATAGAGGGATCGGCAACACATATCTGTTTGAAGTCATTCCAATCAAACCTACACAGGAACAAACACCATTAAAATCAATTTATGAGATGAGAGTTGTCCAGACAGGACAGACACCGA
>Ga0209389_1003393_pt1 | contig 12812 bp, 7 predicted proteins | sample CowpearedBW_FD_187526 | JGI IMG/M metagenome (GOLD analysis project Ga0209389, IMG submission 187526) | Root nodule microbial communities of legume samples collected from California, USA - Cow pea red BW (SPAdes) (version 2) | ecosystem: Host-associated > Plants > Roots > Nodule | place: USA... | reverse complement strand
ATATTGTTATTATTTGAAAGTACTAATATGTTTGATATATATACAAATTTTTAAATAATGATCAATTAATCATTAAAAATAATTAGTCAATTTAGATATCAATTTATAAACTAAAAATTATTATAATTAAAATAATTTTGATTATGAATAAAAAATTATAATTGATTTCTAAATTAATAACTAAAATAGTTTATATTATGAACTAATATTTAAATTAATTACTAATATTAGCTATCAAGATTTTGACTACTAAATAAATTTGTCAGTAAATTGGTTTTTAATTAGGATGTTGGTCTCTAAATATATTTATAGTCAATGAAATTGATCATTATTAGTTGTAATGTTAAAATTTTAATATATGATGGAAACAATATATCAAATTCAATTTCAAATTATTTAAGAAATATTATAATATCTAAATTAAATAAATATATCAGTATTTTATTTTACAATGAAAACTACAGCGTGTCTTATTATTATAAATTATTATAAATATCCTTTATGTAAGAATACCATTGATAATGATTTTATTCTATTTGGTCAAATTTGTAGATCACCCAAAAGTATTAATCTCAACTATTAATCAAATTGTTACCAATTTACAAGAATTTTTTTTTTCAGAGATCGGATTTATAGTCTCTAAATTTAAAGAAGTCGCTAAAATAATAAAAAATTAAATTTAAATTTAAATTTAAACAAGTGAATTTTAGTCTTTAATTTTGAAAAAAAAACTTATTTAATGAAAATAAAATATAATTTAAAATTAATAATCTTTAATTTCTAAATAATTTATAAATTCGTGTATATAATCAGTTAATATTTTGTATTTCTAGATCAGTTTTACTTAATGAACTTTTTTAGTAATTATTCACACAAAAAATAGCCATCTGCATTTGCCTAAATATTTTGTAAGTTTTTCCATAAAGTTCTTATTTTGTGTTTGATTATCCAAAGTTAGGAAAATGAAGTGAATTAATTTTTAAAATTTGGTAATTCTGAAACTTATGGAAGTCTGTTCATATATTTTGGAATTAAACTTTCGAAAGTCTATTTGTTACGCAAATCTGGAATAAAACTTCTGCATGTCAAACAATAGACTTACAAAAAAATATATAACAGATAGAATTCCAGAAGTTTCATGTGGAATATAAAAAATTATATAAATTTAATTTTGACATCTATAATAATCATACTTTTGTAAATTTGATTTCAAAATCAGAATTTAAATTCTACAATAATGAAACCATTAACCACATCTATTCACAAAAAGGAATGGTGTTTAAAAGCAATTAGTTTTGTTGGACTCATTGTGTTTGTACGTCTGAGTGCACTTCGTGTTATTTTTTTGGTTGGCTTTTGCTTCCTGAAACCCATGATTACTATCTGCACCTCATATCAGTAGTAAAAAACTAAAATATCCTACCTGCACTGCATCGCCGCTATAGTCATTGCCATCACTTCATCTTCTTCTTCTTTGTTTCACCTACGCTGCTACATTGAAAAAGAAGCTCCATTCTTGGAAGAACAAATATTCATAGCTTATTAAGATTGGGACTAACAGGAATAAGTAGAACAATAAATATCCATATGGTTCATATTTGCGTAGGTGACTAATTCCAGGAAATTAAGCAAGGTAGAGGACAAAGAAATTGTTTACTGTGATGCATGTAGTAATATTAGGGTAGAGGAAGCAAAAGCGATAGAATGTCCTTTGTATAAATTATGGGAGTGCAATTACTAATTACAAGGTTCAAGGAGTAAAAGCCTTTTCATATGTTTTTGTTATTTAACTTTTTTGGGTCTAAATGAAGAGTATAGTTTTCTTTGAAGGTATTCCTCATTTTCTATTGACAACTCTTGCAAAGAAGTTGGTTCAAAAACACCGATTCACAATATTTACTAATTGAATTAAATAATAATTCCGATATGTGATCATTTTTCTATTTTACTTTAAATTCATATTAATATTTTTGTATCAACAATTCTAAAACAGTGAAATTGACTATTTGATTTCCTCTACGAGTTTCTATTTGTTTTTAAAATTTCGTTGCAAAAGTTGAAGAATACTTTTGATATAATTGTTTCGTGCTACTATTATTTATAAAAATTTTGACTAACAATAATAATATAATTTGGGTCATGGGTATATAAGTTTCCGGACTCAAAAGTTAATAACTTTTGCAAATGAATAAAGTTATTAAATGAACGAGTTTATATGTTGTTTTTAGTTTAAGCCTGAGTTGTATTTGGTGTTTTCAACACTATAGGCGTAAGATCGCCCAAACATTTCAAATCTCGTGTTATATTCCTTCTTTCATTGTTTCATTTCACTTCTTCACTTTTTTTGCTTCTCATTCAAGTTGTTCATTACTCTTGTGCTTTCTCACTTTAAGCCTTTGCGTTCTTCATTTGCATCTCTATCCTTATGTACATATTTATATCTTCTTCTTTTTCTAATTCCCTTTATGAGCAACAACCCTTGGTTAACCTGCTCACTTGATCCTTAAAAATGGTTCCTTAGATGAACCCTCCTCTCGTCCTCGCTCTTCGACACCCCATCCATCCACTAAATAAATATATATACACAATATATATATATATATATATATTGCATATTATATATGTATATTTGTATAATATTGTTGCCTAGTGTGATTATATATAATAATACCTAATGTGGTATTATGATCCTTTATGAGTGTGTCGTAAAGGATACTTGAGATGGTATTATTGCCTCAAGAGTCATAGTATTAAGGACAAAACTTATTATGAAAATGATATATTTTAGTTTCACTTATGTGTTAGATAACATAAATTGAGACATCATGTGGTGAGAAATAGAAGAAGATTTTGACATTTTTAATATGGTATCAAAGTCTATTCTAATGAGGTTTGTTGGGTTTATTATATTATTCATTATTGTGTCATTGTTGAACTATCCACAAATATCTAGTCTTATGCACAAGATGTCTCTCTCTTGGTGTGAGAGAGGCGTGTTGAAAAGTTTACATCGATTATAGATAAAATCAATTATAGTATATAAGTGAAGTAAACCTCACTTTATAAATATTTTTCTGATTATGAGTCATACTAAAACTAACTTTCTAATATAATATCAGAGTTCATTTTAGAGATATTTGTTGAGCTTATTTTCACACTCGTTATTGGATCACTATGAAACAACTCACAAATATCTAATTGCACATTTGTTCTTCTAAGGTATGAGATGCATTGTCAAGTAAAAAAATAGATTAAATTACAATATATAATATATAAATAGCAGTAAATCTCGTTTTATAAATTAATTTTGTGAGGACGGTAAATTTATTTCTTTCATATATTCTAATTCCAATATATCTTATGGACGAACTCGATAATTAGAACCACAAATGTAAAATTTTATTTGACTCTACACCATTTCACTTCAGTGGAATCATTCTCTTCTGAAACTTAAAAGCAATCCATGACATTATACGTAACCATGGATTTCAATTTTTCAAACTAACAACGCTAAAAGAAATCGCAAAAAGCCCATGATTTAAACTTGATTTTGTGAAAACTGTACACATAGGCATGTAGGGTGAATGATATGATGTGAACATGAAGAAAAGTGAAAGTCACAAAACATGACTATAGGCAAGCATCTCATCCATTCCATTCGCAGATCCATTTTGCCCCACCATCATATATTTAATCAGAATGCATTAAGAAGGAATAAGCTTTTCTTCATCCAAGCTATATTGTTGTGACAACGACAAGGGTCGCCAACAAATAAGACAATAGGCAAAGGCATGCAACTATTTGTGCCTTTAAAGTTCACTAACAAACAAAAGTAGTGTTCATGTTAGGAATGTTGCAATCACGCCAAGTTTGGCCCATCAAAACAAAGTTCAGTGTCTCTCCTTTTCCCTCTCTAAGAAAAAGGGTGGCCAAACACCAAAGTACATGCTTACTTGGAACCCACTTTTGTTTAGGGTACGTGTAATGCATGTATGGCTGAACATTGTGCCTACAAAGTTACTTTGTTTAAGAGGACTACCTAGTTATGTCTAATAACTTGTACTATAATGACTTGTACTAAATCTACAATTAGGTTTTGGTTTTGTTAGTGTGTGTAAATTTGGCTCAGCATATCTGTGGTCACATGCATTGTGTAATAATTCTGAACAGAAAAAGCAAAAAGGAAAAGCTACAAAAGTAAATGACGAGATTGTGTGTCTTAATTTATTAATTAGTTAATTAACATTGGTTTACTAACACTGCTCAAAATATGATTCTAAACATGATACTAAACTAAGTACTGAAGAACATCTTTGTTTCGCAACAAATGCATTCAAATAATCAATAAAGTAAAGCACTCTAGATCATAACTATCGAATGCATGTTAGTACATTGGTCGAGCTTCTTAGGATTTGTGTGTTTTCATTTTTTTTTTTATGTGTTGTTTTTTTTGCTATGCTTGAAATCTTAAAAATGGGAACTTTGTAAAATTTCTTGGTTAAAGGTCTGAAATTTGCAGGTTGAGAGATTGGGGGGAGTTGTTGGTTTGTGTGATTTTATTAAATGTAGTGGGGACCTTGAATTGGGGTCACAATTTTGGCATCTTGTTCGTAAATATTTTAAATTTGGACCATCTTCTTTCTACCTCTTTTTCTTTTATCTTTCTTTTCCATCATTGTAAACTTTGGTATTCTTGGATCTAGATCTTGCTCACTTTTTTACCCAATAAAACTCACACCAAATCAACGCAATTGGTTTTCAAGGAGATCATGTTCCCAATTGTAGTAATTGTGTAATTATTGCTTGCATTTTTTTAACCACAATAACCCCCTAGCCTAATATTATACCATTTATATATTTTTTTTAATATTATGCGTTATTTGAGTTTTTATCATCGCAAGAAATATGATATTATAATTTTCAATTATTAAAATATTGTATTGATATCGGTTGAATCCTCTTTCAACCATTAGATTTGATCAGATTTCAATTTAAAAATGTTGAATCAGATTCTTTTATAAATAAATTAGTTCTTTATTAATTAAAAAAATCTTCATTTTGTCTATTGAGGGATTTGATACACATAATAATGAATTCCAAAAAAAATATATCTATCATTCGATATCATATCACAAAATAATTATAAAAAATTATCATTAAATATAAAAAATTACTTAATATAAATAAACTGAAGTAATTAAAGTAATATCTAAAATTAGTTATAAATAATATATAAATATAAATATAATCTTCAATTTTATATAATAATATGTAAATATAATATTAAAATACATATAAAAAATAAAATGAAAAAGTTTTGGGAAGTCTAGGCTCCCTCTAGCCTAAGCAAAGACCCTCCATAAATAACTTCCTAATAAACTTGCTAATAAACTTGATTGTTGGATGAATTTGTTTATAAGTTATCGCAAAAGAGGGAAATAAAAAGTTGAATTCTTAAGTTTATACACAAATTTTTATTATGCTTAAGATGAGAAATTTTATTAAAAAAGGTTTATACACAAATTTTAAAAAGAAAAAATATGAGAAATTTTTATAAATTATTTAAGAAACTAATTTCAATTGTTTTTCTTTACAAAACATTACGAAGAAATTCTTTCAAACTTACTCTCACTATTTGTTAAAGAAAAATTAAACAAAGAAAAATATGTTTCTTTACTTCTTCTGACAAGGGAGAGAAAATGTTTTATTTGTGGCGAGACAGATAAATAAGGTGTTATCCAAACTTTTAAGTAAAATTAAGAAAATTAAATTTTATAATTTTCAATTTTTATTTATTTTAATTTTAATATTATTCAAATAGAAAATTTACATAGCTAGGATGGTTTTTCTCTGGATTTGATATCCAGTAGTATCTTGTTATTTTTCAAATAACTAAAGGTAATTTTGCCATATAACTTGAATCTTAATAAAAATATTTGGTTATTTTATTAAAGGTATTTTCTAATATTTCTACATTTTTGGCTATTTTTTTATTAATTTATTTCTAATTTGTAATCTAGAAAAAAATTAGAAAACAAATCTAAATAATATTTGTTATTCTAAGAATAGTGTGTTCCTTGTTGGAATTTACAATCCAAACTTCCAGAAATAAATCACAGGAAAAAAAAATATGGCAAACAAATAATGATAACTTACTTACATTGCCAAGATGAGGAATGAACTCATGAGTTTCATCAACATGGTGGATGAACTTCTTTATGATTTTTAGTAGATATTCAAGAAGCTCATTCAGTAGAGGTTGCTTCCCATCACAAAGATTTGGTCAACATTATAAGTGGAAGATTATATAATTTGAAGTCAACAATGAATATCTTTCACATAATTGAAAAGATGGTAGAGATGAATTTGGTGTTCAATTCAATTTGATAGACAACAAAGGAGTTTACCATAGAAGTAGGGCTTGAAAATCTTTTTTTTTTTCTCAAACAAGCCATAACTTTAAATCAATAAGTGCATGATCTAAATACAATATATGCATATGTAACTACGAAGCCTTGTGATAATACAAGAACTATGAAAATCAAATATTAAAAGGAGAGAATTTAGCCTTACAAAATTGATTTTTCTAGGAAGAAAACAACATTGCAAAAGAAGAAAACAACATATAACAAACAAACAACAAGAGAGGGTAAGCTAATTTAAAAAAGAGAGTATCATATATAGAACATATAATTCATGTTACAAGATTTAATCAATCATTGATCAATACATACAATTTACAAGAGAAGACTATAAAAGATTAAAGTAATGCCACCGTAGAATCTACTCACGAGGTCCATGGAATTACGCCAAACACATATGTCATCATAGAATATACTCGCAAAGTCCATGGAATTACACCAAACACATATGCCACCATAGAATCTACTCACGAGACCCATAGAATTATGTCAAACACATACACTACCATAGAATCTACTCATGAGACCTATGGAATTATGCCAAACACATACACCACCATAGAATCTACACACGAGACCCTTGAAATTACACCAAATATATATTTTACTTCATCATATTTATTCCATACAACCCAGCTCATCATACCAAAATATACAACAACCATGTTTCTCAACCATTCATAATTCACAGCACAACCACATGCAGTCTTGTACGTCACCCAAATGGTTCATATGCTTTTACTGAATCCTAAATTAATCTACACATCCTCACACAAGTATTTAAAGATGCAAAATGACAACTTGACAACATAGGTACAAACTATTTGGGATTTTAAAAATAAAACAACAGCTTGGGCAAAACTTCAAAAATTGTGTTTTTACATTCAAATTAAACATAATTGAATCGAAAACACAATGAAAAAAGAATCACATTAATTGGACAATTGTAGAAAAAATTATGCAAAAAACAAGCAACAAAGGTCAAAGTTGTTAACAATCTAATCTACGAGAACCTTTTATGAGAAACACTACTCTAAATACAAACCTCAACTTCAAGATATAACCGGTCAAAGTGAAGAAATTTGTGTCTAGGAGCCGTTGTTAAAATTTCAGCTTGATTTGAAGATTAATGAAACAAGAATAACAATTTTCCTAATACAACTCAGAGTTGGAAAAAAGGGTGGTGCCCAGGGCCCAGAAGTGGCGCCCAACGTCAACAAGTCAGTGAGTTCACTATCTGAGTCGCGTCTAGCGGTATCAGTGCCACTCAGCGATATCAGAACATAAAACACCCCCTTTTTAGCTTATTTGGTAATTTGACACTTCTTAAGTTACTTCCCACTTGATAAATGTTCCAACACTTATAATCATTAAAGTTTTCACTTAGTCCATGTCATACTACTCAATTTAAGACTCCCAACGAGGGATTTGAGGATAACAACATTCAACAATTTCTATGCATACAACCACTTTCATGAAATTTCATAACATTAAACAAGTTCAACAATTTAAACATAATGTAGGCAAGCTATAATTCACAGTTCAAAAATTATAACGTCTAAATTATATTCAGTAATCAATAATTAGAATAAACAAAATAGATAAAAACAAAATTAGTTTCCCTCACATTAGAAAACAACTCAACCACTCGAAGAAGCCATAAACTATCATTAAACTCGTGAATCCTCTACCTCAACCTAGAGACAACAAAACACGATAAGACTGAACCAAAAGAACCATCAATTAACAAAAAAGCGAAAAAAAAGGATCTCGGAGCACATGAAACCCAATAAGGATCACATGCAAAGCTAAAAACGGATTGAGCATCAAAAGAGAACGAAATTTTTGACTTACCCCATTGAAGATTTTGTTCGGTTAGACTTGAAAAGAATTTCGTCGTGATTGCAACCTCGACCTCTAATTACAAAGATGATGGAATTTGAGTGAGAAAGAAGAAGAAACATGCTTGAGGTTATGGAGAGATTATGTTTGAGAAGAGAAGCAAAATGGTCTCTGTTTGAAACTTTTTTATTAGCCGGTTTTGGATTTAAAAAAAAACAAGGTTATTCGCCAGCTTATAATTTTAATTTTAATTTTTAATTTTCAAGTACTTTGGTTAAATAATTTGTAGAAAATTAAAACAACAAGTAAAATGTATAAAACATTATATTATATAATATGTATACCTTTAGATGTAACGTTCCATTTAATTAATAAGCGTAATTAAAAGAAACGCTACACATAAATAGTATAACAACGCAGTCCTGGGGTCCTTAATGCCACCCCTACAAAACTAGGCACACCATGATGCCAACAGAAAACAGTTGAAAAGTCTAACAGATGAAGTAGAGTAATAAGCAGAAAACAATACATGGGCCATAGCCTTAAAGAAAAACCCATCAAGAAATAAGGTCTAGTCTACGCGGACTATGCAGCGGAACTATCACCTCCCTGTTGCCCACGAGTGTTTCTCGCATCTGCTCACACCAACAAGTTGATGATCATTGCAAAAGAGAGTACCACACAACAAAACACACAACAACGAAAGTAGGGTAAGCTAGAGCACAAAAAGATTTCATCCATACAATCAAATATATTTTCACAATCCCATATACACATATCAACTAAGCATGTTATGACTTTCCAAACAATACACTAAGACACGACTTGACTCATCCGAATACATATAACCTGGTCGGATTCAGCGGATGCTTACACTTGTGGTGGATACTTGTGCTCACCCCCGAGCTGCTCATCCCCGAGCTATGTGTTACAAGTGTTACAATGAATCAATTTCCCTCACCACAAGGTTAACCCTTAATGAATTTCAAGCCTCCTACTACTCTCACCACAGGAGTCAGTCCGCTCTAGGTGAGACTAATTGACTCCTTAGAGTGTCAGGATGCAACCTTACCTTGAATCCTTAACAAGTTATACAAATGGGGCACCACCATGGACACCCACTAACAGGGCCATTGGATTACGTCCCGACCACTGAAGTGCGACCCTGAAAGTCTCACCTACAGACTCCAAGGAATTATGCACTAGCACAGACTAAACATGCTCAACCAATCCATAAAGATTCATCATACATATTTATACATACATATCGCATACTAGTTCTTCATAATCCATCTCTTTCATTTTTTCAGTGAATCCATACCAGCTCATCATTCTCAAATTCATAGTGGAATTTCATCTCATGCCAATGTCGTGTCAATACCAACCACTTCATTTATTTCACATGCGAAGGTTCACGCCCAAAACCATCATTTATAATTCATGAATCACATCACTCACGCATATTTATTTGTCTCATGCATTTAACACAACAATCAACATCCAAGCAAGCATAAACCATTTTAGAATTTCAGAAACAACCACACCATCACACTGTCTCGCCCAGCTCCTCGCTCAGGCTGAAGGGTCTCGCTCAGGCGAGCCCCCTTCGCTTAGCCGAGGGCTCGAAAAGGGAAACAGGAGCTCACGCGGGATCTCACTTAGGCGAGACCCCTCTCACTTGGGCGAGATGCTCGCTTGCTCAAAAACTGGGTTGGTCGCCTGAGCGACCTTTCACGTAAAAAGGGTCTAGGCGAGTCCCTACCCATCTCGCCTAGGCGAGACTGGCTCGCTTGGGCGAGATTATCAGGTCTCGCCATTGTTTTCCTGCAACAACCACCCACACCAGTCCAAACCAAATATACTCATACGTTCACAGCTATCATAGCATCACACCAACCACATAACCTCAAAATAACACCTGCATGATAGGGAAAAATGAAAAACAGGAATGAGCCAGAGCTTCCCTACCTGGAAATGACTAGCACAAGACCTTGACCCCAAACAGCGGAACGCGGTAACTCGAGGGACAACACAAGGAGGTAAAGAAGAAAGGAACTGGTTCGAACTTGCGTGCTCACGGTGGTGCCAAACCCTAGCAGAGATAGAAGGACGGCTGCGGCTCTTAGGACCAGGAACAATTTCTGAAAATGAGAAGGAGTGTTAGGGTTAGGGCAGGTTTAGGGGTTTTATCTGTTGGGCCGGCCTTAGGCCCACTTACAAGGGCAGCCCTTTAATTTTGGGCAGAGGGGACAACACAATTTTTAATGGGCCTTACATTAGAGGTACACTTATAATAATATTTTTAATTATTTAGAATTTATAAAAGTTAAATATTTTCCTTTACTATTAAAAACATCAAATATTTTGTATTGAAAATTATACACCTGATCATACTTATATTCAATGTGTATCATATAACTATTCATATAATTTTAAATGAGTTTACCATTTCAATATTGGACAAATATTAAAATCATACACTATATATCATATTGATACATTTAATGTAAACGATAGCTTTATATATAAGTCGAAATTATTTAAATTAGTTGTAAAAGATATATATTTTTTAAAATTCCTTTTCTATTTTTTATGTTAACTTATTCACAATTTAACTTATGAGATTTTTCTTTTTCTTCTTTTTCAATTTATTCAGCTGTCTTTCATGTTCGACATCAAATTTTCTATTGTTATATTCTTCGTGGAATGTTCTTCTTCGAGGTCTTCCACTACTCCTATCAACTCACCTTCCTTAGTACTAACACATTTTCATTTTAACAACTATTATTCCTACCAAATATTTTATATTACTTATATTATTATGACCAAAATAAAATATATATTTATATAAGCAACACACAAAATCTTATAAGACATATTCACAACACTCAAATTATTGGAAAACAAGGTTAAGAAGAAAGGGTGGAGAAAAATGAAAAGAAAACTGGAAATGTTGAAAAGGAGAAAAATTTTAATTTTTAACTTAGTTATCAGATTTATGTGTTTTGATAAATTATTTTGAATGTATATTATTTTAGTAAATAGTTTTAAATGTGAATTTAGTAAGATATTTTTTATCATAATAAGTTCATATATCGAAATTTATATTTTCCCAAAACAAAATAATAAAAGTGGGAAGTTTTATTTTGTCATTTTCTCATTTATTACAACCTTAGCCAAACATCAACACAAAGTTACCTGCTCTGTCCCTTCAGATTACGAAAGCATCTTCATCATTCCTACGTGTCTCCTTCCAAAACATGAAAACCCATTCAAAATTAGGTCACTTTTTAATAATAATTTTTTTTAAAAGTCAAGATTGTGTTTTAGAAAATGTCATCGGAATTTTTTTCCAGCTACAATTTTTCATGTAATTTCTTTTTTAACTTTGCATAAAAAATAAATAAAATTATTATTTTATCTAAAAAGTCCCCATCACAAAAGTAAGCATGATTTCACCAAAAAGAAAAATAGATAAAAAAAGACCCAGTACTTGCCACAAGGAATAATTTTTTATGTTTGCATATTACGTCAAAATCTTAAATATTCGTTTTCATAAATATAAATAAGTATGATTGTATTAAAATTTATAAATAAGTATTAAACCTACATACAAACACACAACTTTATAGAAGTATATATATTTGACATATTTACCTTCTAGGCAATTATTGTTTTCTTTACTTTTAAAAATTGTAGAGTGAATACTTAAAAAATAAAAAAATGAACTGACACAAAAAGTATTAAAAGGAAATTAACATATTAAAATGTTTTGCTTTATGTTGAAAATTTTGAACAGGCTGCAGCAGATTCATAAAAGAAAATTGAAATAAAAAACTATTGTGAATTATTTATTTTATTATTTTAATAATAATTTTCCGTCTTTCTTAATCTTTGACTAGGTGTACTTTTACATCCTCCGATTCTCTCTTTCTTCACCTTTCACTGTTATTTCTTTTTTCTCTCTCTCCTCTGTCTCCCCGCCGGAGCCAACTTTGGTCGCCGGAATTACCCTTTGGAAACTGCTTCGCGGCGAACCACCGGGATCCCTTTAAGAAATCTATTAAACCGGCTCGAAAGGCAAGTTTTTTTTCCCGGTTCAAGCAGCTAGGTTTGGTCTTTGACTTGGTACCGGGAGTGGAGTTTCGGGGATTTTGAGTTCTGTGAAGAAGAGAGGATCCAGGAAGGTTCTAGAGCGAGAATAAGAAGTGGGTTTGGAGTTTTTTCTAGAGAGAGAGAGATTTTGGTTTGATGTGAAGGGTGAATGGTTTTGAAGCGAAGAAGAGGTTGGAGTTTTCTATGATGACCGGAGCTCTTTCGAGTGATCGGAGAGGGTGGTGGCGCGTCGGTGAATCTCTCACATGGAATGGCAGATCTTGCTAACTACGGGAATGCCAACCGTGACATTGAACAAGTAGGTTCTTTCTTTTTCCCTCTCTATACATATGGGAAGCTTGTGAGTTTGGTGTGAAAGTTACAAATCTTTTTCTCTAATTTTGATTGTTTGTTTCAGTTTTTGTTCTAATGTTGGTAAGGGCTTAATGTTTT
>Ga0209389_1003391_pt1 | contig 12814 bp, 9 predicted proteins | sample CowpearedBW_FD_187526 | JGI IMG/M metagenome (GOLD analysis project Ga0209389, IMG submission 187526) | Root nodule microbial communities of legume samples collected from California, USA - Cow pea red BW (SPAdes) (version 2) | ecosystem: Host-associated > Plants > Roots > Nodule | place: USA... | reverse complement strand
CAAATAACTCTAAGTCTGCGGTTATCATTTCTTTGAATTTTCAGTTTCAAACCAGAATGCACACCATACGTCCTAATTGCATCTACAAATTGGGCCTTATCTATGAAATATGTACCAATTTCCCACTGATAATCTTCCATGTTTATTGGCATCCGAAAGTTCATGAAGCTTGACTTAGTGTTTTCTTCTTTCCCCACTGTGTCCTCACTTTCTTCACCACTGTCCAAGTGGTCTGACACCCATTCGTTATCAGATAATCCCATTTCACTTTCCTGACTTCCCTCACTGAAATACAGATCTACTTCAACACTGCCCTCACACAAGTTATGGTCATGTGTAGCATCTCCATCATAAGCAACATTGACATCAACTAAACCTTCTAATTCCTGATCCCCTGTAGCATCAGCAATATCAGGTTCTGATTCAGTCCAACTGTGGACTTCAACATCATCAACTCCCTCATCATGACGTCCCTCCATATCACCCTGCACATCATCATCCATTCTATCTTTATCACCTCCATCCACCTTATCATAGCCAACTTCATCCGGGTTATTACCATCATCCTCCATCCCATCTTTGCATGTCTCATTATTAGCATCATCCTGTAATTCAGGATCCACAACCTTATCACCTCCATCGGGTTGTTCAGACTGAACTTCTTTGTCATTATTACCACCATCCTGCAATTCAGCCTCCCCATTATTGCCACCTACACAAGCACTATCACAATCCATCTGCCCCTGTACCTCAACATTTCCATGACCAGTTTCTACATTGTCATCACCTAAGGGGTAGTATTCCAAAAAGTTATCAACTACTTCAGCCTCAGAAACTGTGTGTACTACAAACAAGTGCACATTCCCATTTCTTCGAGCAATATCTGCCATGTGCAATGCTCCCTTATCATCACACAACAACTTCAACTTATTTTGTAACACTGACCCTTTTCCAACTTTATACCACAATTCCTTCACAGCATGATAACCCATCTCTTTCAGTTTCCCTTTAATCTCAAAAAAACTCCACCAATCCGGGTCACATACCCATGTAGCTGTTAACCCATCACTATAAGTTAACCTACCAGTTTGTATAAAATGGCCACCATGGTGGAGTACAACTTCAAAACAATCATCAGACATCACAACCAATATAGTAAAACCACTTACCCTGTCAAATAAGAATACCCAAAAAAACGCCACAAATTACAACCATACCATAAAAAAAATAGTATAAAGTCATAAAGGGGACCACAAGCCACCCACCCACCACATACTTTACTTTACACTTCACAGAAACTCACACAATTTATCAAATAAATCACTAATTCCAAACACACAAGGACCCCCACAGCACAACACAACCCCCCACAACAGAACCCACCCACCTACAACATTTATGCAATATAATACAAACCCCAAAACGAGTACAGCTTCGAAAATATAAAACAACACCACGCATTCATCAACACACATTCATCAGCACGAAGACAAAAAGCACAAAAGAAAACTCACCTTCCACGACTGCCAAAGATTCTCCTTCGTCGTCTTCCACTGCCGAACCTTCTTCTTCCCAACTTCGCCCTCTCCAACGAACGGAACCACAATCTCCCTGCTTCTTCGCCGATCGTCGAACCACAATCCCAATTTCCGCTTTCCGCTTTCTGCCCTGATTTTTCCTTCTCCACCCAATTTCATGTGTTGTGCCCTAATTCTCTCTAATGTGTTGTGCCCTAATTCTCTCTCAACGTAATATTTTCCCCAATTCACTCAGTAAACACGAACCAAAAATTTTTACTTACACAATTATTACTTAATTCCTTTTTTTTACATCTTAATCCACGTGCACACCCACTGATTCTGCCACGTATCTGTTCCACTGTGCCAGCTCAACAGGTCCCAAACGGCGTTAAATGGTATTTAACGGAAGGTACTAAAATTAACCCGTTTAAAAAGTTTAGGTACTAAATTGAATATTTCGAAAGTTCGAGTACCAAAATGAACATTCCAAAAAAGTTTGGGTACCAAATCGGTATTTATACTTAAAAAGAAATAGAAGGCTGTCCTAAAAAAATAGGAAGGAAGGAATACAAAGGTTGGGTCTTCAATAAACCTCGATTGAGATGGATGGTTGATCCCAATGACGTCGTGGTTGCCTTCAAAGTCAGTGGGATTAGGTTTTCCAATCCTGTGGGCCCCACTCATTCCAACTACCGTCGACGATACAAAGAGCCGTGCCGTCAACTGGGTTGACCTTATGGGACTACCCCACGTGGATCCACTCCCCCATCCCTAATCGCCGTTATTCTTAACGCCGTTCTCAACTCCCTATAAAATATCTCTCTTATTTTCCATTTTTTATTGCCACACCCTCTGCATCATATCTTACCACCGTTAATTTAGATAACACATACATATATAATTATGAAGTTAATTTTTTAATTAAGGATTGAAATTGGAAGTTGACGACTCTAGAAAGATTGAGCCTTTAAAATATGTAAAACAGAATCAAGTAACATGGTTGAATTCTCTTCTGTCTCATTAACATTTTTTTTTTTACTGTGGTTAGTAACATGAAAAGCCTGGCTTATAAGTAAACCCCCTACCCTAGGAGGCTTAATTATGGTGACGTCAATTGTGGCGAAAAAACGGCTGGTCCCTCGTCTGAGTTGTGAATCCCTTGGAACCTTTTACAACATTACCTTTTTTCCATATTAAATTTATTGTGGGACCCCTACCTCAAGGTCCAAGGACGGAGGGAGGGGGTGCATTGCCACACTTAATTCCATTTCTTTCACTACTCTCACTGCAACGCAAACTTCTCTTTTTTTTCTCTCTCTCTCTCTGCATTTCACTCAACACATGGAGAACCGACACCACCGTGAATTGACCTTCTTAAGCTCCGGCGGCGACTTCCTCAACCCCGCTTTGGATCACGCAACCCACAACGCCGATCCTCCCATCAAAGAAATGGACTTCTTCTCCTCATCACCTTCATCTCCGGCTACTCATAAAACCAACACCACCAATCGTATCAACCATGATCATCACAACCATGTTGGACATCAAGATCACACTCATCGCCAAGGATCACCAACACAACCTGTCAACGTGAGCTTTTTTCCTATATGGATTTCTTCAATTCTGCATCACTGTGTACTTAATGCAACTCACTTTTCCGTTAACTTCTTTTCATGTTTCTATATTCAGACCGGACTCAATTTAACTTGTGCAAGTACCGGAGTGACAAAAGAAGAAAATGGTGAAAATCATGAGGCTGAGGTTTGTATGACACCCTTAGGGATGGATAGTACTATAAATCAAGCTGTGTGTGATTATTTGTTATGTGTTGGTTTTTGTTTGAAATAATTCATATTTGTTTTGTTCTCAGCTGAGTTCCCTTGAAAGTCAATTGCGGAGACTACAGGAAGAGAATCGCAAGTTGAGGACTGTGCTGGACCAGATTACCAGAAGCTATGCCCAACTACAAGCTCAGTTATTCATCACTCTGCAGAAACAAAAGCTTCCTCAGGTGGATTTATTATACATAGATTTTCCGCATTTAATTTATCTACCTTAGATTCATTCATCTTTTATCTTTCGAAACCAAACATATAGATTGAAAAGGGTATTCTCATCTTCATAAGATCACTTTTTTTACCTCATGATTAAATTTTAAGTTTTTTTTTTCAACCCTAACGAAATGGTTTGTTCGTTGTGTGTGTGTGCTATTTTTTTTTCTGTTTTCTTTAGTCAGTGAAGAAACAGGGTAGCGTGCCTCACTTAAATTTGAAAAGCGTGTTATCTTCATTCACTGTCGTTTTTCAAACTCTTTCTATTAGGCGTACATATAAAAATATCCATTCCTTCAAACACATTATGATATATCATTACTATTTGGGTTTTTCCAGACAGCTACCAAGTATTTATCATATTTAATTAAATATTTTTATTTATTTTAAATATGATAAACATTTGTCTTTTTTTCTTATTAATTTATTTTTTCTGAAATTCTTTATACTTTTTTATCTATTTAATTAATGTCATGAATATAACCCTTAACAAATCTCATTATTTTTTTTGCCCCTTTGAGAGGACCTTCACAGTTCAGAGCTGAGACTATATATGAAATTCCCATTTCAACTAAGCGACAATTAATACCAACAAGTACTTCCAGATAAAATTGACTTGACCCTCGCATACGAAGGAAAAGTCTTATCTAGCTGCAGATAACAAGCACATAATGCACTCCAGCGATAACTCAAGAAATTCACACACACTACACACACACGTGATGACACGTATACTTGCACCTACAGTTAAAATCAAAGTACTAATTCATAACTGTCAAAATTCATACACACACGGATTTGTACAGCATCAGTTAAAATTTATTGTGAAACTCCGTAGTACTGAAACATTAAGTGTTACAGAATACGGAAGCAAAGGAACAAAAAAATGCGGACCCAGCTGGAGTATGCAGGAAGTTAGAGGTGGTGAATGAAGCATCGGTTTGTGATGAAAAGACTGATGGTGAGGTATCGGTTTGTCGCTCAAACAACGTTGAGGTATTGTCAAAGACAGATGACGATGAGGCTCCTCAATTGACTAAACTGAACCTCGGAAAACAGGCTTGTCCCGATGCTGCAGAAGATGTTCTTGACCGGTCCTCCTCACAGAGCTGGGGCTCATCCAGGTTAGAAGAACAACCCAAAACTGCAGAACAAGTTGCTGCGGATCAGGTTCCTCTCAGGAAAGCCAGGGTTTCCGTACGAGCCAGATCAGAAGCTCCACTGGTATTTAGTTTAGAAACTCTTTTTCGTACTTAATTTTAGTTAGTCTTTTTAAGAATCATTATGGTTTAAGGTACCATTCCACTTAGATCCCTTATGGCACTAAAATGAGGAATCTTAAAATGAGATATGCACTAAAACTAGCTTAATAAACACTTAACTTGTTTTCTATTACGGAAAAATAATATTTTGACCATCAAAACAACTACTTCATATAATAATTCATATAACAATACACTAGTATGAATATATAGGGTTATCGACATATTATTCTATTTTTTTTTATAGGAGTGGAAGATAATCTGTTATCTTATTTTCAGATCAGCGATGGTTGTCAGTGGAGGAAATATGGACAGAAAATGGCGAAGGGTAACCCTTGCCCTCGTGCTTACTATCGCTGCACTATGGCTGTAGGATGCCCAGTGCGCAAACAGGTATGCATTCATCTTCTTCAAAAATATCATTTTTTTTTCTTAGTTTCATCGATTTTTCCCTCTTTCATATCAAACATGTTATTCTCTAGGGTAGTTGTGTGGTGAGTGTGTACTGATGAAAATATTTATGATATATTGGGCAGGTGCAGAGATGCGTAGAAGACAAGACGGTGTTGATAACAACCTACGAAGGCAATCACAACCACCCTCTGCCACCAGCTGCCACTGCCATGGCAAGTACCACGTCAGCAGCCGCCGCCATGCTCCTCTCAGGTTCAACCGCCAGCAAGGAAGCCCTCACAAACTCTGCAGGATATTACTCTTCACTTCCCTACGCTTCAATGGCAACCCTATCAGCTTCAGCACCATTCCCAACCATTACTCTCGACCTGACCCAAAACACCAGCGCCATGCACCTCCACCGCCTACCACCCCATGCCACCACGTTCCCTCTCCCACTGCATGCTTCCGGTGGTCACCACCTTCTAGGCCACCCCTTGTTCTTCTCACAGAAGCTTCCACCTGTGGCATCACCCCTACTTCATCCACGACAACCTTCATCTATGGTCGAATCGGTTAGTGCAGCCATTGCTTCGGATCCAAACTTCACTGCAGCTTTGGCAGCAGCAATCTCCTCAATCATTGGAGTACCTAGAGGCGGTGATGGTAACAGCAATGGAACTACTGGTGCAATTGGGTCACCGCAGCTTCCTCAGTCATGCACTACTTTCTCCACCAACTAGCTTCCTCGTCTCTGAGTTTTCAAAAACTATATATCTTCTTTATTTAGATGAACTTTCTTTAAGTATTTTTTAGAAGAAAGAAAACAAATTACATAAACCTAATAAAAGTTCTTTGTGATTTGAATAGAGTATATGTATATACAGAAAAAAAAAAAAAGAGAAGATTCACGTGGTTGTTTTTATTTATTTTATATGAGAAAGAGATTAACAGTCACTTCTGCTTCTGAATGCATGACTCTCTATCAACAAATAGTTTGAACCTTATCACTTGGACTTGCAGGAGCATCCATGTTGATCTTTTCGATACCATGCAAGAGTTGAAATCGATGGAAACTTATGAACTGTGAAGAAATAATCAATTTTCCGGATATGATTTTTTGATAAACCTGACATTTTTAGTTTAATTTCTGTGTGATTTTTTAAATCGGTTTTCACATAATAGAAATCCTTTGCTTCTTAACTTTTTCTTAAAGTGAATTTCTTAAAATTAGTTTATTTCTGAACACACTTATTTTAGAATAATATGCATAGACTTAATTAAGTTACAAATAACTCGTTGGTGTGTGTGTTTAATTCAAGGCTATTCATTCAATGTACTTCTTTTAAGACATTTTAATGCCTTCTTCTTTTATGTGTCTTCACTACATATTATTTTATAAGCACTTCATGGTAATTTGATAATGATGATGTATGTGTTTGATATATTTATTCACATTCAATTAAGTTAAATTCAAGGTAATGTTATGTTAGAGGAAGAGAAATTTTCACATTACTTGCAAACACGTGAAGAATGTATTCTAATAGTTGTTCATGGACACTGAACATTAACTTAAGTATATTATTTTGATCCAAAAGTATATATAGTATCACAAAGGAAAGAGAAGTAAGATCCTGAAAATCATTGCTTCCAAGATTAAATATTCTTTCTCATATAAGAATTTAGGTTTGAGATAAAGAATGTCCTACCTTTTATGGAAATGCAATTTTAATTTAAAACCACCATATGAAAATAGGACATATTTGAGTAATTTAACTGAATGAAATTTAATTATTGGAAATTGAGACTTTAAAGTTTTTAAAGCATTATCTGTTCCGGTTAATGGCAGTTGTCCTATTAATAGTATATAGCATTGTTTTGGAAGAAGAAAAGTTTAGTTTATTGTGTAGTGTACCTCTTAAAACATATAGGAAACATGCAGGTTCATTAATTGATGGAAGTGTGAAATTGTTGAAGATCCCGAAAGCATATCCTGCATTCATGCGTGGGTGTGATAATAAAACGAAAGTTTGTGACAATAGTCAACGAGAAATGCAAATGGGAAGAAACAGGTATGAGTAGCATAGCACGTACGAGTATAATAGTATTAAAATTAGGTATTGAAATCAGAGATATTGGATCTGGAGATAGCTACCTTTCCCACACCATACTCGTAAATGCTGCTGCCATTACTATCTCATTCTAACTGTTCTCAGCACAGCTGCCACTTCCCAATTGCATGTGGATGCTTCACTCAAGCCTCTACAGCCACCACTATTATAGGATGAGTTCTGATTTCGTATCATCCGTGAATTGTGAGAGCAAGAAGAAGATGATTGATCCCTTGACATTTCTTCAATGTCTCAGAAAAAGCAGAAGAGAAAACGAAAAATTAGGTCAATCTTCACAAAAAGGGGCACTTTAATTTGATCACAAATAAATAGGGATCCAAGTCAACCTTTAATTCTGTCACGTATCTGCTGCACAATGTCAGCTCAACAGAAGCCAAACGGCGTTAAACAGTGTTTAACGGAAGGTACTAAAATAAACCTGTTTAAAAAGTTTGGGTACTAAATTGAACATTCCTAAAGTTCGGGTACCAAATTGAACATTCCGAACAAGTTTGGGTACCAAATCAGTATTTATACCTTATTTTATTCATCTTCGGGATGTAAAAAAATTCGTACTCACGGATATTTATGGATATTCATGAATAAAATTCGTAAAGAGTAAGAAATGAATATTGTAAATGAATATCCGCAAGTAACGAGTATATGGATATTTTTAATATCCGCATGTTAACGGGGCGGTTACAGTATCATAGTATCCATACCCGTGGATACCCGTACCCGTTATGCTTTAATTTAAATTAAAAAAAAACATAATTAAAATATTAATATATTGATTTTGAATGAGTTGTTTTTTTTATCAATTAGTTTTAAAAATAATTCATTTTTTGTAGACTATCATTCAACATTATTTAAATGGGTTATTTGGACTTTGTTTAAAATTTTTGAATGTTATGTATTATATTTTATTTGAATTTACGATTAAAATATGTTGTTAAATATTTATTTTTATTTTTTTGTAAATACCCTCGAGTACCTGTGGATATTAAAAAATAATGCGGGTACCGACATAATGGATACCGACAGATATAAGTATGAGTACAAAACAAATATTTATCCAACGGATAAGGTACGGATAAGCTACTACCCGTACCCTACCCGCTCCATTCACATCTCTCATCCTCACTCTTCATAGTCCGATTAAAGAATAAATAAATTGAATCAACTTCCGTGACAATTAAATAACGACACTTTTTTTTTACTTAATTTAGTTGACATATATGTATTAATCATAAAATGTTTTTTGTTGATTTCTTAACCTATCTAAGAAAAATTGAGTCACCTTTTATGCGTCCCATTTTTTGACTGCTTACTTTTCGATTGGAGTGGATTGTCACTTCTTATTTACAATCAAAAGTCAAGTCCAAATTTTATCAATGTTTGAATGTTAACCTAAGATTTTTTCAATCTTATCAAACCACTGTCATGTTTAAATAAATTTATCTAAAACCTCACATGTTATAAGAAACATTAATTATTTTACCTTAATATGCGCTGATTAAAAAAAATCCACTTTAATATGCACTTATTTATTTATTTATCTTCTAATATGAGAGTTTTTGTCTTTTCATTAATTTATGTAAAATAAAAGATGGAGCCTTTAAGGGTAGTCTCACCTTTCTTCTCTTGGTGTCGGATCTACTGTTTTTAAAGTTTTTTTCTTTGGAAACAAAATCTGAAAGCGTGTGAATATAGTTGTTTTATATTATTTATTCCTTATAAGAAAATACTTTATAGTCATAAATTTAGATATCAATTTTAAAAATAAAATTTATTTGTTACTAAAATAGTTACTATTATAAATAAAAAATATAATTAGTTACTAAATTATTAGTAATTAATTAGAGATCAATTTAGAAACAAAATTATTTTGATAGCTAATTTTTAGTGACCAATTTTTTCTAGTAATCAAAATTATTTTAACTAATTTTAAAGACTAATTTAATGATAAATTATAATTGTTTATTCATAATAGTGATTATTTTAGTAACCAATAATTTTTTATTTTGTGAATTGATATCAAAATTGATCACTATAGTGACTAACAACTTTTGATTATTAAAATTAGTTGATAAATAAACATTTTATTACAGTGATTTATATTATGTATAAGAAAAATAAAAGTTCAGTCACGCTACTTTAGAATGGATAGAAAATTAATTTTAGTAACTTTATATAAAAGTTAATCATTAATATTATATTTAGATTTGAGTAAATTATTTTGATTTCATGTTATCGGTCAAAATTCACTACTGTATACAATGTTTACCCATATTTTTATATAATTAATCACTATAGAAAATTTTAGCTAAACGCTTTTTCATCGTCAAACATTCTTTTATAAATGTCTGTATGAAACAACAATAAAAAAAACGTATATGAAAAAATAAGTTATTTTGAACACAAAAATAAGCAAGTACAAGAACAAAATAATATACTGGTTCGTACAGGTTCCACAAATTACGTGACCCAATTATGACATTTTGCATTTCTTTTCTTTTCTTTTTCAATCTTTGTTGTTCTTCAAGAGATACAGTAAGACCTACGACAAAATTTGGGCCTTAGAGACCAATTAGAGGGAACAAAAGAGGGAAGACTCGTACCATTTTTCTTTTTATCTTTTTTTTCTATAAGGAGGTATTTCAAATCAAATGCTTGAGAAAAATAAGGAGTAAAATTGACGACAAACAAAATACTTTAATTGAATCTTTATGATACCAGAAACATTTCACAAAATTGAGAGAGTAAAATATAAAGGGGTTGGTGTAGTATGCAAGGAGTACACGGATGAAAATGAGGTACGAAGAAAAAATGGGGAGTGTAAATAGTTAAAACTGAAACTAAATAGCTCTAGCCCGAAAGCTTGAAAGGGTCAAGGTCCATTGAGATTATTGTGCTATTTTTTAAAATGAGGAATAAAAAAAAGGATTCGGTCAGAATTAGGCCACTTTTTTAGCTGCCATGTATACCCCACGAGTAACGCGTGAAATAATTAAAGACATATTAAATTACTAAATAATTATTCCAGAGATATCAATTTGATTTTTTGAATTTAATAACTAATATTTTGACAACAAATGAATAATGTACTATATATCTTGTTTTATTAAAAAATGATTTTTTATGAACGATGTCAAGGCAACACATCTTCCTTAATCTTGCGGGACATAGGATGAACCCATATATTATTAGATTGGTCTTCTTTTCTTTGTCCTTGTTTTCAGATGTGTGCCAAATGAAAAAAAATAAAAATCAATGCATTAATTTTTATTTAAGTTTGAAGAAAATAACAAGGAAATTAGTTTAAAATAGAAGACATTCATATACTGATATTCATTGCTAAGATGTTAAAAAATAATATAATTCATTATTTCACGAGAGAACTATATAAATAATGTAAGAGATACCAAATAACTAAAGGAGGCAAATTTAATTTCAAACAATATCTCAATTATAACTTGAGCAATATTAAAATTAATGTACTATTGAAAGTTAATAAATGCAGGATATGTTACTTAAACAAGACAAAAGAATACATACCCACTTATAAAAGTCCACGAATTTTGATATACCCAAACTCTTATTCTCATTATAATGAATAGTAATTCATTACTTCAACAATAAAAAGTACAAACAAGTCAAAATTCTTATTACCCATGTTTTTGCTTTATTTTCCAGAGGAAAAAAAAATTCTCGATTTTGATTGTATATGGAGATGATTATGTAACAGGCTAAAAGAGAAATGAAAATAAACGAGAAAACAGTAACATTGTTGAAGCGAGTGCAGAAGAAGATGAATTTAATTGAGTAAATTTAGCTTGGTAGGAAGTTGATTTATTGGATTCCTTATTGAAACAAAAGAGATGTAAAACTACGAAAGACCTGTCTAGTACAACTGCAAAATCTCCTACGCGGGATCACATTTTTGGCAAAAGGGAAGTATGTCAGAGTAACCATATCTCACCTCTATCAACAGCCAAAAACACTCTTTCCCTTGGAATAAACTGAAACACAAGACTTTGTAATTTTCTTTCCAAAGCCATAGTGGCTAGAGAAAACAAGACATGAACTCATCCAACTTCCTATTTCTGATAAACCACTCAATTATTTGTCACTGCACACAAGCTACAAAAAGCAATCATTTCTCGGTAACTTTCTCAAGATGCAAAATCACAGTTCGGCAACTCTACACAACCTCTTATGTCACCTCAAGTTTCTTTGCCCTGCTGCAAAAATGCACCAATCAAATTTCAGCTATAAAGTGAGCTTTAGTAGCACAATATTGCTGCTATAAACTCCACAATTTACCAAGACATAAACCAAGCACCTCTGTTTTGGCTTTTCGAACTCTGAATTTGATTTGACATATAGTAACAATCTGAACAATGCTCTGGGAATATTCTTTCTTTGAGAGGCTCACAAGCTTCTGGCAGAACCAAGTCGGAATATCCTTTAACATAGGAGCAGTTCCATGGATGGTTTGAGCTCACATTAAGGACAATGTTTGATAGGCAAACGTTCACAAAATTGTCACCTTCTATACCCTCTATAAGACCTGCACTTTTGATATTCTCTCCCACCACATCCTTTATTGTAATCTTTTCTATTACAGGCATAGCATTTGGGTCATAACCATCATCTGGATGTTCCCCATATAAACCAGTGAACCTAATAGCAATATCTACATTAGTCAAGGTCACGTTTGAGACATAGATGTTTCTGACATAACCACCCCTTCCAGGAGAAGTCTTTATTCTGATTGCTGTATGTGAATCGTAGAATTGAACATCTTCTACATGAACTTCAGATACACCACCAGACATCTCACTCCCTATTGCAATCCCTGCACTCGTTTGAGTTTTACCAACAAGCCTGTGGATGATAATGTTTGTGCACGGGCGATCGTATGCAATGCCATACTCATCCCACCCGCTCTTGATCGCAATCAGATCATCACCAGTGCTTATGTAACAGTCCTCAATGCAAACGTTGTCAGAAGAATCTGGACACATTTTTAAGGTATCTGTGTCAGAATCTACTAAGTCTTCTAAAGGAAAATAATTGTGAGGAAGTGAGGAAGTGAGTTTTACTTCAAAACATTTTATGACAGAAGCTTGATACCACACCAAGACAACGTCAAACAGTGGATATTTTTGTAAAAATTAAGGTAGAAGATTTGGTAATAGTCAATTACAGAATATTATGGCATTCCAGACTAAAGAGAGAAAGTTTACCCGGATCAATCCCATCAGTATTTGGAGAATCAAGAGGAGCAAAGATCGCCACTTTCTGAACTGTAACATGGCTGTTCATCCAGAAAAACAGTCTCAAATCTGCCTCTAATCATGAAAGCTCCACTATTGCGCAGTTTTAAAAATGCAATGAAAGTACTTGAACTATGGAAAACGAGGAATAAGATACAAACTCAATCCTTCAGTGGAGGACAAACCTGCAATACA
>Ga0209389_1003390_pt1 | contig 12815 bp, 11 predicted proteins | sample CowpearedBW_FD_187526 | JGI IMG/M metagenome (GOLD analysis project Ga0209389, IMG submission 187526) | Root nodule microbial communities of legume samples collected from California, USA - Cow pea red BW (SPAdes) (version 2) | ecosystem: Host-associated > Plants > Roots > Nodule | place: USA... | reverse complement strand
CTCCACCACCAAAATTATTATTATCCTCTGCCATTTTCCAACCACAATTTTTCTCATTTTCCATCTCATTATCTCTTTTCCCTAAATATCGATACAAAAATAATAATAATAATCAAGGAACAGATTTTTTTAATATTTTAATTATTATAAAAACTATATATACAATATTCTTATTTTGGAAGATCGTGGCGAACTCCGATGGTAGCATGCATCGACATGGCATTCTCGGCGGACATGGCCGCTGCTCTGTCACCTTCGTATCAGTGTTTCTTCAAGCCTCCTCCGTCGTTCTTGGGCCTGGGCTTGGGCCTGGGCCTGGAGTTTCAGAGGAAGGGAAGAAAGCTCCGTAGACACTTCAACTTGGTCATCAGCGCCCAACTTTCCAACTCCTTTTCCTTCAGCTTCGGTCTCGACTCTCCGGTTCGTAACTGTTTCTCTTTTTCAACTTGTTTTCTTTTTTCAGCTTATGATACACTACTTTCAGCTTTTCTTTCAGTTGATTTACTCGAATTGGCAATTCTGATGCGAGTACTGAAATTTGATAATGGTTGTGAAAAAGTAATTAAAATAATGGTGATGTAAGTGGAAATGTGCTTTTGAAATTATTTTAATATATTTTTTTAATTTTTTTATTAGTTGTGCCTGGTAGACACTATGTTGTCGGACAAGTTTTTTTTATGTGGATTACGGTGCTCGGTGGCTTAGATTTTATTGTAAAATATTGTGTTTGATGTGAGAGTGTATTTGAAGGGTAGATGATGCTTTCTACATGATGGAGAGTTTAAATAGTGCTATGTTTTTTTGTTAATTGTTGTCCGGTGTGATATTAGCTAAGAAATCGATGTGGAATGTATTACCCTGTTTCGAAATGTATGTTCTGGGAAATGACAAAACATATATGTACACGAAGTCTTTTGGTGCTGTTTTCAAGAAACTTCAATTGTGATGGGAGAACATTACTTAAACAGTTAGGGAACTGCATCTGAGTTTAGTTTAGTTCTTTAAATAAGTGGTCATGGGTATAAGAAGCTTAGATACGGAGCTCAGTTTCACTTTGATGTTGGTTCACATGCAATAAAGACTGTGTTTGTTTTAAATTTTAACAGAATTAATTTTGAACTCTGGTAAATGAATGGTTTTGAAAGAATCGATTTGCTTTTGGAAATAATTTTGTAAAAGTGAGTTTAGGGTAGAGAGAGGAATGGAAGGAAGAGGAGAGATTTTGATTAGATATCCTGTTTAGGTAAGAGGAGGGGAGGGAAAGGAGTCATTTTCTTGTTTGGATCACAAAAAGAATATAAAAAGTTACAAAAACTAATTTACTTTTATAATTTTCGATTTCGAAATTAAATAATTGTTTTTTTGTAAAAATACACTTGAAATGTTTTAAATCACCTCTCTTGTAAATTGTTAAGTATTTGCACCCCTCCCCTCTCCCTGAAAATTGAATCAAACAAGAAAGGCATAAATAAACTCCTCCCTTTCTCTCCCTTCCATTTTCCTCTAACCAAATACCTTGTACAATAATTTATTCAGTTCGGAAGTAAAGTACTATATCTTTACAAGTGTAAAATATAAGTGTTTTTTGTATGTTTCACTCATAAAATCAATTCTTATTAACTGAAAACTAAAATTTTTACTTCTCTGAAAATCAACACTACTCATGGTAGAATTGATTGTGTACCCAAAATCTAAAACTAAATTATGTACCCTCAATGTCAAAAACATCCTCGCTATGTACTCGTATGGGAGAGTCATTTTACACTGCCTTACCTAAAATCTAAACCGAACTCTTCAATTTACTATTGAGGTCCATTTTTTTTATTTTATTTTGAAAGTGTGCTTTAGCATCTTGTTGTTAGTGTGTGTCATCTTGTTGTTCTTTGTTTTTCTTTTGTTTAATATTTCAATTTACATGCATTAATGATTTAAATCCTGTTATTCATGTCATCGACTGACATCCATCTTTCAAATTTGTTTTTGATACTTTTCTTTATAGAATTTGAATTCCTTCCAATCCAATGATACATCACGGTTGTCTTGGATGGGTCCAGTTCCAGGTGATATTGCTGAAGTTGAGGCGTTTTGTAGGATCTTTAGGAATTCAGAAAGGCTTCATTCTGCATTAATGGATGCATTATGTAACCCATTGACTGGTGAGTGTAGTGTTTCATATGAGGTTCCATCAGAGGAGAAACCTCAACTAGAAGATAAAATAGTTTCTGTTCTTGGATGCATGGTATCCCTTGTGAACAAAGGCAGGGAGGATATTCTTTCTGGAAGATCCTCAATTATGAATTCCTTTCGTGCTGCAGATGTCAGCACAACAGATGATGAGCTCCCCCCACTAGCCCTTTTTAGGAGTGAGATGAAAAGGTGTTGTGAGAGCTTGCATGTAGCTCTCGAGAATTATTTAGTACTTGATGATGATCGAAGCTTAAATGTATGGAGGAAACTTCAGAGACTGAAGAATGTCTGCTATGATTCTGGTTTTCCTCGTGGGGAGGGTTTTCCTTGTCACACGCTATTTTCAAATTGGAATCCTGTGTATTTATCTGCTGCTAAAGAGGACATGGAAACCAAAGACACAGAAGCAGTCTTTTGGACTGGTGGTCAGGTAACAGAAGAAGGCCTGAAGTGGTTACTGGATAAAGGATATAAAACCATTATAGATCTTAGAGCGGAGACTGTAAAAGACAACTTCTATCAAGCGGCTTTAGATGATGCCATTTCATCTGGAAGAATTGAATTGGTTAAAATCCCAGTTGAAGCTAGGACTGCACCTACAATGGAGCAGGTTGTGAGGTTTGCATCTTATGTTTTAAATGGCAGCAAAGGGCCTGTCTATCTTCACAGCAAGGAAGGAGTTTTAAGAACATCTGCCATGGTCTCTCGATGGAGGCAGTACATGACCCGATCTTCATCACAGATTGTTTCTAATCCACCAGTTACACCCTATGACATGTTATCACGTTATACAGATGGGTCTGCTAGACTTCGGGATTCTTCAATAAATGCAGAGAGATCCTCCCTGGAAAAAGATGTCAATTCATTGCCAGAGAATTTGGACTCAACACATAGTTCTGTTAGTGCATTTGACAACGGTGAAGCACAAGGTACTGCAGTCTTGAGCGAAGTTTCTACTGATAACAGGGAATTATCGGAAGCAACTGCTGCTAATGAGGAAGGATCTTTTCCAAGTGACTTCAGCAAAATTAACCCTTTAAAATCTCAAGTTCCTCCTTGTGATATCTTTTCCAAAAGGGAGATGTCAAAATTTTTGGGAAGCCGGAAGATCTCACCACCCTCTTATGTCAATTATCAGAGTAGAAGGTTGGAAGGCTCTCTGCAACAGAGGAACATGAATAAAACAAAACAACAGGGAGGTGTGGGTGTCAGCAGTAGTGATAATGCCATACCTAAAATAGTAGGTCCAGAAAGTTCAAATGGATCAGCCCATGTGGACTATCTATCTAGAGAGTCCCAGATTACAGTTGATGGCAATTGGAAGTTAGTGAACGGGAATACTTCTAGTTCTGTTAGGACATCAGTAAATGGATTTAGTGAACATGAATACATGACTAATGGCAATGGTTCCAACATTGTGAATGATGATTTTGATAATGTCGCAGCTAACTCTCGAAGGATTGAAAATCATATGGTTAAAGATAGGTTAGCATTAAATGATGATGACTTGGGATCCATTGAAGGAGATATGTGTGCTTCTTCAACAGGAGTTGTAAGAGTGCAATCAAGAAAGAAGGCTGAGATGTTCCTAGTTCGAACAGATGGATTTTCTTGTACCAGAGAAAAAGTGACCGAATCTTCTTTGGCTTTCTCTCATCCTAGCACCCAGCAGCAGATGCTTATGTGGAAGTCTACGCCGAAGAATGTATTATTGTTAAAAAAACTTGGGGATGAACTAATGGAAGAAGCAAAAATGGTAAGGATTTTCTTAGGCTCCAAAAAGCATGAAAGTGGTTCAAAGAAATGGTCTCCATATCATTAGAGTGTTTAGAAACAATATTTTTGCAAAAAGATTTAGCATTGAGCATGACAATCATTGGCATTGTTTCCATCTTCTATGCCTTTAATTCTATTGTATCTTTGGTAAACCTTATATACTCATGTCCACCATTATTTTGAAGAACCAGTTGTTCGATTGTGGTTGTGCTTAGCCTTTTAGCCTTTTAGCAAGAGGCGGGCTTGGTCTGTCTCATGTAGTAAATAAATTTATTTAAGATAGCAATGAAACATATTTAAAGAAACAAGCCTAGCTTGAGAATACTCCTAGGCTTGAGTATTCCTGTAATGAAATATAAAAAAAAATGTTTTATAATTGTAGATTATATTGTTTTAGTATTTAATATATATAATTTTATATCTATATAAATATTTTTCATATTAGTTTGCAATTATATAATTATGTAACAGATATTTATGAATTTTTATATGGGTTTTCATTAAAAGCTTGTGTTGTATGAGATTTTATTTAAGATTTGGACTCGTTTAAGGTTGAGTTCTTTTATATGTGCTCATTATATTAAACGATTATTTATATTGATAGATTTTTATCATTCATTAATCATTCAAGCATAAAATATTTTGAATTCCTTGAGGATGATTAAAGATAATTGTAAAATCCAAAACTGTAGCATTTTGTTCGAATACAGAAAATTGGATGGATAAAAAATACTGGTTAATTAAAAGAACAGCATTTAGATGTAAAATATAGAAAATAGGATACTCAAGTTTTTGCTTCACAATGTTTTGGGGATGGTATGATATATATTTTCAATAATAAAGAATGGACCAAAAGGTATTTTAATTCTACTTCCTTGTCTAATAAAGATTTGGAGGAATTTAGGAATAAAATCCGTTAGGCAACACGAGACTGGAGTAGTTTTGAGTTTGAATAGTATAAAGAGCATATGGTTGTTTTCACTTCAAATGTTAATTGAGTATTTATTATGAACTTCTATAAATAATTTCACTACATATACTCTCAATATAATCTGCAGGTTGCCTCATTTCTTCACCGCCAAGAGAAAATGAATGTTCTTGTGGAACCTGATGTGCATGACATATTTGCTAGAATTCCAGGCTTTGGATTTGTTCAGACCTTCTACAGTCAAGATACCAGGTGCTGGCATTTGTAAATTGTTGTGAATAGCTTCAGAGCAGTTTTTTCTGTTCTTAAAACAGTGTTACTTTCCTTTTGTTTAACATATAAAGTGTGTTTGATTCAGTGATCTACATGAACAAGTAGATTTTGTGGCATGCTTGGGTGGAGATGGCGTTATACTGCATGCATCAAATCTATTCAGAGAAGCGGTTCCCCCTATTGTGTCATTTAACCTAGGCTCCCTTGGTTTTCTAACTTCTCATGATGTAATCTTTCCAAATTCATAATTTGTTTTACTATAAAATAATATATATATATATATATATATATATATATATGTACGTATGTATGTATACATAGCTTTATTTCCATTTTTTAACTTCTGTATTGCTCTCTCTGCAGTTTGATGATTACAAGCAAGACTTACGACAAGTCATCCATGGAAATAATACACGAGATGGTGTGTATATTACTCTCAGAATGCGTCTCCGATGTGAAATTTTTCATAAAGGTAAAGCAAGGCCAGGGAAAGTATTTGACATCCTCAATGAGGTTGTTGTTGATCGGGGCTCCAATCCATACCTCTCAAAGATTGAATGCTATGAACATGATCGACTTATAACCAAAGTGAGTTTTATTCTGTCTTTATAATATGCCTTCTCAATATCTATTCATTTTTTTGTTATATTTTATTAAACTTGAGGAAAGAGAGAACCATTGAGCTAAAACCAAATTGGGTGTTTCCGATGCAGCATGGATGGTTTGTGTATGTTGAGAAAAAGGAATCAATACAATAAATAGAGATTTGATATCCTTTAATGACAAAGTTATGATACGTGAATAAATAAAAACATTCCTATTGATACTTGTATAATCTAGATATTCTTGCCATCCTTCTCTATGACGAGTGTCATGTATTTCAGGTACAAGGTGATGGAGTCATCGTGGCCACCCCAACAGGAAGTACTGCCTATTCTACTGCTGCTGGAGGTTCCATGGTAAGTTTGTGAGAGTTTTACACTTTTACTTACAATGGAATTATTAGATATGTTGATTTGATATTCTTGCTTTTGACATAAGCTTCTCTGTGATACTTTCTGTGCACGAGTGGTAGACTTTGAATATTGCTTTGTGTGTTCCATATTTTACATCATTGCACTATAGGTGGAAACAATAGAAGATAGGCTAAATTACAATTTTCATCCCATTTAATTTCTTCTTCATGGTCTTGGTTTTCCTATTTCATTTCTTGCAATTTTTGTCTGCAGATTTTAGAAAACCTACAATTTTCGTCTAATTTTCAACTTCACATACATTTTTTACTTTTATTTTATATGTTAATTAAGTTATTCTGTAGGTATCTTAAATGAAATGTTAAGTTAGGGTTCTATTGAACCAAAATAAAAAACAAATAAAGCATGTGCCAATTTGAGTTCCTGTTAGGTAATACGGATGGGGCTTTTCTTATTGGGTTGGGACGATGGGATGTGATCCTAGTACAAGGGTGATGAGTTTACACTGCTATTTGGGGTAGAGGAATTTAGGCTTTTGGGTTGATGGGTTTATGCTATAGTTTGGGTTTGGGCCTCGGGCTTGAGTGGTTGGATCGCTTACATAGTTGATACAAGTGGGAAAGGCTTTTTCATGCTACACCCACATGATTTCTAGCTGCACTCGCATAATTTTTAAAATGACCATTATACCCTTCCATAAAGGTGACTTACGAATTACCTGATCCGGAACATGATTTCTTTCCAGACCAAAATTTCTGGAACAGGACTTCTAGGACATGCTTTCTACAATGCATTTCAAAACGATCTTTCTGGAAAAAAAAAATCATAATGAGCTTTTCGAAACATATTGTACCTTCGAGAACAAGCCTTCTTTCTATGACAAAAGATGTGTCGTGGAATGAACTTTTTGGAAGATTAATGTTACCTTCCAAAACGGGCTTTTCAAAACACACTTCTCTTCTTCCTCCTCTCAAAGAGGCTGCAGTGGAGAATGAAGGTGCAGTTGGAGGGTAGGTGGTGGTGATGACAACGACAAAGGTGGTGTGGTGTAGAGAAGAGGGTATTTTGGTCTTTTGATGTTAGTATGGGGTGTAGTTAGTAATCATAGTGGTGCGAGAATAAAAAATCGTAGGAAAGGAAGAGTTGTTATGCTTGGAGAGTTGAAGCTAAATGGTTTATGAAGTATCATGTCAAGGTGGGGTATGTGGCTTCGAGAGGCGATTGGTGTGGTAGGTGGCATGTAGACATTGTTTGATGGGTGGGAAGGGACGATGCGTGTAATGGAGATAAGGGTAAGGTGTTAATGTTTTTTGGAGAAGTATTAGGTTGGGAAAATGGCACAACCACTTGTGTGGTTTCAAAAGAAGTGTGTTGGTTTTGGGAGAGTGAATTTGGGTTTGTGTTTGGAAAGGTGGGGGTAGTGGGTTAGTCTAATGGGTTAAGAAGGGGGATGATCCTTGGTGGGAACAATCCATTTTAGGGGCAAAGGAAGGAGATATGAAAAATTGGATGTATTAGGTCTAAGGGGGATAGATCTAGTTTGTACATACAATGCCTCTCCTATGTGGCAAACCACTAATAAGGGGCTCACAGAACTTGTGAAAGAGATTATTTTATTGATGTTGGGGGGAAAGGGAACTTTGTCGATGAGGGTGGACACAAAGGAGAACCATGTTAGAAATTGGACTTTAAACCTAACTTAATCTCACAAAACTGACTTGTAATATGAGGTTTGCACTTTCTTATATACTATACTTTGATCAAATCTCTAGTCAATACAGGATCTCAAATAGCTAATAAAGTAGAGAAAGGCAATAAAGTTAGTAACTAAGATACTAGTGGAGTGAAGTAAGTATTGAAATGGTGGAGGAAGACCCAAAAGGGGTGATAAGAGAGGTATTATAGGTGGAGACAAACGGGGTAGAAAACTCAGTTGTCATTTGGGCCTAAGGATTGTACAAATCCATGCCTAAAACAACGTCATCCCCTTCAATGGGGAAAAGGTAAAACGGTATGGTAAACAAGTGGGATTGGATGGAGAGGCTAACTTGGGGGTAGCAAGAGGAGCATTAAATGCACTCTCCATTGCCAACCATAATAGAGAATGGGGTGGTGGGGATGGTGCATAGGTGTAAGTGGGATGAGATGTCAACTTAGGTTGTAGGATATTGCGGGAGTTACCCGTGTCTAACAAAATGGTTATTGGTAGATATTTAATGTGACCTCGAAATCTGAAAGGTATTGTTATGGCTTGGAAGGATAAATGGAAATGTAGAGGATCATATGGTTTAGTGTGATGTTGTTTGGGTGGAGGTTGTGTTTGGTTGTGAAATGGAATCATCTCCCAACAAGAGGAGGAAACAACTATATGTACACTTATGACTAGGGTAGAATTTTTCATCACAATGTAACAATGGAAGAAATAGGGCAAGTTGTGGGTTGGAATTGGTTAGGACGGGGCTGGTGGTAAAAGGTTTAGTGATGATTATGGGAGGGATGGAAAATGGCTTGAGGATTTGAAGTCTTAGATTTTGAACTCCACTAACTTAGCGAGACCAAGGGCTTGAGAGATAGATGTTGGTTGTGGTTAGTGAAAGTTGATGGACCAAAGGTATTTCTAAAGCCTCACCGAAAGTGGGCCAATTACGTAATTGGTGATTTTGGTACGTGCACTTAAACCACATTGAAGTATCCCATGCAACGGCAGACCTTCATGGTGACAGAAAGGGGCCTTCCCCCCACCCCACCAATTTTTTATATTTATATAAATTAATATATAATTTAAACTATTTTTTTTGAAATTTTAATATATTTTATATATTTGGCACCCTTAAAAGTTTTTACACATCGATATAAAGATTTTGGCACTCCTAAAACATTTGTTAAAGATATTCCATTGATCCCATACATAAAGAAAGCATTTATGTGGAAGCAAGACTCCCAAGGAATTTGGTAAAAGTGAAAGTACTAGTCACCTTGAAACCACAAATGTAAAGGATTTCTCCCTTCAAAAAAGAATAGTTGAAATTGTTAGGGATGTTAGGAATTCAAGGTGAATTGAAAGTTCCACATTGGGTAAAAATGAGTAAGATGACTAATATATAAGTAGAAAGACCCATAAACCTATTACCTTAAGGTTTTTGGTTGAAAGTGGTGACCTGATCTCTTATAAAGGCTTCTTCACGACTCATTGGTATTGAATCTCCTCAGTTTGAAAAATCTCACAGTTGTATCAGAGTTTATGGTTTGTCCTAGTGATGGTTTGGACGAGTATGGTATAAAGGTAGATGAAGAATCTTGTGCTTGAGAGGAAGGTGTTCCAATGAGGAGAGACTCGTACTTGAGAGAAGACTATCAGGAATTCAAGGTGAGTTGGAAGTTTTACATTGGGTAAACATGAGAGAAGACTGTCAGGAATTCAAGGTGAGTTAGAAGTTTTACATTGGGTAAAAATGAGTAAGATGACTAATATAGAAATAGAAAGACCAATGAACCTATTACCTTAAGGTTTTGTTTTGAAAGTGGTTTAGTCTCTTATATAGGCTTGTTCACAACTTATTGATGTCGAATCTCCCTAATATCTCCCCTCAAAAGACCTTAGGGGATGGGGTAGTGGAAGAAGGTAACAAATCCTTTAGGGCTTTGTTGTAGTCGTGGTGGTGATGGTGATGGTGATGGTGGCACTAATAAATGCCGGTGAGAAAGGAATGGGTCAGAGGAGGCCGTAGATGTTTGAAAGGGTAAGGTAACGGAATGGTTTAGGGCTTTGTTGTCTACAGTAAAAGGTTTGGAATAGGTGAGGGTATCCAAGGGATGTGAGAACATGTTGAAGTTGCTCGTTTCTAACCTCTAGGGAAGATTGATGAGCTTTCATGGCAGATTGAAGGGCTGAATGGCGGGTTTCACGTAGGTTTTTATCAGCAGTGAATTACGTTTGCAGATTGACTAATTTGTCCAGGATAATCTGGAGGGTCTCTTCCATGTCTTTGTTTGGTTTGGGGAGGCATGGAAGAAGGTCAATAAATGCTTAGTACGAAAAACTCAACAAAGGAAGGGAAAAGTAAAGAAGAAAACTAAAAATATCTAAATAACGTTCTTCTTTACCTTTCTTCTTATCCATGGTGTTCTGTTGGTCTTAAAAGGACCAAAATTACAAGAAAACAGTACATGTATGGCACCTGCTAATTAATCCAACAGAAAATATTCTTAGCAGACACGGCTCATGATAGGTCAAATGTAGTCTCTAAGCCATGAGGGTTTCCTGTGATGAGTTTGTGCAGTGGGAGTCCCACTATCATAAACGTACAAGTCATCTTGTATGTTTTTGTCATAGAACTTCTCAAATGTGATATATGTACATCGTCTAATGGTGTGGTATCCCCGTGTTAGTACAATATATTGACCAGCTTTAGTTTATACTAGCATTCATAATTGTTTTCCTTGATGTTTTAATCTAATCTCAGAAGAATACTTGCAGGTCCATCCAAATGTTCCTTGCATACTATTCACTCCAATCTGTCCACATTCACTCTCCTTTAGGCCAGTTATACTTCCAGATTCTGCACAATTAGAACTAAAGGTGAAGTTAATTTTCATCTCCTCCTAACAGAATCACATTGGATATTGTTATTTCACGGTTTATGATGTGTCACGAATGTGAAATGTCTTCCCTTTTGAGCTAAGTTGAGTTGCATCACCGGCTTGTGTTAGAAAAAAGGATGCATGATGAATAGACTTACGCGTTCGTTTGTGTTCAATAATTTAAGGTTAAGTAAAAGGATGTGAGTTGCATACTTAAATAGGGTTTATTCATAACAGATTCCAGACGATGCAAGAAGTAATGCATGGGTTTCATTTGATGGGAAGAGAAGGCAACAACTCTCGAGAGGTGATTCTGTCCGAATATCTATGAGTCAACATCCTCTTCCAACTGTTAACAAGTTTGACCAAACGGGTGATTGGTTCCATAGCTTGATTCGGTGCCTAAATTGGAATGAGAGGCTTGATCAAAAGGCTCTGTGATGCATGTGAAAGTGAAGAACAGATATGCATTACCCGTATCAGGAAAACTCGTATAATTACTGTACAGCTTGTACATTGAGATTACATACGTTAGATATATAGCAGATACCTCCACATTATTACATTGGCTGCCATTGTGAAGATAGGGTTTGCCAATGGTTTTTCAACACGTTATAATGGCAAGATATTGTTGTATATACATTTTATAAGTAGTAAATTTTGTATCTTCTTTAAGTCCTTGGGCAAATATGAATTCTACTTGACATACAACTATATTTTCATGCAACAATATAGGAAGCAGAAGCTGCAAATCTTTCACATATATGTCAACTGGCGGTATGATTTTGTGTTTCAGGAATCATGTTTCGGGAATATTACATTTATGAATGATATTCTCGAAAACATGTTTGGTACAATTTATAAAGAGAATCCTAACCGATATCTTTAGAATACCAATTAAGAAATAATTAACGTACGATCAATTTTATATTAAAAATTAAAATAATTAATTTTATTAATTAAATATAAATGCACATAATAGATTTTAGGTTTAATTATTATTTTGGTATCCTAATTTGTTGGTTTGGTTTATTTTGGTTCTCTTTATTATTTTTTGGTTTGATTCTCTAATTCTGTAAAAAGGTTTAATTTGGTCTCTCTTGTTGAGTTGATGTTAACACTATCTTCGTACATGCCACGTATCATTTTGTGAAATTTTCAATTTTCTTTAATTTTTTTTAATTTTTTATTTCTTTTTTAATTTTTTTTATAAAAAAAAAATAAACTGCTATTTATTGTTGTGACATGTGTCAATTTGAGAATTTTTTATTTAAAAAAATATACTGTCATGTGGTAGGTCACAATTGTGTCATGTGTCAAGCTAACATTGGTTATTTTCAATTTAGTCTCTTTATTTAAAATTTTGATTCAATTTAGTCTCCCATTTTTTAAAATGATTCAATTTTTTCCTCTTCAATTTGAGACCAAATTATATATTCATGTTAAAATAATTTTTTATCATTTATACATCAAATCACTCCCTAAATACTCATGTTATTTTATTTTTTACATTTTTTCACTTGTAATTTTTTACACTTGAAATTTTGTACAAATGTAAGAAAATAATAATTTGAATAGTTAGGTAGAGTAATTTGATCTATAAATATATTAAAATAAACATTTTAGAAATTTTAAGGTCTCTACTACAAAGTAAGAAAAAATAACTCTTTAACATATTAGTAGTTTTATGTATTTATAATTAATAATGTTAAACGATGTCTAGAGGTGGTAAAAATTATTTTGTAACCTTTATAGATGATTATTATAGATACACCAAAGTGTACTTAATCAAACGTAAGGATGAAGCCTTTTATGTGTTTTTAACTTATAAAGCAGAAGTAGAAAATCAATTGAATAAGAAAATTAAGAGGATTAGATTAGATAGAGGTGGTGAATATGTTTTATTTAATGACTTTTGTGTGAAAGAAGGTATTATCCATGAAGTAACCCCACCATATTCACCTGAGTTTAATGGAGTAGCTGAGAGGAAAAATAGAACTCTTAAGGAAATGATGAATGTCATGCTTATTAGTTCTAATGCACCTGATAACCTTTAGGGAGAAGCCCTTCTCACTGCATGTTTTTTACAAAATAGG
>Ga0209389_1003389_pt1 | contig 12816 bp, 10 predicted proteins | sample CowpearedBW_FD_187526 | JGI IMG/M metagenome (GOLD analysis project Ga0209389, IMG submission 187526) | Root nodule microbial communities of legume samples collected from California, USA - Cow pea red BW (SPAdes) (version 2) | ecosystem: Host-associated > Plants > Roots > Nodule | place: USA... | reverse complement strand
AGGAAGCTCGGACTTCACAAACATCTTCACCAACTTCATTCGAGATGCATTCTGGTCAAACTTAGAAATAGTTGGTGAAGGGCCAACACTAGCCCCTTCTGTAGTTGATGATGACAATTTTTTCCTTTTGAATGATTCTCTATTAGGATTTTCCTTGCATCTTATCAAATGATTCCTCCTCCCACTTGTTCCGGCCAAATATGTAATCAAATCACCACAGTAATTACACTTAGCCTTCTCAAAATAAGGATTTTGTTTGGTAAAATGCCCCCACACATCTGATCGACCTTTACTATGCTCAGTTGACGATGTAGCCATACAAGGAGGTAAAGGATCAATCCCAGAAGTAGTTGGTGTGAGAGTTTCGACGGTTTCTAGCAATGTAAAATCCATCTATTTCTCTTTTTCTCTGTTTCTTTGCCTCTGTTTTTGCTTCTCTTCGCCACTTCATCTTACCCTTTTGAAGTTCTGAGCTTCTCCTACATGGAAAGTTTCAAAGCTAAAAACTTTAAAATGGTTCTTCAATTGGGTGGTTTGGGTTCTTGTTCAAGACCTACATGTGATGGCTTGATTCTCTTTGTAGAAACATTATGTAAGGTTATCAATAAAATATATGTTAGACCTAAAAATTATTGGGTTGCAGGATCAAAGTCATCTATTTTTCAAAAGGATATATTGGGCTGCAGACCTAAACAAATTTTACACAACAAAAATTGATTGTAATAGTTGACCAACAGAAGAATATATTTTTCAAAGGGATAAAAAAGGAGAAGGAATAAAAAACGATTGCAAGCAGGCTAACAGTGCAGTCTCCCTCAAAATTTAACCTTTAGCTTATAACTCCTTTAAAAAGACATGCTTCAAACTGATTTTAACGAAAACATAGAGACAAGTGATCCAGAGGAAAAAGGAGAGAAACAAAGAAAACTTGAAGTTATTGACAAAGTATAGAACAATCAATAATCCAGAACTACCTCTTTTTGTATAACATGAAACATTCTAAAAGTTGACCATAAAAATTACTATAAAAGCAAGTCCAAAAGGAAATATACCTAACTTCTCACGAACTTTGTCAATGACCTCTTCCGACACAGGTCCATCAGGTGAAAAGGATGCATTGCATAGTCTATAAAGTCTCTGAATATAATATGGTGGGAAATTGAGATGGATTTCTTGGATCCTGCGAGAGACAATGTCACTATTACACGTATTTATCAATTTGTTAGCCAAAGATAAAGGAAACAAGGGAATGATGAAAAGTGGGAGCAAAAGAAAAGTAGAAAATTAAAAAGTATGAGTGGAGATAGCAGACAAAGGTAGAATACCGAGGTAGGAAAGAAAACTAGACAATCCCCACCCAAAAGAGAAAATTGAGTTAGTTCATGATGCATAGATGTATATAGTATATATATAAAATGATTGTTTAGAAACTGATTGAAAAGCAAAAAACCATGTCTGATTTTTCTATAAAGCGTAAATTTATAACTACTACTTTTTGAATAAACTATATAAATCACATATAATATAACCATGCTACAAAAACGTGAAACTTGTAGCTATTAACTCTCTAAATATAAAAGAATAACATCAAGAACATATAGCATGTGATTTAGCAGCCATAATATTTATAGTATTTTTTCTTTAACCATTTAACTTTTGTATGGTCTAAATTCACGTAAAAGCAAGCTAGAGTAGGTTGGAGTATAATCGTTAGAACCAAAAAATAATAAATGGAGTAAAAAAAAGCTTATACTCACTCAACGGGAAAAGAGAACAAATTATTGTAAATAAAAGACTTCAATTCAATATCTTGTTAAGTGTCTATGTTACGCTTCTTTTACCTTTATCTGTTTTTATTCCCATGTTGTATGTGATAAAAAAAGTTGGATGATATTATGCAAGGGAAATTTCTCTCTTTTTCTTTTAGTTGTCCTAACTAAAGAAGACATGGGTTTCTTGAAAGTTCATGAGCCCAAAAAACAATATTTTCTTATAGGTTTAAATTCCCATCATGCACCAAAATGAGAGAGAAATGAACTGATTTTATGTATATAGGAAGTAAAAGTTATATGATAAACAATATTTGCACAAGATAGCCCACTTGTGTCTCTTCTTTTAACATGGGTAAATAATGGTTTTATTCTAGAGCAAGAAATGAAAAGAGAACAACCTAATAACCAAAGTAATCAAACACCAAAGGAAACAGGGAAAGAAACACTTGGGGATTGAGGTTATGGAGATCTACCTTGGGAGAGGACTGTTGAATGGGGATTTTTATGATCACTTTCAAAACACATATAATATATATATATATATATATATATATATATATATATTATATATATATATATATGCTAATGGCCTTGTGCTCGCTTATTCACTTCAGAAAAAAGAAAACAGAACATTCCTAGCGTTAAAAGTGGTCTAAACTACACCATGCTTTCATGTCTTTTGATTTTACCTTTTCTGCAAATTTTTGAATTTCATGAGCTCAACCTGAACGTATAAGGCTTTCAAAGCTAAAAGACTTATGCTTAAAAAAATATATTAGGTGAAATTTTTGGAAAGGCATGTGTTAAATGGAATTGGTAACAGAGACATTAGAAGCATAAGAAAACAAAACTGGTATGGGAAAACATTGAAGGGACTTGATAAAAAGAAATTTATATTGACCCTTTTACCAAATAATTAACAACTGTGTTTGCTTGGACTGAGTATAGGCTTTTGTTGTGTTTTCTCTTTTATACATAGATTGAAGATAAAGAGGAGTGAAAAAAAATAACAAAGAGTCTGATGAGAATTCTACCATTCAATCAAAACTCAAAATCACAAATGAGCATTGCCTTTTATACTAATCATTACATTAAAATAAGCCCAAAAAAGAGTATGATGCCAAAACCCAACCTATTTTGTTTAATGTTTGCAACAAATTGATTGGTAAGAAACTCCATAACATGAGCCTAAAACAGAGCTTGAACCAGAAACCCAACTAATTTTGCTTTATGTGTCAGCCTGATATGTTTGGTTGTTTCAAATCACAAGTTATTATTGCATAGAATGTTCAAATCACAAAAATAGAATAGAACAACATAAATGTTTTAATATGTAGCATATCTATTCTAGTAATCGACTTCACTGACTTGAAACTGGAAGCCAAAAATCCTAATTGGGAGACAATAAAATCTGAAGTGCACAGGGTTGTGTTTCTCGACTGTGTTTCATGTTGTTGACGAAAAAATCCCTAACAAGTTCATCTCAATAAAAGATTAGAATGATCGAATTGGAGAAAAAAGAAGAAGCGAAATGAAAACCTAAAGATATAAAGAGATCACCTTCGACGGCAGCAATCTTCGATGGCGGCAAAACCTTCGATGGCGGCGAAACCTTCGACGGTGGCACAACCTTCGACGGCGACGAGGCGACGGAGATAGGATCTATCTTGGTCGTGGTTGAATCTCGGTGGTGATTGAATCAAAAGTGTGTGTGGACCGATTGTGATTGAAGAGAAAGAAAAAATGACAGTTCAGTGCACTGGATGTGAATAGTTAACTATTTGCAGTACAAATTTTCAAACTTTAACTAAAACACAATACAGTTTCATTTTACTATTAATAATTCAGTTATTTTTGGTTTAAAACAGTATAGTTAACTTAAGTACTGTACAGTTAAGTTATCACCGTGAAGCCAATGTGATTCTAGCCAATGTGATTTTAAGTACTGTATAGTTAACTTAAGGGAGATAATATATTACTATCCCAAGAAAAATACGTTGAGAAACTTCTTAGGAAGTTTGGATATTTTGACTTCGAACTAGTGAGCACCCCTTATGATGTTAACTCTAAATTAATGAAAAATATAGGAGAATTTGTTTTTAAACCTTAATATGCTTAGATAATTGGGAGCTTAGTGCACTTAATGAGCTTTTCATGACCTAATATTGCTTATGTAGTACACAGACTGAGTAGGTACACTCAATGTCCTAATCAAGAACATTAGGATGCACTTGCAAGACCTATGAAATATTTAAGAGGTTCAATGGATTATTGAATATAGTGGGTTTTTCGTTGTACTAGAAGGGTACAATGATGCTAACTAGATCTCTAATTCAAATAAGACAAAACGCACTAGTTGTCATGTATTCACACTTGGGGGTAGTGTGATTACATGGAGACCAGCCAAGCAAACAATTATTTCAAGATCAATAATGGAATCTGAGTTTGTTGCTCTAAAAATGACTGGTAGTGAGGATGAGTGGTTGAAAAACTTCTTAGAAAATATTCCACTAGGAATGAAACCAACCCCATTTGTGTTAACACATTCAGAACTACAATGGAAAGAATAGACATATACAATTGAGACATAATTTGGTGAAACAACTACTAATGAGTGGAACTATTTACGTTAATTATGTGAAGTCAAAAGGGAATCTAGCAGATCCTCTAACAAAACCCCTGAAAAGAAATATGATTTTGAAAACATTGAAGGGAATGAGACTTAAGCCACTTGCAAACAAACAAATGAGGGTAGCCTAACCTTTGTGATTAGAGATCCCATGAATAAGGTTCATATGGGTAAAAAAAAGTCACTTGTTAGTTATGATAACACTAAATTGATTTTAAATCAATTATGTCCACTCTTATTATTTGTGTGAAAGTCTTAGAAACTACATTATTGAGAGGCTAAACTTTGTATTTAAAATTCTACGCTGTGTAAGAATTTTAGCTTAAACAAAGATTTTAATTATTTTCATATCTGTTATAGGTGGTGTAAACCCCGTACCACCCCACTTTTTTCACTTTCTCTCTTTTCCCTCTTCTCATATGGCACAACAACACCATAGAGGAGGAGAGCCCATCCCCTTTCCAGACATCTTCTTTAACCCTACTCTAAAAAGGGGAAAAACTTCATTTTCGCTAGGTCATTCCAAAAGAGTAAGTTTCCCTTCTCCTCTTTTCTTGAATCAAGAATCAATTATCATGATTGTGAGGTGGTGGTTGTGCATGTGCTATCAGAATGTCTCCTAAGATTTCTTAGTATGCTTTGAGTCTAATAGCATATTAGATTTTGAATTTGGCTTCTTTCTTGTGTTTGTTTAAAACTTTCGTGAAATATAGCGATTAAGTGTTGTGGGAGATGAAGAGGAATTTCTAAATCAGGTAAGGGAAGCTAGTGCTGTTTTACTTTGTAGTGATTTTAAAAATTAATGAATGCATGCTGATGAATTTGATCTGTGATGGGTATGATTGTTTTTGCTTGTATGGTTTGAATTCTGTTTCTCGTAGCCGAATCCACAGGTTGTGGAAATATCCACTTGTTACCTGTGGATCCCGTTGTTTGAATTATGCTTCTCGTAGTTGAATCCACAAGTTGTGGAAATATCCACTAGTTACATATTGAACATGTTGGTGTGAATTCTGCATCCTGGAGCCAAATCCACAAGTTGTAGGAATATCCACAAGTTACTTGTGGAACCTTATGTTTGCTTTCTCGACCTTTAACATGAACTCTTGTTTCCCCTCTGTCATGTGTGATATTTGTGTTTATGAAGTTTTACTAGTTGTTATTGAACATTGATGTTTCAATGTGCTTATTACATGAAATTATGAAATATGATATGTGAATATGATGAATAAGTTGTGTATGGTTGTTTAGTATGAGGAACTTGGTGTGAGATCATGTTTTATGGAGAAGTGATGAGGTTATAAGTATAAAAGATAATCAATGGAATGGAATGAGAAAAGATTATTTGAATTGTTTGTTGTATAAGGGTTGTGCTTCTAAGGAAGAAGTGCAATCCTCACTAGTAGTTTGTTATGCATTGGCTAAGGATATGTGTTGGTCAAAAGCTATCCTATACTCTACTAGGTTTACAAACTCATATAGAGTGTAGTGACCTAGGTGGTGAGTGTTGAAGGAGGTTCTTATGGCGGGATTAGGGGTGGTGGGACCATTAATCTGGCGATGGCATAAGTAACTTACCCTATCTAAAGGAAATTGATTGATGTTAGTTAGGCCAAGTGGAGCCAGAGCCTTTTCTGCAATCCACTTGTATGACAGGTGCATAACTTCTTATATTTGAGTCGATGCATAAATCCGAATAAAATCAAGTCTAAAAGTTATGTGTTTATGAATGTAGTCTAAACTGCAAAGTGTATGATTAATATTATTGTTTCAAATTTATTTGATTGTGTTATGATTTCTCAATTTTATCATTAGGTTACCCTTCTTTGTGTGTTGGTTATTATGTTATTTTTGCTATGATCGCTATCATGGTGTGCGCAGATAGGACTATAGGTGGTGATGTGACTAACCAGTAGGTTGAGGGTCCTTAAAGGAAAGGATATTTTCGAAGTATGTATATAAGTATATGAAATGATGTAATTACTTTTTTTCAAGTGTATTTTGAAAAAAATTTATAAACCTAAGTAGTTTTGAAAGACTGTGACTATGTAAGGACTGTAATTACACTATTATTATATGGTTATGTATGTCTCCCTTTAATCACATGGTCAGGTACTATTTAATACTAAATTGTAGGAACCCAAGGAAGTAGTATAATCAAATTTCTTGAGTCGTTACAGGTGGTGTATGATTTGTTGCATACACATGATGAAATCACCTATCTAAGTGTCAAGTGGGGTCGCTTGTATGAGATCTTGGTATGATCTCTAAAGTACTCATGAATATCGAGCACGTGCATGACCTAGTAAGTGATACACAACGATAACAACAAGGATTTTTTGGGTGTTTTGTGATTGATAAACCATTAATGCACATCAAGTTTCTTTGGTTTATATAGCTTGCTATAACAACCACAATGTGTGTTAAGTTTCTCAATCTAGGACTAGTTCATATAACTTGTTATACCAACTCTAATGCATGACATCTTATATGAGACCCATTATTTTCTTCAGTCTTTTTTTTTTCTTATCTTTTGCAATATGTAAGGGATTGCTATAAAAACAATGTTTTGAATATATTTCAAAATATATTTACATTGTTGTAACCATAAAGTTTCGCAACTTCAGTTTCAATTGGGTCATTATTGTTGCATCCGTTTTGATTTGGTCTTTACAACAAATTTTTAACCATTGTTGAGTTCCTCGCAGGCCATGTGATTTTGGCCCATTACTATGCTCCTCCTCCATCTATAAATATATGTCATTTGCCTCCTCCAAAAACACGCAACTTGAGCTTTCATTCTTCTCTTCTTTCTCTCTCTTTATCTTATTATCTTGGTTTAATTATTTATTCTTTTTATAGTACCTTTCTAGTTTTAAGACCATCGAAAAATCCGAGAAATTCTTGTTGTATTCTGAGGGACTTGCACAACACACTGCGGATAAGTCCTTAAGGGTAATGAATATACATGCCTTAGGAGGTGCTATTTTGTTCATGATTTGTCAGCTTTTACAACAAGAAGCACCCATATTTTCTAGCTTCAAAATCATGAGAATGATAAGCTATTATAACAAGAAAAAAATCCTTGCATATACTCATTGATATTTAATGGAAGTACCCATAATTTTCTAGATGAAAGGTGACTAAGAAATTGGGTTGTCCTATCACAAATATTCTCACCTTAGGTGTGGAAGTAGTAGATGATGCTTGTGTAACTATTACTTCAACAATTAACCAATTCCTTTGAATGCTTCACAACATTGATTTTACATAAAGTATGCTTCTTTTGCCCTTGGGATGTTGTGATGTGGTGCTCGGAATTGAGTGGTTGGTTACTTTGGGAGACATTACCTACAATTTTGATAGGTTATCCATGCAATTTTATGTTCAAGGTAAACAAGTAAAGGGCATAAGACTTATAGAAAACAATTGCTTCTAGTATTTATCCATGTCCAATTATGTGACAAGAATAATACCTTCCTACTATAATCATTAACCATACATGTCCATAATCAAGATATTTCTGAATATGTTGATGAATTACTAGGGTAGTTTGTGGACATTTTCGAGAAACCTACCACACTGCTACCTAAGAGAAAATTCACTAATCATAAAATTCCTTTGGTTGCCAAGGCCAATACTATTAATAAGAGACCTTATCGATATGCTAACTAATAAAAAGATGTTATTGTCAATTTGGTGCAAAACGATCTTAATTATGGTCCAATATAGAAAAGTAGCAGCCCTTTTGTCATAGTTGGCAAGAAAGATGTTCTTGGAGACTTTGTGTTGACTACAAAGACCTTTATAACCAAACCATCAAGTATAGGTTCCTTATTGGATGATTTGTTAGATGAGTTAATCGTTTTGAGATGTTCTCCGAAATTGATTTACGCTCAAGTTATAATCAAGTGAGAATAAAGCACAATCATATTCACAAGACTTTATTTAAAACACATGGGACCACTTTGAATACTTGTTCATGCAATTTGGTCTAATCAATGCACCAACCACCTTCCAAGGTCTCATGAATGATATTTTCAAGGAATATTTGAGAAATTTTCTTTTAGTGTTTTTTGGTGGCATTTTAATATATACCAAGGATTCACAACATCACCTTTCTCATTTGCATATGGTATTGCTGACTATGAGAAGGAATTCCTTGTATGATAAAAAAAATATAAATGTTACTTTGGTGTAGAGAAAGTGAAGTATTTAGGTCATTTCATCTCAAAAGATGGTGTATCAACTGACTCAAAAAAATTATGGCATAAAAAATTGGCCATTACCAATATCTTTGAAGCGATTAAGGCGATTTTTAGGACTTGTAGGGTACTGTAGAAGGTTTGTGAGAGGATATGGTGGTATTGCATGGCCTTTAACTAACATGCTAAAGAAAAATAATTTCCATTAGTTTAAGGAAGCAAAAATTGCATTTGATTTTTTCAGATAGTCTAATGAAGTCACCAATATCAGCATTACTTTACCTTTCTAAGATGTTTGTGGTTGAGGTAGATTCTTTTGGTTATGCAATTGCTGCAATGCTCATGCAAAATCACCATCCAATTGCTTTTATTAGCAGGGCTCTCTATATGCAACAATAGCTAGTTTCCACATATGAAAAAGAGTTGTTAGTAGTAGTCTTTATAGTCCAAAAGTGGAGGCATTATATATTGAATGCTCACTTCATTATCAAAACAAACCACATAATCTAGCAATATATTCTAAGTCAAAGGTTGACTACAACAATCCAATAAAAATTGTTGGTGAAATTAATGGAATTTGATTTCTCAATTGAGTTCAAACAAAGAAAAGAAAATGTAGTAGCAAATTCTTTATCAAGCCAAGAAGTAATAGACTGTAAAGTAATCATAACTCTCACACTTGAAAGCACTATGTTAAACAGAATCACCAACAATCTCCAACCTGATCCTGACATTCAAAAGTTGTTCCATAACTTGGAAACAAATGCTTCTTCACATAAATATTATACTTGGTGATACTCAATTTACATACTTTCATATCTAGACTCATTACACTCCTTTAGGTTATCATTTCTTCTATTTTACATTATTAATGTAGTTTCTACACTTTTTAGGAATTTTAATTCAAAGCTGAAAATGGTACAATGGTTTAGTCTTAATGCTAAAAATTTCATCTTGGCAACTCTGACCATTGCTAATTATTTTGTTCATAACTTTTTCCACAAGTTCTCAATTGAGTTTATGTTTACTACATTGGATTCTAGACTCAAATAACTTTAATTTGAGTGGTAGAACATAATTTTTGGAGCTCTAGTCTAGTTGCAGTTCATGTTGGAAGACGAAGACGACTTGTAAAGGCATGACCAGCACAACTCAACAATGTTTGCTAGTTGTTTGGGTCATAATTTTTCCTACATGTCTCCAATTGAGCTGATTCTTATTGCGTTGGATTTGAGACTTAAAGAGCTTCAATTTGAATACCATAACATTTTTTTTAGCCTTGGGCGAGATGAAGTTTCATTTGGAAGTTGGAGGTAGTTACTTGAGCATAAACAATTTCGCCCCTACTTTGAATACTGGTGTAATTAGCAAAGTTAAAGCAGGCCTCCTCTCAATCTAACGAGCTATTGAACTACACATGGAATGGTCCAAATGAGGTCGATCTAGGGCAATGTAACCATCCATACCAAATCAGGAGACAACACATGAACCAAAATCTTAATGGGCAGCAACACACACATACACACTCTCACACAAATAAGAAAACAACTTTTGCCAACCTTTTGGAATTTTCAAAATCTCTTGATTTTGGGCATAGGGCAGTAGTCGTGAAATGGAGAGAGGGAACTCCTTTTTTTGTAGGAATTAGAGAGATGTTAAGTGTCACTTATTAAGGATGGTATTTTTTTATTTTGTTTTTCGCATAAAGGAGGCTCGGTGTTGTCTTATGAACTTTATGTTTTGAATAGCTAACATAGAATTAAGGGGGATGATTTTCGGGTGGATTATTGTAAGAAATCCTTCTTTTGTCCATTTTTTGTATCAATGTTGATTACTTTTTTCACTTTAGCCTAATATGTGTCTTGTTTTAATCTTGTGTAGACTGAAAATCATGATCAGTGCTCTAGTAGATGTGATATTTATGCTTTTGCTTGTCACCTTGTGCTTCCATTCCATTCTGCTATGAAATATGTGTAGATGAGTCAGATATTACCTCTTCTAAATATGTTGATAACTCTTAATTTATTCTTTCTATTGTTCATCGTCTTATTACTTCTAACTTATTTGTGCTCAATTGTTTCCTTTCTCTGGTTTAGTATCTCAGCTTTTGCATCTTTCAGCTTGGTAGAATGTTGAGTTTAACTCCTTTAACTCCCATTCCAATTTCTAGTGTGTTAACCTCATACTCTCAATCAAAAGGCTCTAGCTAGTGTTGTTTATAAGTGCTATTTAACCTTTCCATTTGGCTTATGATAACAATTTTGATGAGTTTTGAGCACTAGCTCGGCCATTCATTATGTTATAATTGATGTCATTCATCTTCCTTGTTAACTTTGCACTAGTCAGTTTTAACTCTGCATAATTCATGACTTATTTTCCTTTCTATATCTATTTCGTTTTATGACTAGTTGAGAATGCATGTGCTTAATTTCTTTGAGCTTATAAATCGAGTTAGTGATTAGTAATTGGTTATATTAGCTTAATTTTGTTTTTGCTTTAAGTTCTAGTCTTGAGTTGTGTTTATTTGATTGAGATTAGGCCAGTAGTTGTCCTACATCTTGAATGAATCAGATTTCCTAGTTATTTACGATGCAATCGCTTAGAAATTCAGTTCATTCTCTTTCTATTTATCTTTTAAATAGAAAAAACCCAAAATATTTCCTTTTGCATTCAAAAGTTATATCCTTGGACTGAGGTGAGTTAATCCTTACACTACATTAGTAAGAGGATTAGTTTTGTTTTGTTTGAGACAGTTTAGGTGACAAAGTTGTCACCATATTGTCATTGTTTCCAAGGATAGTGTTAGTGTTATGAGTTTGTTCAATACTTTTTCTTGCAATTGTGTATAATTTTTTTTAGTTTTTCTTATTTTCCTAGCCTTATTCTCTTTAGCTACTAGTTCAAGAAACTTGCTTTGTGCTGCTAAAATCTGATTGTGTGGCTAATCTCAACATGTGGCCAAACATAAATGAAGTATAAAATAGAATTGATTGTAAAAAACACAATACCTACGAAAAATCTGATCACTATAAAGTGTTACAAATATGGATGATCTCAAACATAATATTTTGCATGATTACGTATAAGGAGGTACAATAAAAGCAACTTAAGCATTATTTCCATACTTGAAACCTGCAAATATTGTGTCTGTCAAAGCTTATTAGTAATGTAATATGGCTATTTGTTCAATAATTAAAGCTTATTAGTTCAATAAAACATATTAGTAATGTAATAATTAAGAGGAAAAGATAAAAAGCAAAAAACTAAATATGACATTTAATTCAATATGGCACTAGTGCAGATTGGGGTTTTTTAACTCGCCTTATAGGCCTCGGTTACTGCGGGACCGAAGCCTATAAGGAGGCGGTGGCATTTTTGAAAATTTTCTCAGCATTTTGCCTCGGGTCCAAATTCAACCGAAGCATATAACCGGTTTTATGCTTCGGTTCTCAACCAACCGAAGCCTATAACCCATCTGTGGCCCCCAGTATTACAAAATTGCCACTAACAGCGCATGATTTGGCCTCGGGTAACAAAGGACCGAGGCCTATAACAGACGATTTGGCCTCGGGTGGCGAAGGACCGAGGCCTATAATGCTTTATGCCTCGGGTGTTTACAAAATCGAGGCCATATCCTTTATTTAGGTTCCCAAATCGCGCGAACCCATCATTGTTCATCATCTTCTCTCTCGCAAACCCTCTCCGCCACCGTGCCCTCCACACGATTCGCCCTTCGTTGCCCTCCATCGCCGATTGTGACTCTGTCCACGAAGTTAGGGTCGACGGTCTTGCTCCGCCACTGAACAACAGGCGAAAAGGAAGCAGATTCTGCCAACGTCGCGCCTCCGTTGCGCCCTCCTGCGCGCCACCGTCATGCCGCCTCTGTTGCGCCCTGGTTACACCCTCTTTCGCGCATACGTCGCGCCCTCTGTCGTGCCTCCGTCGCCCCACTTCGCCACGGTCCCTGACAGCCACCACTTGGCGACAAACGTTGCACTGTTGCTCCGTGTCACTGCTCCGGCGAGTATCTTGCGCCTCCTTCGCCATTTCCAGCCACCGTTGCACCGCCAATTCTGCCCGGGGTAAATTCAAAACGCGTTCTTTTTTTTTTGTTTTGTATATTTTTTTATGATTTAGGTAATTGTTTTGCATTTTGATGAGGTTTTTGGTTGATTTTTGCGTTGTTCTTTTGCTATTTTTACGGTCTCTT
>Ga0209389_1003387_pt1 | contig 12818 bp, 9 predicted proteins | sample CowpearedBW_FD_187526 | JGI IMG/M metagenome (GOLD analysis project Ga0209389, IMG submission 187526) | Root nodule microbial communities of legume samples collected from California, USA - Cow pea red BW (SPAdes) (version 2) | ecosystem: Host-associated > Plants > Roots > Nodule | place: USA... | reverse complement strand
AGTCTCAACACTAAGGCTATTTTGTTTTGCACCTCCCACCCCCTGTGGGGTGTGTAAAAGACAAGTTCGGCTTCCTTGCTTCCACTCTTTATCTTTGCCACCTTCTTGTTGGCCTCCACATCCCCCTTCTTGTCATCACCAGCCCCTTATCTTATGTGTTGTGCCATGGACTCATAAAAGAAACAGTTGGATTTTACTTTAGCAACGTGCTATGAATTCTAAAATTTGGAATTTTTTTATTTTATTTGCAAAATCTGATTTTTGATTATGCCAGTTGGAAGTGCCTTTCAGATTTTATAATCTAAAAATTTATTTATACAAAAGATGACTTCCAAATTATTCCAGCCGAAAGTCATTTTTTCGTAAAAAAAAAATAAATTATGTAATTTGAAATATAAGTCCAAATTACTGTTTTCAATTGTGTAATCCCATATAATTTAAGTTCTAACTTATACAATCCAAAAAGAATTTTAAACCGAGGATAATTTAATATTTACGAGGGTGCAAAAGAAAAGTATGAAATCGCAAAAAGAAATTACCCAAACTAATGGACATGCAAATACAAGGCCCACGAAGTAAAAGCCTTGTTCGGAAACCTGTAACGAAAAAGGTAGCCAAACTTGCACCCCGCCAAATTGTCCCGCGAAGGAATGTTCCCGCCATCACAACCTTCTCTTTTTCATTCCCTATTTAACAAACACACCCTTCCGCACTTCTCGCCTCGCCATCACTATACTCTCCTCTTCGTTATTTCAATTTTGTTTTTTCAAGTTCTGTTAGGTTAACTGAATTCCCAATCTCTCAACTCATTCTCTCACAAGATGGTATCCCTTGGCCCTAGCAAGTTCTACGGCACCAGTCTCCCCCGCCCTCGCATTTACACCGACGTCAAGTTCAACGACCACCGTGTGGACCCACCCGCTCCCGTCAGCGATCCGTTAATGTCTTGGGCCGAAGAAGCCCACTGGTCCATGGGTGGCCTCAGCTTCAAGCGTCTCCGCCTCCAGGGAAAAATCGAAGGCAACGTCCAAAGACTCCGCTCCCAGCGCGACAGGGCCCAATCACAAAGCCCAATACCTCCCCACTCTGGATCGAAGAGAGACGCTTCTCCTGCGCCACCACCGGCTCCGTTTGTGAGGAAACGTCGAAGGTGCGTGGATCTGATCGAGGAGGAAGTTTGTGAAGGTCGGAAGAGTCGGTTAGTGAGGAAGCTTGGTGACGATTTTGATAGGGTGGCGTCTTTGGAGATCGAGGCTTCTAATACGGTGCCGTTTAAAACCCCTAGGCGGAGATTGGTTAAGGGTGGCGAAACTGTGAAGAAGACGGTGGCTGAAGCGGCGGAGAAATCAAATCCCAAAACACAGAAGAGTAGCGGTGAAGGCGCGAAGAGTCCTAGGGTTAGAACTTCACCAAGATTCGCTAAGCGTGTGCCTAATTAATTAGCATGTTTTTAATTTGTTATTTTTGTGAGGATCAAGATGCAAATTCATGTAAATCCATCTAATTTCAGCTTCTGAGAAAATGTAAATATGATTTCAAGACTCTGTTATAAATTATTTGGAATTTTGTAAATATTATTTTATAAATCCATATAATATTATTTTAAATTTTTATCCTAACAATTATAAAGTTCAATAATCAATTGTTTTATAGTTTATATATAGTTGTAAAATCGAAATGTGAATATAACCTTTTAATCATTTATAACTTACATAAATCAAGGGAAATAATGTAATACATTTATTAATGCTTTGATTATGATACAGTGACTTTATGATCTAATGTTGGCATCTGTTTTCTTTCCTTATTTTTTAAAATGGTTAAATATATTTTTGATTTGTTTTAGGAAAATTTGATATTAAAATGTGTAAATTTAGTTTTTTTAACCAAATTTTGTTAAGTTAATTTAATATTTCAAAGGTATTTCATAATAATATTTAAATTGTTTACAACATATTTTCATTTCAATGTTAACTCAAATATTATCATAAAATACATTTAAAATATCAAATAAATTTAATAAAATTTGATGAAAAAAATAAAATTCACGTATTTTTTAAAATAAATGATTAAATTAGTATAAATTTTGAAAAGACAAAAAAAATATTTAATCCTTTTTAAAATGTTTTGTGATAAACTTTTTATTATAATAATAATAATATTATAGTAAGAACAAAGGAGAGAAAGTGATTAGCCAAGAAAAAAACACCATGGGTTTCTAAATGGGTGGGTAGTGAGAGCTTTGAGTCTCCATTCCTCACCTACCACGCACGCGATAGCAAAGTTTGAAAATTATAATGAAATTGCGTTAGAAATATGGAGAGAGTTGAGAAGGGCGTTGACTTGGAATTGCAGAGAAAGGAGAATGAGTTTGACGGCATCAGAGATAGTGAAGAAGCTGAATCTGAAACCAAACCCAGAAGGTGGGTTCTACGCGGAAACATTCCGAGACAGTTCCGTTCATCTTTCCACCTCTGAGCTTCCCCCGGAATACAAAGTGGATCGCCCTGTCTCCACCTCCATCTACTATCTCCTTCCCTCCGGAACCCTTTCTCGCCTCCATCGCATTCCCTGCGCCGAAACCTGGCATCATTACATCGGCGACCCTCTCACCGTTGTGGAACTGAACGACAAAGATGGGAGTGTGAAGTTCACTTGTCTTGGATCGGATCTTTGTGAGAATCAGATGCCGCAGTACACAGTCCCTCCCAACGTCTGGTTTGGCTCTTTTCCCACTAACGATTACACCTTCTCCACCGATGGGGTCTTCAAAAGCGTTACTTCTCCTCCCAGAGACGGTGAGAGGAACTACTCTCTTGTAGGATGCACTTGTGCACCTGCGTTTCAGTACCAGGACTTCCAGCTCGCTAAACCTTCTTACCTCCTTCCTCGCCTTCCCCACTTGGAGCCTCTCATCACTGCTCTTACGTTCCCTGAGTGACTCCCTCGCCGCACCGTTCTCACTTTCTACATACCGTCTATGGTCCCCTAGTTGGGAGTACTCCAATCTTTTGAGCAATACTAATGTTTTGTGATAATGATGCTAAGATTGTTATAAGTATATCTGATAGATAGCTTATTTGTATAGTGATGATTTATGTTCTAATAGAACTATTTTTATAGAAATAGGACTCGACATGAGTATGATGTATGAAATGTGTTTACGAGTAATATCTAAGAGGATTTGAATTCATGAACTTAGTTGTTTAGAAATAACATGATTGAATTGCTTTTGAATTTTGTAACTACTTTGGTTCTCGTGCAAAGGGTGAGAGTTCTACTATTTTTCTCGAGTGGAAGATTTCTTTGAAAGCGAAAATGGAGCATACACTTGGCCATCCTCTTTGCTAGATTTACGCCTCAAGCGAGAGGGGTTTTTAGCTTAAACGAAAATAACACTATTTATGTCATTCAAGTGATTCAAGTGATAATTTGGATTTTTACATTTTAAAATATATTAAAAAAATATTTAAAATACTAACACAAGTGTCAGAAGACAACACCAACAAAATTAATAGAGAATTTGGACTCTTCATGTGAGCATATTTTTCTCAAACTAAAATAGTTTTACTCAAGCTAAAAGAAAGAAATAATAATAATATTTTTTAAGTTGATTCTCGTCTCTTAACTTGTTTAATATATATATATATATATATATATAAAATGTTAAAATGGTTATATCATTCATTATTTGATATATATTTGATTAAAATATTGTAGTTGAACACTATATTAATGTAGGAAAATAAATTATGAGTTTAGATTAAGGTAAGATATACATGTAGGATATGGTGTGATGATTTAAGTTCATATGAGAATGTAATGAGTGAGTTATTGTATGGATGTGAATAATGTAGTGACTCATAGGGAGGGAACACTACATTGAAGTGATGTTAGGTGGTGTATTGAGATGGACTCTAGATATACTATCTGGACTCTACTAGTATCAAACTCATGCAAACAAAGATATAAATTTGTGATTGCCAAATGAGGTTATTATTTGTAGTTTAAATATGGAAAGGACCAGACCTCATAAATAAGGAACTTACTCAATGTCATACTCGAGGTGGATTAGTGTCCTAGTGTGAAGTCATTAGCCATAACTCTTAAGACGCATAAGTGAATTATGATAGGTGTAGAGTCTCTAAGTTTGCTCCATACACTAGCTTTCCGGAAGTAGAGTCAAATGTCTATGTTTCGTTTGAGCCATGAGGGTTGAGTCGTCAATGTTATGTTGTGATGATTGAATCATGAGAGTTAGAGTCTCTAAGTTTGCTTTATATACTAGCTTTCCAAAAGTAGAGTCAAATGTTTATGTTTCATTTGAGCCATGAGAGTTGAGTCGTCAATGCTATGTTGTGATGATTGAACCATGGGAGTCGTGTTATGATATACATCTCATTGACTGTTGATTTAAAATTGATAATGATTTTGGTTTGTGAAGTGGTTGTTTAGTTTTGAACCAAATTTATGATAAAGATGGAGAAAGAATGAAAAAGGATGAGAGATCAAACTTGTATGATTGAATTGTTAGTTTCTAAGTTTATGGTTATATTGTTTTATTTAGTATTGTTAAATTTTCATTAGTTTACCCTTGTGTTTTTATTATGTTGTAGTTTTACACATGTTGTGATCATATATTATTTGTGAGCAATGATAATGCATGTGAGAGAGATGAGTAAGGGTGAGACTATTGAAGGTTTGAATAATGTGTAGTCGTAGCTTTGGTATATAAATTTTGTATTGTATAGATCCTCCTAGTCATTACAAGAAAATGTTTTATTAACAACTAAGTTTAGTTACCAAAAGTTATTAGCCACAATAGTGACCAATTTAGATATCAATTTGTAAAATAAAAAAATATCGGTCACTAAAATAGTCATTATTATAATAAAAAATTATAATTGGTTCCTAAATTGGTCACCAATTAATTAGAGATTAATTTAGAAACTAATTCCTTTGGTAGCAAAAACCTTGGTAGTTAATGTTTAGTGACCAATTTTCTTTGGTAACTAAACTTTAGAAACCAATTTAAATATCAATTATAATTATTTATTCATAATAATGACTATTTTAGTAACCAATAATGTTTTGGTTAATATAGTAACTAACAACTTTTGGTCACTAAAATTGGTTGCTAATAAAACATTTTCTTGTAGTGAGTTTTGATTCATAATACTTTAATTAGTAGGATGATCTAACTTAAATGGGGTTTTACATTATAGTATCACAACAATTCAATTCTTAGGATAACCCGAGGGTTGTGAGTTTGTTGTACTTCTTAAGTTTATATAGTTGTTTAAGTTTAGTTGTGTTAATTTGGCTCGTGAAAACTAACACTATTAGAGAGAAAGAATCTTGGTAGAGTGACAAGGGTGCACACCCATGGATAAATCTAAGATGATTTTATATCTTAATTGTGAATTATTTTGCTTGTGAGTGGTTTGAAGGTAACCATATGATTTATGTTATGCCTTTTGAGCTAGTTATATGGTGTGGCATGTTACTTGTTATATGAATTCACTTGTATTGATTTAAAGATAATTAGAGATTTTAGTTGGTTTGTAACCTACTTCTTGATGTTCTCAATAGATGGCACGTAGGCCACCCACTCCCACTCCCCGTGGACATGTGCCAAATCTAGCTTGAGCCATAAAAATGATGTTCACAACTCTCGAGCAACAAGGTGCCACTATGGGACAACAATAATTGATTGTCTTGCAAGAGTTGGAGACTGCAAGGTCAGTAATAAAGGCACCTCAACATCAACAATCACCTCATTCCTTAAGTATAGAGGACTTTATGAGACATAGTCCCCCTAAGTTTAATTGGAAGGAAAATCCATATACGGGTAATCCCTAAACCTATGAAGTCATACATTGCTCACACAATAGTTTCTTAAAAGAAATTTTTTTTCAAATTAATATTAATCAAATCCTGATACGTTGAAGTTGTCATTGGCAACTACGACTTCACTAAATTAACAAAAGTTGTGTTCAGTTTATATGACAGTGAAGTCATATAACCTAACACAACTTTTCGAGATCGATAATATTTTTTAAAAGTTGTTCATTTGGGTAAATACGAATACATCATTTCGATAAAAAGGCTCATTATTGCATTGTTAGGTTACACGTATTGAACTAAGATTAAACTCCTATTTTTTTTACTAATGTGTTGTTATTGTAATTGCAAAAACTGAAGTATAATTTCAGTATAATTTAAAAACACGTTTTGTTTTCCTACCAAAGAACAATGGATATCCCGCTTAATTTTAGAGATTCTATGTTCATTTTCTTTGGATTAATTTTTATGGTTCAATGTTTTTCCATCGTGTGTTTAATTGGGATTGAAAAATATAAAAAGATTGTATAAGAAATTATATTATGAGATCCTTTGGATAACATACTTACCGCGGATACTATTATTTAAGTCTAAGAGTTTTAGTAAGAACAAATAAGAGAAAAAATATTTTTATTTTTGTTTTGAAAAAATGACTTATTTATGGTGGTATGTCAATTAATCTTAGTTTGAATGCTAATATAAATATTTAAGCGATAGTTTTACTTTTAGCTTAAATTTTATATTTCATTTGAGCATCACAAGTTGTTCAAGTTTTGTCATGAAACCATTTCTTTCATGTACAACTTCAACATAAATAAAAAAATTAAGATTAAACAAAATTATATAAGGCTAAAATGAATTTGGTCTTAATGTGTTCCTTTAAAATGACTTTAATTCAATTAGACTAAAGTCTTTATATCCTTATGATTTGTGCTTATGTAAAATTTTTAATTCAATAATTAGACTAAAGTCTTATATCCTGGACACAACTCTTATAATTCAATTAGACCAAAGTCTTACCTCCTTGATACAAATTTTATAACGGAATTATGTTAGCCTGACATGACTTAACTGTTTTTTTTTTTTTTAAATTTGTATCATTTCGATAATAGTAATATTGAACTGCACCATTGTGATATATAACTTTTTTAAAATTTATACCGTTTCGATATTTTAGTTATTCAAAATATTATTCTTCGTACAAAGCCCAAGCCCATCTAGCAAAAAGGCCCAAAAATTTCGACGTTGGGAGCGCGAACTAGTCCCGCCAAAGGTTGTGTTCCCGCCATGAACACCTCCTCTCTGGCGTTCCCTATTTAACCAACCTAACCCCTTTTCTCTTCTTCGCGCCACCACCATCGTCTTCATCTTCCTCTATCTCCGACCACAATGGTTGTTTCTCTCGGTCCCGGCAAGTTCTACGGCACCAGCCTCCCCCGTCCCCGCATCTACACCGACGTCAAGTTCAACGACCACCGCGTCGATCCCCCAATCCCCGTCACCGACCCACTCATGTCTTGGGCCGAAGAGGCCCACTGGTCCATGGGCGGCCTTAGCTTCAAGCGCCTCCGCCTCCAGGGCAAAATCGAAGGCAACGTCCAAAGACTCCGCTCCCAGCGCGAGAAGGCCCAGTCCCTAAGCCCAACCCCGGCCCATTCCGTCCCCGCCCCATCGGAAAGATCTTCCTCGCCTACCCCTCCACCGGCTCCGGTGGTGACTAAACGCCGAAGGTACATGGATCTCATCGTAGACGAAGAGGAAGACGAAGAAGAAGAAGAGCCAGAAGTGGTTGAGCCTCCCCGAACCCGTGTTCGGAAGAGCCGCTTAGTCAAGAAGCTCGGCGATGACTTCGATAGGGTTGCTGAGGAGAACGATGAACCCGAAACGATGCCGTTGAAGACTCTGACTCGGGCTCGGAAATTGGTCAAGATTACGGAAAAGAAAACAGTGGTTGAAACGGCGCAGAAATCAAAATCTAATGGAAAGAAGAGCTCCACCAGTGAAGCCGAGAAGAGCCCTAGGGTTAGAACTTCACCAAGATTGGCTAAGCGTCTATCATATTAGATACATCTTGTAATTAGAAGAAGAACATTGCTTTTTTATTTTTTTCTTTTCTTTTTCGCATTATATTTTGTTCATGAAGCTGTCTCTTTTGCGTGCAAAAAAAAGTGGGTTTTTTCCAAATTCCAAGGTTTAGGATTTGTTCAACAAAATGAAAGTAAATGCCATTGTTTTCATTAATCTCCGCATGCAATCCACGGATATTTTGATAATTTAATTTGATTCAGTTACATACAAAGCTTTTTTTTTTCCTGATATCTACATGGGTCTTCTTGTAGATTTTGGTTTTTTGGTATGACACAATTTGAATTATACTTTGTTCAAGCTATAACATGTATTCAACTAATCACTCCTCTCCAGTATTTGGTATGAAAAGCTGAAACCAGAATAATATTGTACAAGATCTCACCCACAACAATCTGTACCGATTTCTATTCCATAATTTTGAACATTGTTTTCCACTGTTTTTGTTAACAATGTTCTTTGAAACTTACATCCAGTTGAGTCCATCCCTTTGTATTGGCCAATCTGCAAGACTGTTCAACAAATACAGAAGGAGTAGAAGAACTTTCCCATGGCACCATCCCATATTCATCAGAAAATTCCTTCATTCCACTCACCAGGAATTGCCAAACCAAAGACCCCGCCCCAGATCTGTTTCTCTTGGCAGATTTATAAATTATGTCTAGAACAGCTCTATGCATTTTTTCCCTGTCTGACACGGAAAAGTTTTGATTTTGTTCTGATAATCCAAATTCAGAGAATAAAACGGGCTTCTTCAAAACCTTGTCACCATCTTCAATGTGGGAAAGCATCCACTTGGAAACAAATTTAAGTTGGTCTTCAAATACTTGCTCATGAAACCTGTGAAAAAAATGAATGAATAAAGGCAATGTTCGTCAAAACATGATATTACCACAGAACTTGCTGTAACAGTTGAACACCCAGACATAACAATCTTATTACATAACCTTGAGACATTCCTTCTGCAGGTTGTGATCTGTGATAGTTTCTTTTTCTAACAAGACTAGGCAAACTCAAAACTAAAGAACATAGTTTTCAGGGAATGCTTACCAATGATCAGGGTAGATATGAACTGAGGCAAAATCAATATTTGATATTTTGGAGTTCCGAATAAAATCAGACCCAAGTCTGGATGCCCAAAGCTCAGGATTGACAGTTGAACTTTTTGGATCATTTGGACCATAAAAACCTTCCAGACCCACAGTCAACAGATGTTTCTTGTCTATCAATTTGACAAAACTTGACATTTCGTCTATCCATCCCTGCAATTCTACCACAATTAAGTGTATACTTAAATATCGAAATATACCCTTTTCTATAAATTCTACCACAATTATAGTTGCTGCTATGTGACAAGAGGTTACTGCGAAAAATCCAGCAGACAATCTAAATTGCAGGCAAGTTAAGGCCTTCTTATGATAGATCGATAATTGGTCTAACCCACCACAGAGTAAAAAAGGCTAGAAATTGGATACAGAATCTTTATCAAACTCAGAAACCGTGTTAAAAAAATCGATACTGCTAGCATACTTTTTCCATTACTGTTGAAAGGGGATAAAGCACAGGTAAAGAACTTACTTGTAGAGTGTCACCAGAAGGATCAGACATGCAACGAGGTTCATTAATCAATTCCCAACCAAAAATGGTGGGGTCATTTCTATATTCAATGCCGGTGATACTATTCTTCCTTGTCAAGACAGTCTGCAAAAAATTAAAAAGAAACAATTAATTGATCTAAGACAGATTCAAGTGTTGCAGACATGCAAAAAATCATGGCTTCTACAGAAAAATAAATGTTAGATGTACAATTTAGAAGGTAAAGGAAGAGATCATTTTGATCCAGGGAAACAGGAGATACAAGCTTCATATGAAGTCATGAATCATGGCTATAGATGAAGCATCTGAAATAAGGTTATTTATTTGTTACATATATTAAAAAAATAAAACTTATGAATTTACAATTTTGTTCCTTGCTTCCTAAAAAGACTGCACCAGTGTATTGGTGGGAAATGGATCTCCTACAATTCGAAAAAGAACTGCACAATCTCACAATTCATTCTACATTTCTCTTACTTTATATATTATAATCATCAGATATTAAAATAAAGAAACGGCTGAGAACTCATGCAGTTTTTTTCAGAACTGAGGAGAATCTTAATCCAATTCTACCAAGGAGAACCTTTATAGGATGGAAAAATCAGTCAGTTAATTAGTAAACTGGTAGAAAAGCATTGTCACAAACCAATTATTCCAAAGCCTAATCTATGCTATGAAGACACGTGCATGTTTCATTAGTTTATGTTATATTATATCTCTAAACCCCTCGTGCAAGCTCTGTTTCTCTCTGTCGATTTGCTACCGTGTCATAAACCAATTAGTCAAAAGCTTAAACTATTACATGAGAACATATTTTATTACTTTAAAGTTTACATTTATGTTTCTAACAAGTTATTCTAACAACTTCTAAGTAAAATACTATTTTTCTTTGTTAATCAAACTACTGACTCAGAGAAATTCTATAAATGTTAATTTAACAAGAGTGGCAATAGTCACTCTCCTTTTTTATTCTAAAATGCAGGGGAAATGAAATGAAAAGAAAAGAAAAGAAAGATAGACATATAGACATGCCATACCTTGATGTAGTTCTTGAAATAAGTTCTGATAGAAGGATCAAAGAAGAAAGAATCGTTTGAGGAGCTTAAGCCTACCCCTTCTTGCCATGCCCATTTCACATACTGACTCTTCCCACCATATGCTTGCAAATTATTCACTAAGCTAAGAAGGACCCTAATTCCACGTTGCCTTGCTTCTGCTATCACATAATCCAAGGCCTGTCACCAATTACCCATCAATCCTCACCATCATTTTCATTCACAAATAAAACTACTACTAGTCACATAAACATAAGGAATTACCAACACAAAGCATTTTTATTTCATCAGGCATAAACAAAGGGCACATTCAACCATCATAACCTTTTAAGAGACTGTTTTTGATGTATGAAGCTTTGCAATTTGTAAAATAAGCATGCATTGCTTCTTTCAGAAACCTTTTAACAGTGTCATGTCCCAATGAACTATTTTTTGTCAAAAGTCAGAAACACCATTTTTGGGACAATTGCAGAATTGATTGGTTGATTAGGGATGGCAAAAGGGTAAAACAAAATTAGACGTATTTCACATTGAGTCATCTTCGCAATGAACATAATTTCAGCAGCATCAATGAAAAAAAAAACATTTCATTTGATTATGCTTTATACTAGCCACAGAAACACCACGCACCAGGAAAGAGAAATGGTATCCCCATTAACATAACGATAATATTCAGCTCTAAAGACAAAACTATGTCATGATTCGTTTCATATTTTACAGTTTGAACCAAAGCGAATCCCAGTTTTGCAAACACCGACATAGACAATCATAAACATTCAACACAATTTTCAGTAAGAAGGAACAGAAACAGAGAACGGCGCAAAGAAAAAGAGAAAACAAAAGCCCGAAATACGCAATTTCCCACAACAAAAACTCCACACTCGTACACGAAAAACCAAACAAAAATTGTGTCGGTATCCGAGGTGAAGGTAAAAAAAAGGCACATTCAAACACAATTATCAAAATTGTCTTAGCAACAAGTTACATAATTAAAAAACAAGGAGAACATAAACAATTACCTGAAAAGCTTGTTCATCAAAATGACCAGGGGAAGTTTGAAGGGCATTGTAGTCTCCATCGTTGAACGCCCAAGTACGACACACAGTGAGACCCATCTTAGCACCGGTTTTCATCATTTCTCGAACCTTGGATCTCGAATAAACATCCACCGACTGAACCATTAACCAGTAAGAGTTCCACCCGTTTACGTAAAACGCTTTTCCGTCCAACACAAACTGCGTCCCGTTTCTCTCCACAAAGCTCAATTCTGGTCCTTCCTCCAAAAAGCTGAACCTTATGCCCCCAAAAGACATGTAAACAAAAACCACAAACGACGCAAAACCCAGAATGGGGTAAAACAGGCTATTTCCAAACACCATTATCTGGTGGCGAAATTCAACCGATTGGGGAGGTTCCCGGGGTACCCTCTTGGCCCTTTGATCAAAGGGTCACCAATTCAGTGACACTTGATGAGGATTGCTGAACCTCACACCCCACTAGTTAGTTTGGTTGTTCTTCACACCCCAAATGGTTAAAATGTCTAGATCTCTCTGTATGAACTGACAACAGTGTGAATGGCTTGAAAGGTATTAACTTTAATGAGTTGCAAAAACAAAATTGAACCCAATGGGAATGCGCAAGGAAAATTTAGTGGGTTTTTAATTTGCCGTAATTTGGGGATTTATATAGGGTGAGCTGCGCATGAAATGATGAAATGTTATGGTTATGGTTGTGCTCCCAGTTCAACCCCATAGAAGGCAAGGAACTTGAAAGATAATCATCACATGTTTATCTTCGTTTGAAATATAGTCCAAGTTAAAAGCGATGATTGGGGTTGAAAATAAAGTAGAGTGTGAAGAACGGTGAAATGTTTTGCACCGAGTGAAGGAACCTAAGGACACTAGGTTATGGACCCAATCTTGATTCGGTATCAGTTACATCCAAATTAAGGAGAAGCTCCATGTTAATGTCACGTAATGCTCAAGCATTTACCATCTTAATCAATGCACTCCATAGAATGAATGAACTTAGCAGGCTAAAATACGAAAACAAAATAAAAATTCTCTCAACTCTCTCTTTCTTCCCTTCTTCCCCTGTTGTGTTTATTATAAGTTTATTTTAGTTCCAATTAAGTTTCAAGTTGATATAAATATGATTATTTTAAGTTGAGTTTTAATTAATTTTTTTAATTTAATTTTATTTTTTAATTATGTTATATGATTGTTATTTTATTTCAAC
>Ga0209389_1003386_pt1 | contig 12819 bp, 6 predicted proteins | sample CowpearedBW_FD_187526 | JGI IMG/M metagenome (GOLD analysis project Ga0209389, IMG submission 187526) | Root nodule microbial communities of legume samples collected from California, USA - Cow pea red BW (SPAdes) (version 2) | ecosystem: Host-associated > Plants > Roots > Nodule | place: USA... | reverse complement strand
TATATAATATAATATAAGAATATAATAATAACAATATATCAATTATTTGACATGATCTAAAATCTACTTTCTCTTTTGAATGTTCTTAATTTAAAAATCTTTCTGATTATCTTAAAAAAAATTTAAAATTCTTTTTACATTTAAATTTATATTTAATGAATTCCAATAAAGTATTATATTTTGGCATTTAAAACATTTTATTTTAAAAATTGTTTATAGGAATATACATTAATTTGACATGACCGTTAACCAGAGCGTGTTTATGTTTCCAACAAAAATTTATTAAATTAAAAACAAATTAAGAATAAAAAAAAAATAAAGTAATGATGTTATAAAAAGATAAAATAATGATGAGAAGTAAGTCTTTCACGAAGCAGGTACGTTGAAATTTTACAAAAATTATTTTTATGGGTTTTTAAGATGCAAAGTAAGTTTTTATTATATAACTAAAAGGGAAAATTGGGTAACATCACTCAAATTTGATATTTTAATTTGAAAGTATGCAATATCAATTAAAGTTTCATTAACATCGCCGTGGCATATAGTTATGTAAATTCATATTTTTTTTATATAAAACAATTATCTTTACATAAACTTCAATATTCAGCAATTAAAAATATATTGTATTCTATATCCAATCACAAAATTCAGCATTACATAATCAAAGATATATTAGATCAAAGATACATGCAGAATATATTCCCAAGATCAACCTAGAAAAAACACTTCATCTGTTCCGACAGTCCATGAAATGCGAAAAACTTCATTGTTTCGATAGTGCATGATAGACTTGCTTTCAATAAGATAGACTTGATTTCAATCCTATTTAAAAAAAATAAAAATAACAAATAAAGTGAAGAAAGTAAAGCATTTCTCCAAAAATTAACACATGCACATAAATAAAGAACAGAGTAACAAAAATTAACCAAATAAAACTCCATCGTAAAATAATAAAATTAAAATCCAAATTTTTTTAAGCCAACTTCTTTCTTTTAGTAGAGAGTTTTGCCTTCTGACTTTCAAGAATTCTTCAGTCATTTTGGTAACGTTCCTACTGTAAATTACTTAAATAAAATAAATAAATAGAAATTTAAATTCAAACATTCTCATTTGTTATTCTTAAATGCGGAAAAAATTTAAAATTCATACAACGTGCTAAAAACATAATTGTTTACAAGTTCTCAAAAATGAACTAAATGAAAACTAAACTCGTGTATAAATGCAATTCAAATCCCATGCGAGCTCTCTCTCAATCTCTAGGCATCAACAACATCATCTGGAATATCATATGCTCTCGTGTGAAAAGTCACACAATCATCGCCAAACACAAACAGAAAAGATAAGCTCATAAAATAATACCATATAATTGGATAAATAAGAATTCACCCAAATTACTTCATTATATTTATTCTTGGCCAAGACCTTAATACCCCAAGGCTTTTCAACCTGCAAGTCACACAAATAATTGACCATGGACTCATGATATACTCAGGATATACGATGCTTCCACAAACCTTCCTGCTCGTGGTCCTGCCTCTATGAACCTCCCTACTCGTAGTCCAACTCAACGGACCTCCCCGCCCGTAGTCGAACACACGTGATCCACCAGCTACGAACTTGCCCGCTCGCAACATCTCTCAAGTGTGAGCATGGAACATACGAACCTCCACGCTCGTATCCCCACACGAGAGTATCAAGATATGAACCTTCCTGCTCCTATCCCCACACGAGAGTATTAGGATATGAACCTCACCGCTCATATCATCACGTATTCACCACCATCCATGAACCTACTCGCTCATGGCACAATATCTCATGATCCAAGTCTCACATCATAACACACAAACACATACAACAAGACCCACTGCTTGTAGCACTATCGCCTAGCGTTGCCTAAGCGCCACCATGCAAAAATCCAGCGTAGACCGCCTGGCAGGACACCATCATCGCCAAGCGCCAAGCTGCTTCTAGACCCATTGTCTTAGGGTTTATCGCCTAGCAGGTCACTCCTTACTACCAGGCCACGCGCGTTCCAGGGAATATCCATGATAACCTATCGCCTGGTGGCCACTCCCGTGCCGCCAGGCGCTATATCAGTAGGGCACCAACTACTAATTTTTAGCACCTAAAACATACCATAATTTAGTCCAATTCAAATCCCAATACCTTGTCACATATCCTCAAATTATTGCCTAACTCCAGACACATAATCACAACTCTTATATTTCAATCTTATATACCTACAACACACGTTTATCCAATTACTTCCAAACTGACACTGTAAAAGTAACATCACCAAGTCATCATCACATACAACACCCAACAATACCAATTCTGATCACAATTCCTACCGAAAAATTTAGTGCATTTAAGCAACATATACTTATCCCCTCTATTTAGCATTTCGATCCATTCTTCCACTTATAGATCAAAAGTCACCAACTCCCACATTAAGGCATCTGAATTCTCAACACTTCCTATTTAGTACTCTACATATTTCCATCTTATCTCCAACAAATTAGACCACCAATGCAGATTCAATACTCCTTACAAGGTCACTTCTAATATAACACACCATCCTACTTCTCACATTGCCTCAATCACAATGAATTCATGTGCCCTATTCCTTCCAGTTTTATTGACCTAATTTCTATTCTAATTCACTCACATAAATTTGTCCCACGACAAGCCAATTCAAGAAATAGAAACTGCCTCTGTACTAGTCATCGCCTGGCGGCAACCAGAGTGTCGCCAAGCGGTACATCAACACCTGGCCAAAAACCCTAGGTTTTTGTACCAACGAGGAATTCAAATTCTCCAGAATTTGATCTAGAATCCAATTCACATATATTTTATCAAACCAACACACAACAATATTATTCCTTACAAATCATACAACCATTAAGCTATGAAAAGTCAAATTACCGATTTTCCCCTACCAAAACCTAACCTTTACTTATGGTTACTCATACATGACTTCTTCCAAGCACCATCATACCCCAATTCCATAAATTCTATAATATTTATCACACAACATAATTCATAGAATCATATTCAGAAGTCGCAATGACTCCTACACTAAACAACACATCAAAAGAATCACAAACAGCATCACGCCGCCTGCCGAAAATTCATCACCGCTAGGTGGTTCATAGCAGAACCCAGAAATCTAGGCCAAACTGATGTGTCGCTTGGCCACATACTCATGCCCGTAAGGCTGTTTCTGGGCAAATACCTAGAAACTTACGAAAACAGCATAAAAAGAGGGAGTCTTATGCAATTTAGGTCACGATAAGGCATAGTACATTATACATGCATAGAAACATACGAAAATAGTTTCCCTTACCTGGATAATTCTTGCTCAATTTGAAAGAATTAGAACTTCTTTTGCACCACCACTATTCCAGCCCTTGTCTCCTTTCCAATGGACTCTATCTTCTGGATTCTCACTCAATTCACGTTTAGAACTCCCTTTCCCCATGGCCAATTCATTTTCTCCTTTCTTCTCTAACGTTTTCCATCCTTCCTCTCCAAAAACTACCTTAATTAAGTGCAATTAACCCCAAAACTGAAAATGCCATTAAGTTTGGTGTTAATGGTTATTCAAGGACCATTATTGGTTGCCTCCCCAACCCACTAGGCTGCCCTTCTTGGCAACTAGGGTTCCTCTGCCTTTTCACATTCATGCAAAAAAGAATTTTGGCAAAAAGAAAGCTTAATTCGTTCATGTTTCGTGATAATTCCTATAAATCTAGGATTTTAATATCACTCCTCATGATCAATCATATTAATAAAATAATACACAATTAAAAATAGTACCCAACTTGGCATACATAGGACTTGAACCCAAATCCTCTCACATAACTAAGTACTATCAACCACTTGAGCTAGTACTATTCTACATCATAACAATCTGCATTAAATACCATAAAGGCTCCCACTACCCGTATTTATTAAATAATTATTCATTTTATTATTTAAATTCCTCATGTCTTATACTTTTCCTTTTCATTCTTGAAGATATCCTACATCTAAAAAAAAAGTTATTAAAATAATATGAAGTTTTTTTCAATTGTTTATCTTAACACAATCTCTTGTCTTGAAAGCTACAAATAAAAGAGAAATATATATATATATATATATATATATATATATATATATATAAAAAATATATAAAAAAAAAAGAAAAAAAAAAAAAAAAAAAAATATATATATATATATATATATATATATATATATATGTATGTCTAAGATCTATAGAAATGAGAAAGAAATTGAAAAAAAAAACCTTCATGTCATAAAGAAGCTTCACAATCTAAAAGCCCTTTGGTGAGGACAATGAGAAGAAAAAAATGGAACAAAATGTTAGCAAAAAGTGGAAGAAATAAAAAACATAAACCATGTAAATAGAGAGATAGAGAGCCGCGACAAAAAGAGAAAAAAAAACATAAAAGAAGAGCAAGAACGAAAACCAAAACCTGAGAGAAATACAGAGCACAAAGCCAAAGCCTAACTCAAAATCTGAAAGAAAAAAAACAAAAAATAGATCAAATATATAACTAAGGGAATCAGTGGTGAAGAGGAAATGATAAACAAATCAAATATATAACTACAAAAATCAGTGGTGGAGAGAAGATGATTAAACCTTCGAGACCTGATAATGTGGTGCAGAGAATATGATTAAACTTTCGAGATCCAATAAGATGCAAAAGATAAAACCTTCAAGACCCAATAAAATGAGAAAGCTAGAACCAAACCCTATACCAATAGAGAAGAAAAAACAAATTAGTGGTGAAGAGAAAAAATTGAAGAGAGTGCGATAGGTATGAGAGAAAAAGTTAGAAGTTCTTTGACACAAAGCGCACAGAGTGAGATTAAAGAGATCGAAGACAATGATGAGAAGAGAGTGAGGGCCAAGAATAAAAAATAGGGTTTCTTGTGAAGAGATAAGATGGTGAGAAGGGAGACAAAGAAGACATTGAGAGTGAAGAAACAAAAATAGGGTTTTGCTCATAGAGAAAGAGTGAGGCGGTAGAGGGTGAGAGAAAAGTTGGGAGTGAAAAATTAGGGTTTTAGGACAGGAGATGATTTTTTTTTTAATATAAAGCAAAATAAGGAGACCACAATTCTAAGAACCACACTTTGTCAGTTGTAAAAAAATAGTGTTTAAACTTTCCACTTTTAGTTAATTTTGTGTGTTCTGCCTTTTGTGTTTGATAAAAAAACTTGCACTTTGTGCTCCCTTCGAATGTATTATGTATAGATTTCTATATGATACACTTATTTATTGTTATTATTAAGTTTTTATATTTGAATATAAAGATAAATGTTTGTTATCAATAATAAAATAAATAAGTTAATATTTGTTTTAAATATTAAAAAAAGTTAACTAATTCAGTTTTTAAAATATTTATATTTATCAGAATTTCAATTCTATATTTACATTTATTTACAAGATCAAACATTTGATAAAACTAATAATAATGTTTGTATCAAGGTTATGTTATAAATTTGGTTTTCTTTATGCATAAAATTAACTTAGTGTATTTAAATTCAAAAAATATTTCTAGATTGTTAGCTACATATAAGAACTAAAGGACTTATTTGTTTTTAATTGAAATATTGTTTAATCATAAAAAATTCATTGAAAATAAATTATTCGGATACATGTTTTTAACATAGAATTTATTGAAGGTGTGTACTTGTGATGGTTCTTAGACTCTGTAGAGCCTAGCCTTAAGGGGTTATCACCTAAGCACAAACAAGGTAAATCACTTTCGTCTCTAAGATTAAAATAGTCCAATAATTAGGACATCATGCGACTCTCACCACATAACTCATTCTACTTTATTTGAGTGTGAATGATTATTAGTGTTAAGGATACTTCATTACTCACACTACTATGTCAAGGCAAACACTAAAATTTTCGGGAATTCAAGTCTCAAAAGACCCAACAAAAATTACCACCACCACTAAGAATTTCTCCTTGTAATTCCTTTTAACATAATTCTCATCATACATACCCACACACCAATTTCACCTTAACTTAATAACAATTCATAGTCATAAACATAAACAAGGTCTATCACAAAATTTTCACATCAATTACTAACAATCAAAGTCATGAGCATCAATAATATCAATCATCGTAACCATAGGGGAAAAAGTTGAAAAATAACAAAACTAGCATAAGAATGGCGCTCAACGTCATTCTTCTTGCAAAAGGTAGCGCGCAACGACAATTTTTGGCACTGAACATCCTAAAGTTAAAATGCTCCAGACTTGGAGTGACACGATGGTGCTCAATGATGCCTTGTTGTTGCTCAACACCAAAGCATTTGCAAACCACGACGCTCACCGGTACAAACTAGTGCTCAGTGGCCTAAAGATAAATCGCTCCCAGACCTACACAATGAGATTGGCGCTCAATGCTAGTTTGCCACCACGTAACGCTATATCAGATATCAACAGGTGAATTCTATGATCTTGAGAGAATTTGGACCTGCTTAGTTGCTCAAATTGGTATTCCCTCTCAGTATCTTGGTTCAAAATAGTTTTAAGGCATAGGAGTTTATACCAATTTGCTTAATTCCTCATATTCTAAATTCTCCGAAACAACTCAAAAATCTAATAATTTCTCCCAAACAACTCAGATTAATAACCCAATTCCATTCTCAAAATAAAATCAATCATCAACATGCAAAACATCAAATTTTTCAAACTTACACACACCAAAATCAGCTTCCCTTACTTGACAAAACAGCTCAACAAACCCAAACAACTCTAATACTTTAAACTACCTCCAAGAACACAAGATACTATATCTACATGTAGAAACATCATAATAATGATAAAAACCAATTGTTATGATCATTGAGCAATAGAGACTCATATTGATGACTAAAAAGTCGCATGCGTGTGAAAGAAGCCTCACATGCAATAGAAAAAGACCAAGAAAAAGGGTTGAATATCAAATTATGCGAATTGAGAAACTAATTGATCCAAATTGAAGAGCATGCCATGAGGATCACCCCTATGGCCTTAGATCTTCAATAAGATAACAAAGGATGATAACTTGTAGAGAGAAGTTAGATAACTCTAGAAAAATGGTTCTTAGATGTTGACAAAATAAGAAGATTGATTAAAAAGATTTTGATGATGATAAAGATATTGAAGAAAATACTTGAAGATGTTGACAAAATTACTTATTCAAAAATGTACATGAGATAATTGATTGCCATTTTGGGTAATTGATTACCACTACAAAACTTTGTTTTCGAAAACCACTAGAATAATCGATTATCTTAAGTGGTAATCGATTATCCTTGGTAGTTTCAGCTCAACTCTTCAATTCTAACTTAGCTTTCGAAAACCTCTTTAAATAGAACTCAATTGCCAATTTCAAAAGTACCTTTTTAAGATTCAGAGTTCTTATGTTGTGACTGCAAAGTGGTGCTCTATGAGATTCTTAAAAATAGCTTTGAAAAGCCTAGTGTGAGTGAGCGATAACTTTTTCTAAGTGAGTTCTTAGAAGACTGAGTGTTGTGTTGTTACTAGGAAAGCTGGTCATTCTCTGTGTGACTCAGGGAGACTTTTTGTTCATCTCTTGTGGTTATTAAAGAAAGGTGTTTTCTAATCCTTTACTCTTTTATAATTTTTTTGTACTCTAATTATTATAGTGATTGAGTTAATCTCTTTGATTAAGAGATTAACAATTGGATGTAGGGTCTTTTGATCTGAGCCAGTATAAATATTAGTGTTTATCTTCTTCCCTAAACTCTTTATTTATCTGCACTCGCATTTAAAGTAACTATGACTTTAAGTTAATCAGTAAAGTTTGATAAAAAAAATTAAGTTTTACAAAAATCCAATTCACTCCCGCTGTAAGACCCGCGAAATTTAATTAATTAAATAAATAATTAATTAATAAATGCGGGTAGTAGAAGCCTTTATGGCATCAAATTCTGATTGGTATGATGTGGAAAAGTACTAGCTCAAATGGTTGAGAGTACTTTAATTGTGTGAGAGGACTTGGGTACAAGTCCTATGTATGTTATTTATGTGTTATTTAATTATTATTGTTTTTAATAATATGATTGATCATGTTTATTATGATATAATGCTTGAATTATATTAGTTAGCAAGAAAAATGATTTGGCATGATGGTTTTGTATAGACTTGGCATTGCATGGTTAGGGATTCAAACCTTGGAGAACTCAAATTAAACTTTATTTTTGCTAAATGGAGTTTTGGCTTGAATTTGAAGGGTTAAGGGAAACCCCAGCTGGAGTAGCAGCCGAGAAGGGCTGGAAAATGGACCATAATTAACCATTGCATGTCAATTATCACATGCATTAAGCCATTTTTCGTTTTGGAACCATTAACTCAAAATTAAGGGCAGTTAAAGAGGGAATAAGGGAGAGAGAGAAAGGTTTTGAGCCTGCAATTGTTCTGTGACAATTGGGAGAGAATTCAGACTAGGGGTGGTGTGGAAGATTGACGTAGAGCAGCTAAATTGGGAGAGAAATTCAAGAGAGAGACCATTGGTGGTTGTAAGGAACTCTCAAGTGTCAAGGTTTTGAGCAAAAGGATCCAGATTATAGGTGTTGAACCACGTTTTATTTATGTTTTGTGCGTAATTGTATGATTTATAGCATGTATATTATTGGTCATTCTCTGTTTACATTGCAATCTGCATTTCTGGAAATTTTCCAGAAACCGCCTGGCAGGTTGTTCATAGCCGCCAGGCGGCACATACATTGTTGACTCGTATTTGGGTTCCTGCAACAGAACCGCTTGGTGGCACCTCCCTGGCCGCCAGGCGACGCATAGTACTGTACCAGATTGGGATTTTTTATGGATGAAGGGCATGGTAGTATTGGTTGAACCGCCAGGCGACGCGGGTCTGTGGCCTAATTTGTGCTTTCTGTGTGTTTTAACATGATTTTGTTTGGAGGGAAAGCAAAGGTTGGGTCTTAGGAGATGATAGGGTGTTGATCATCTTTGAATTGTAGAGTAATGGACGTTGTAATTTGATGGAACATTGTACATGAGCTTTAGGGTTGAATGTGGGGATATCTTTAGTTATGATTTGAAACTCCATACTGTAAATTGGATGTGGGAATGATTGATCAACGTGATTATGTTCTGAATTGTTTTGATGGGGGATTGAATCCGAATGGAGAACTGATGGAGATTCGCAAAGAAGAAAAATGGTGGAACCAAGGGTGCTAGGAAAGAATATGGGAATTCCCAAATGTATGCACCGCCTAGCGGCACGGGGTTTGCCGCTAGGCGCCAGCGCAGAAGTTACAATTTTCCGCGACTGGAAGGGGTCTGGAATGTTGTTCTGAGAAGAAATGGGTTCATGATGATGAAATATGGGGTCATGGGATCGTGATCGCATGAGTTGCATTTCACTTAAATGATAGTTAAGTATGTTTAGTTAAGTACACAGAGTTGTTAGATTGTAAAAGTTGTCGAGACACTAATGGAGTGTGTAATCTGGTTTAAACAAACTTTATGGTTCAGATGGGATTTGGTGGATGTCAAAGTGAATACAAGAGTTTCATTAAGATAGGAGCATAAGGTGAGTTGTTGGTTGTAGTATGTTTATAGGCCATGAAGAGAGAAGGATGGGAGCAAGCGCAATGAGAGACACATGTATTACTTAAAGTAAGGTACGAAATATCTTAACTAGTAGTAGAAATTCTGCTAGGCTGGAGTTTCCGGTATTGGTCTTACTAAAGTTAAGTATGAAACTGTTCAAATTGGGGAATTAAGTGGTTTTAGATACATTAGTAATTAGCCAAACATGTAAGAAATGGCATGACATGATAATATTGGTGAGTTTTATATGGGGTGCTAGAAGTCTACTAGCATTGGAAAAATCTGAGTGAGAGAACAAGAACCAGAAGACTCTGCTGTTCTGATATAGCGCTTGACAATGGAGGGAATCTGCCAGGCGATAGATGGGGAAATAGAGGGCACCTGGTTCGCGTGCGCCTGGCGGCATAAGTGGTTCCACCAGGCGATGGTTTCCCAATAGAGGAACTACTGAACCGTGTGCGCCTAGCGGTGAGGGACTTTCCGCTTGGCGGTACCTGCAACGGGAATGAACCAGAGGCGTTGTGTGCCTGGAGGTACGCAACACCGGCTAGGCAATTTTGCTACTGCAGCTTAGAGTTGTTGATTTCATAGGTATGATCTACAAGGCTTTTGGTAATGCTTTAAAGGTGGGATTGCTAGTGTTCCTTGAGTTGTGGCTCGGAACGTATCCCTTGAGTTGTGGCTCAGGATAGGGGTTAAGCACGTGGTATTCCTTGAGTTGTGGCTCAGAATAACATCTCTTGAGTTATGGCTCGGGATGGCAGATGAACACGAGGAACCCTTGAGTTGTGGCTCGAGTTGGCGAGTGTTGTCGGTGTGAGTGTGCTGGTTGTGGCCAGTACGGATGGGTCCAAATGGATTGCCCTCCTCAGTTGTTGATTGACAAGTTTGGTAGTCTTGGGACGTTACGAGTAATACTCGTATTTGGGAACTCCACCTGGCGTTATGCTGTATGATCTGTGGCAATGGTTCCCGCACGTGCTCTATCGATTGTGGCCAATAGGTTTGGCAGCAAGTCATCTTGAAGTAATCACTAGAAGAGGTAGAACATGAACAGTCTGGTGATGGCCAGGTAGTATGAGTTAGAAAGGGATGGAATTCATTGGATGTTTGTGTTGTCTAGATATATATGTATTATATATGTGTATGTTATTTTATATGCTATAATTGTTAAGCTCAACCTATCTGCTTGTGATTGGCGATGATTGTGTACGCGGTACACGTGAGCAGATGTTGTTGATGTAGGTGGCTCTGGTGACGCTTAGCTACAAATAGGGGATAGCTCGGGGAACTTTATGTTTATTTTCTTTAGTTTTGAAATAAGATGTAAACCCTTATGGGTGTGATTATAACCTTTTGTTTTGGTGATTTATGGATTTGAACATTGTTTAATTTTTTTATAAAGTTTCAAATTTTCCCGCGTTTTGGGAAAATGTGGTATTATTAAATGCAGTGTATTTTAATTTACTTTCTTTATTTTATTAAAAATTCGTAATATCTTGACGGGATGTTACACCCACTATTGTTTTTTACCACTATTTAGTCATTCCATTGCGCGATACCAATAATTGGTATCATAGCTTGCTTTGATAGTTATTCACGATTTTCAAAAATGGTAAGGTCAAACAAAACTTTTACTAAAGGTGCGTGTATCAATAGACCTCCACTTACCGATGAAAATTACCCATTCTAGAAAGTTAGAATGCAAATATTTTGGAATTAGTTGACAGAGGTATTTGGGATGCTGTTTTGAATGGACCATTTGTTCCTGTTAACATTATTAATGAAGTGTAGGAACTAAATCCTTTTGCATTGTGGACTGCTCATGAAAATAGGCGAGCTCATTATGATGTTAAAGTCAGAAACATCATATCATGTGCTCTAACTCTTGATGAGTTCTACAAAATTTCTGGTTGCATCAATGCACGCGAAATGTTGGAAATCCTTTGGGTGACTCACGAAGTAACCGATGATGTCAAACGGGCTAGAAATAACTCTTTGATTCAAGAATATGAAATGTTTCGCATGTAGTAGGGAGAAACCATCTATGATGTGCAGAAGCGATTCACACACATCGTCAACCATCTCAATGGGCTACGTAAAACCTTTGATACTCATGAACTTAACATAAAAATTCTTAAATCTTTGAATAGGACTTGGCAGCTAAAGGTGATGGCCATCATGGAGTCACAAAATCTTGCAACAATGACCATGGCGACTCTCTTTGGAAAACTGAGGGAGCACGAGCTTGAATTAGGCAGATTGAATGATGAAGAAGATCAAGGAAGAAAGAAGAATATTGCATTCAAAATTGAAGTTGTCAAAGGAAAGAAGCAAAAACAAGAAGAACATTCTGATGATGATGAGAACCTTAGTCTCATGATAAAGAGGTTCATAAAGTTCATGAAGGCTAAAGGCAAAAATCAATTCAAAAGCAATAAGAAGGAGAATCAAAGATCATCCTCAAACTTTAAATGCTATGGATGTGGAGAAACTGGTCATGTAAAAGCAGACTGCCCAAATTCAAAAAGGAGTGATGAAAAGATGAGTAGAAAATATTGCAAGAAAAAGGCATACATAGCATGGGAAGATAATGCCTCACTTCATCCAGCTCCAGTGAATCTAATGAGGAAGAAGCAAAATTTTGCTTAATGTCCAATAATGATCTCTCTGACAGTGAGGTAAGCTCCTCTAACAATGAAAATGATTATGATTCTCTTTATGATGCCTTTTGAGAATTGCTTGCTAAATCTAGTAAACTAGATATTGCTCACAAAAAATTAAAAGGTGATTTTAAAGAATTACAGAGCAATCTTGAAAAATATCTTGAAGAAGAAAAGGTCTTAAAAGATAAAATTTTAATTTTGGAAAATAGAGAAACTGAGACAATTGAAAGTGCATCTTGCAAAAGTTATATATTTGATTTAATGATTTTAGAAAAACAACTTGAAGATGCTTTAGAAAATAAATCTTTTGAAAAACATGTTTTTAAGAAAAAGAATCTAAGTAGAAACAAGTATGTTGCTAAAAATAAAATTAAAAGAACTCGCAAAGTGTGAGTAGAAAAAGGAACTGCTTACTCTAAAAATACTTGTATAGCAACTTGTTTTTATTGTATGAAAAAAGGGCATACATCAAATAAATGCAATATTAAACATTATGATGTTCTGAATGGGAAGTATACTTGGATGCCTATTGTTAGATAGTTAG
>Ga0209389_1003381_pt1 | contig 12828 bp, 11 predicted proteins | sample CowpearedBW_FD_187526 | JGI IMG/M metagenome (GOLD analysis project Ga0209389, IMG submission 187526) | Root nodule microbial communities of legume samples collected from California, USA - Cow pea red BW (SPAdes) (version 2) | ecosystem: Host-associated > Plants > Roots > Nodule | place: USA... | reverse complement strand
CACACTTCTGGTGCTTCCATATATTTAGATCCAAACCTAATCTCTTGGATGTCTTGCAAGAAACAGAATGTTGCCAGGACAAGCATAGACCCAAATACAGCAGCTTATCTAAGGTTACTGCTCAGATTTTATGGATTTAGACTCTGCTCGATGAACTTGGGGTCTGGTTATCCATACCATCTATTGTGGTTATCCATTCTTATTAATATCCTGCGATTGACAATACAATACAGACAATTTGATTCAAGCATATGGTGATGTGAACCACGCTGCTAATCATTTTGGTGCTTGTTAGATATATTATTAGATTATTAGATATCTTAGATATTTATCTTTATCTTCTATCTTCAGTTTCTTCGATATTATTCTTTATTTTGTATATTGGGCTTAGCCCATATTTCCTTTATTATAAATATAGTACCCAATGGTAGTTTCTACATAAGGAAGATTAGTCTCAAACCTATTTTCACTATATTCAATATGTGTCATGACCTTTTTCACGTTTACTCCTCGAACTCAGGACTCTATGGCTGATTATTTGGATAAGACGAATGATCTTTTTTCATTAATTTAATGAAGTATTACCTCCTGCCTCTACTCTTGCTGAAGAAATAGAGCTATGGTCAAAGTTCTTCATAGTTTTGACTTTACACGGACTTGCCGATAAATATTCTCATGTCTGTGATTAGATTTTGGGTTCTACTATTATACCCAATTTTCCTTCTACTTGTTCTACTCTTTTGCATGTGCCATGTAAACCTTCCAGTGATACACTTATTTTTGTCAATTATTCCTCTGCCTTGGCATCTCAACATAATGATCGCAACCGCTCTCACAAGCCAGAAAAATGGCATCATAAGTGTGACCATTGTGGCAAGTTCGACCACAAAATTGACAAGCATTATACTTTACATGGTCGTCCTCCTTGATCTATTGTTGTTGCTCACACTGATCCTCTCTCACAACCATCTACTGTGGATCCTCCTTCATATGCTTTTGCCAACAAATCTGCTATTATTAATGAATTTCTTCAATGTGAGGATCGTAAGCCCTCTAGTTCCACTGCTTTTGTTGCCCAACATGTACATCTTTTGCTGGTCTAAAATTAAAAAATGTAAGTGCATACTAGGACCTATGATTATTTATTGTGATAATAAGTTAGCTATTAGCATTGTTCACAATCTAGTTCAGCATGATAGGACCAAACACAGAGATAAATTGGCACTTTATTAAAGAGAGATTGGATAGTGGTCTTATCACTACTTCTTATGTTCCATCTAGCATCAATTAACAAATTTGTTCATAAAAGCTCTTCCTACTAAGCGATTTCATGATCTCACATGCAAGTTGGGAATGACAAATATTCATTCACCAACTTAAGGGGGAGTGTTGTTAGTAGGATATTAAATGTTCTACTTGAAGTTGTTAGAAGATAGTAGAAGGTTCTAGATACTTTAGGGTTAGAGTTCTCTATATATAGATGTTAATGTAATTTTAATAAATATCTTTTTTCACATTATAAGTAATGGTATTCTCTACAATCTTTTCCAAAATTCTCCATGTACAATAAACAAAAAATGTAGATGACGTATTTTAACAACACAGAAAATTCAAGTTACCACTTCTGCTGCTGCTGGAGTGAAGCCTGCGCAGCAAACTGCCACCACAAACAAGGAGCCTTGGAGATGGAAACTGCAGGTCGTAAATGAGAAACTCCCATATATGTCTTGTATCTTGAAACAGCTTCCAAAAGTTTAATCCAATCATGATACTGAGACTATAATTCACAGAGCACAAGTCAAAAAAAATATCAAAGCAGACAAAGGGTGAGTTAAAGTATGTCCTGTTAGAAAGCAAATTGTTAGAAAATTTTGAGTATTATTGATCTGGCGTCATAACAGACATACTACTCTTATGTTCTGAATCTAATTCATAAATATGAATACATCATGACATATCCAACTAATGTATGTTGGAGATCTCTGGTGATCCCATTTATATACACAACATTCTGATAAAATTTTCTCCTTTCATCAAAATAAAAAATATAATAGGAAGCAATTGATACCAAAGAAAAAAATCAAATCAAGTGATAATAAAAGAATAAAATGAAATAAAGTGATAACAAAGAAAATAAATGAAATCAAGTGATAACATAAGATCTAGAACATGGTCAAATCAGATAAAGAAAATATAGGAGGGTGAGGAATCACTCAATCATTTTCCAATTCCTATGACTATCCAACAAGGAATCCGTTTGTACTCTAGTACAAATTTAAAAATAAAATGAACATAACAAGACTAATGAAAAAAACCAAAGAAAACATTTTCCCCAGCTTTAGTTGTAAATGCACACAATACGCAACCAACAACTGTCAAGTAATAAAGCTATCCCACTCCAACCTACATTGGCACAAAAACTAAAAATATAAATTACAATATCCAGTAAACATTCAATTAAGGCAAGTTATCTTACAAACAAGGAAGATGCTTTAAAGTATAGAAAACAGGCTTCTAGAGTTATCTCCTTAATCAGGATCCTATCTAACTCTAAATTCATCATTGATTCAATAGAAGTATCAAATAGTTAAGAAATAAAATACCTCTGTAAGAGTAAGTGAGATCTCTGTGAGGACAAGCGTAACTTTTTCAAATGGAATTTCTGGATTAACTCTTTCTTGGTTTCCAAGCCGATGATACTGTAAAACTGCGTTGATAGGATAAACCAAGTATGCACGATTCCTAGCCCACTTAGATACAAACTTAGGATCATCAGTGGGCTCATTTATGCCCTCTTCAAATATCTAGCACAACGAAAACATAAAAGACATGTGAAAATAAGACCAAATTCGCATAACATACCAATAACAAAAAGCATTTGGCAGTTATATATATGTAGCTCAAAGAATAAGAAGATTAAAGTTATCAAACAAAGTACAACAAACCTCAATCCATTCTGGTGGATTGATATCCTCCCATCTCTTATCAATCTCCCAAGGAAGGTGGTCAGAATCATGATAAAGAGCTAGTCTCTCCAGTTGCACTGACTGTAGTGAGAACAAATATTCATCAGACAAAAAATAAGTTGCACTCACTGTAACAATACAAAAAATAAGTTGCACTCACTATATCAAAGTGGATAAATATTTTAGGAACCAAACAATGGCTTTGTTAAACCATCTGGCTATCAGAAGAGTAGAGAAAAAGATTTTCCATTTTATTCTAGAATTATGTATACCATGTGAAGAACCAGAGAAAAAGAGAAATTGAATGAAAATGTTCATTAAATTTAAATGTATTTTGATTACATAGAGACAAAATTTTAAGACCTTTATATACAGATAGGCTAGGCTATAAACTGGATGCTACTAACTGATACTTAATTGATTTGCAACTAACTCTAGATATTATATCTGCAAGACAGCTGGTTCAACTATCCAGAAGCTGGTAGATGACTAAAGAGCTGGGTCAGTTACTAAAAAATTACAGATAACAGAATCATACTTTGCACCATTGTAGGGGGTCTGCTAAATTCTAAATATTGCAAAAACGATTATGTACAACCAAACAATAGAAAAGTAAGAAGATAAGTATACAAACAACAAGATAAAAGACAATTGACAGTGTTGTATTCAGTTTGACATAATTTTTGTTATAGGTGTTTCTATCAGTTGTTCTTTCACATCTTTGCTTCTTTTCATTCTCTATATAAAGAGAATCCTTGTTTTCCATTGATCATTTTTTATAAAAGGTTTCACTCCAGAAAGCATCACTATGAAGCTTTGAAATCGCAACAAGGTTAACACCTCAAAGCTCCAAAACCAAACCAACCATTAAATACATTACAAAAAAAGAAAACAAAATATTAGACCAAAACCATAGTGGACAATACCAGACCCATGTAGAATCAAGAAACCAATAATCCAGTAACCCATACCAATTACTAAAAAAGTCTTGCGTAATACAAGTGGTCAACAAACAATACCAAGCAAACTCTATCCTAGAACCCAGACCCAAATTAACAAGCCTGCCAGACAGCACATTTATTTCCTATCCTATATATATGACAAAAATTAAAATTAACAGCCCTAAACATTGAAAGGCAACAATTACATCTGTTCTATGAATACAAAATTACCTTTTGTTTCCCTTTTCTCTATCTCTCTCTCTCTCTCTTTATCTCCATCTCTTAACTCGAATAGCATTTAAAAGATAACGCTCTAACGCATCAAAAACTATCCTGGAATGCCTAAATTTGGTTTGTCAAGTTAAAATTAACATTCAATGCTGTCTATTAAATTTTCTTAGGGAGGAACACTTCACCTTCCTCAACCTGTCTAAAGCGCCACTTGCATCAAAAGTTTCGTTCCCCTGCTCATCCACTGTAAAAGCAGCAAGCTTAGCCAAAGTCACACCTGAAGAAAATGGATGGCCTGGATTACTGCAAACAACACTTTTGTGCGTAAGCAAATGAAAATAAACAAAACCAAAACTTCTTCAATTAAAAAAATGAAAAAAATAAATAAATGTCAATTTTTCATGCCCACTTCTACTGTGCAAAGGAAATTAAAATGGTACTTATAAACCAACCTGACTGAATCTTCATATCTGATATGCACATTGCTGATTGATATCTTAAGGTTTCCAATAATTGTAGAAATTAGAGAACTCAGCCACGAATTTCCAGAAGACGGCTGTGAGATAATAGTAACAATCTTGTTATTTCAGTGCGTGTGTGTATTTGTGATTGTTTGTATAGAAAGAGAGAAAATATGTTCACTGTCCATTTGACTTAATCATTTTAATTTTCAGATAAAATACCTTCCAAAAACGCTACCACTTCTTCACTCATCTCAAATTTTGTTTGAATACAACAAAATGGAAATATACATTGTATGTCTAAATTCATTTCACTATCAAAAAACAACAAACAACATGACTGGATCATTCATTTACTTAATTCCTCTATAATTAACTAACTCCAAGTAGCTCTCATAAACTTTCAACACCCTTTAAAAGAAACCAAAAAATGAGTAACATTTTAGCAGTGCATCTGTTTCCTGATCGTTAAATTTTAATGAGACATACTCCTCTACGTATACTCTTACAGATGTAAAGATAAACAGCCTCTTCATCTCCAAAATCAACAAAATCAGACTCCAAATATAGCCTCAAATGAAAACAAAGCATGAAACGTTGATCACAATTTAACAATAACTTATTCTAAAATACAATCAAAACAAAACATGTTTATTCAGATTTATTTTCAACAAAACAAATGACTGTCACGGAGTACAAATATATGCACAAACTTGGGCATGACATGTGCACTGTTTACAGTAAACAGATGACAAAAATGAATAATTAAAAGACAGAATCAAATGTATTCAGAACAATAGACAGATTATGACATCATACACTTCCCAATTTGGACTTAGATATTGCGTCCAGTGTAGCTGACTCTGCTTCCTGCATCAAGACATATGAAAAAGAAACCATAGGTCAAAAGAATATTACAAAAGTCAGGTTAAGAAATAAAGGTATAAGAACAGAATCGAAATCTGTAAAACAATTCCAGTGTTCACAAACATATTGGCTTAGTTCAATTGAGAGTTGGTTCTAACTTTTAATTTAAGCCAAAGAAAGACATTGCCCAACACAAATTAAAAAAGAACAGACTAAAATACATGGAAGAAATGTTAAACAAAGATCAAAAACTGATTATGCATGAAAGCACAAAATCACTGATATGAAATAATGGTGTAAAGGCAAGTGAAAAAAACAGAAGAAGCAGACATGTTCAAATACCTTCACACCTCCATTTTCTGTTTTCCAAAACAGAAAATAGGGTAAACCACACTCCCCATTCCACTCATGATAAAGATTTTTAAATAACACCATCCTTCATGGGTTCAAACATGTTATTGTTGCATTTAGATTGCTATAGTTTATGTTATAAGTGTCTCTATTAGTTGTTGCTTTACAGCTTTCCATCTTTTCAATCTTTGTAGAAAGAAAATACCAATTATCCTTTGTACATTTTATCTGTACAAAAATTACCTTTTCTGTTTCTGTTCTCTCTCTCTCCTCTGGTTCTCTTAACTCTAATATGGTATAAAGAGCTCAATAATCCATTGATTCCAAAAATAACCCTGCTCCTCAACCCCCACCTCCAGCGCCTACCAGAGACTTTGTTCTGTTTCCTGTACAGGTTTTTGATAAGTGTCCAATTTCCTATCTTGCTTCTATATGAGATCCTATTTCCAAAACACATTGATCCTATTCCTGAAGGGCTGCCTCAAGATTATTGTTGTAAGAAAGATATTAAATGCATTACTAGAAGTTGGTAGAATATTAAATATATTATTAGAAGCTAACTAGAAGCTAATAGAAGATTCTAGAGATCTCCTTGTAATTATTACTTTAGGGTTAGAGTTCTATATATAGAGACTAATGTACTTTTCAAATGAATCAATTGAATAACAATCTTCTTTCTTTTATATTAGTTCTTTCTAGTATTATCAATATATTATTTATCTTATTGAAAGTAAGTTCAGACCTCTTCCTATAGAAGAAGTTGAAGCACCTGTTGCACATGACTCATCTTCAAAAATAACTAAAAATACTATTTTAGATTTTGTTTCTCTTAATCTCACACATGCACCTTTAACCAAATTTGTTCCAAACAATGATGGAGAACCTTCTACTACTCAAACATTGACTCGTGATACTCAAATGCAAGTCAATGATTTTGTGGCTCGTCTTCTTTTCGAGGTGGCCACAGCACCAGTTTTAGAGGATGTGGGGATGACCGTAAAGGGTGTTCAAAACCTGTTACAGTGTTACTTTCTGCTATTACAAGTTTGATCACAATTTTCTACCTTCCACTCAGTAAATCACAACCTAATTATCAAAGAAATACAAACCTGTGAGGTCAAGGACATCTATTCTTTCAAATCAACAACAACAAATCCATTGGTTCACAATCAACCATGCTCGCCTCCTCTAGGATGTCAAGAGCATATTTCCTTTGACAACATATAACTCCTTCCTTTGATTTGAGACTTCCAAGATCCTTTGTCTCAAAATGACTACATAGGTATTACTTTAACCGAGATATTCTAGCAGCATCATTCCTCATAATGACTATATTGTCAACATACAACATTAAGTACACACATTTTCCAATGGAGGTGAGAGAATAGAAACCAGAATGATTTGTCTCACTGCGTTCTAACTCAAATGTTCAAACCATTTAGCTAAATCCAAACCAAGCACGTGGAGATTGCTTGACACCATGAAGTAAGCGACACAATTTACACATTCAAGAGAATTATTTCTCTTTACATGGATTTCCTGACAAGATAGCAAATATCTCTAAAGCTAAAGTTGTTGAACACAAGTTCTCCAATAAAGAATACCAATAATATCTAAGATTGAAATTGAATAGCTTGGCACAGTCACTACAAATCCCATCTCGTCAACAGCTAGCATCTCACAATCTGTTAATAGTCCAAGCCCATGGATAAGTGACTCAAATGCTTCTAATCACACTTACAGTGATACCTCCTTGTTCTCATCTCTTTCCTTTCCAAAAAAATCCTCACTTCATAACTTTAGCCAATGGTTCAAAAGTTTCCTAAGAAGGGGTGGGTCATGTTTCCCTTTCCCGTTCCATAAACCTAAAAATTGTCCTTTTCATTCCTACTTGTCCACTCAATGTTAAATCTTCAATAACCTTTGATACCAATTACTTTATTACACAGGAACATGGTACAAGGCAATGGATTGGAGAAGGATGTGAATCAAGAGGTTTATACTATTTTAAATCTAGTCCACATGTGTCTTGTTTTGCAACTCCATCTCCTAAACTTATACATTATCGTTTGGACATCATCACTTGTCAAAATTAAGAAAAATGGTACATGAACTTAGTAGTCTCCAGATTACAATACGAGTCATGTGAACTAGAAAACTTTTTGGATCTTTTTTTCCTAAAAGATCTAAATCAGGATGTAATATTATTTTTATTATTATCCATTCTAACATTTAGGGACTAAGTCATGTCTCATATTATTACATTCACGGATGAATATTCAACATGTACGTGAGTTTATCTTATGAAAGACCATTCTGAACTATTGACTATCTTGAAATCATTTTTGAATGAAATCAAAAATCAATTTGGCCAGGTAATTAAGATTTAAAAACTGACAATTCCAAAGAGTACTTCACCTCTAATTTCTATACAGTTTTAAGTTCACATGGTATTCTACATCACTCTACAAGTCCTTAGACTCCTCAACAAAATGGTATTGCTGTAAGGAAAAATAGACACTTGCTGAGACTAGTTGTACCTATTGATAGATGCAAACATACCAGTCAACCATTGGGGCAATGTTATCCTAATTGTTTGTTTTCAAATTAACAAAATGTCGTCCTCCACTCTCAGAAATAAGGTTCCTGATTTTATTCTTTTTCCAAATAATCCTCTTTTTTCGTATGCCTCCTTGTGTGTTTGGTTATGCATGTTTTGTTCATGATTTCTCTCCAGGGTTAACAATTCTATGCCCATGTTGTTATATGTGTCTTCTTAGGCTATTCTCGGCTTCAAGAAGGGTATTAATATTATTCTCCAAAAACCAAGAAGTACTACATGTTTGCTAATGTCACGTTTTTTGAACAGACTTCTTACTTTTCTTCATTTGTTCAAGACATTCATTACATCCAACAGATCCTCCCTATACCATTAGTTGAATTCACTATTCTTAGTGCTTCTAAAAATCCAAGTCCTGATCATTACCTACCAACGCAGGACCCCGATGATCCAATGCTATTAGATGAATCCTCTTCTTCAAGTTCTTCTCCATCGTCACTGAATACCACGTACTCATTCTACCCCTAATCCATATCCTATTTATAATTTTCTTAGTTATAGCAGTTTGTCGTCTTCCTATTGTTCTTTTCTACCCTCTTCTATTTCTATTCCAAAATAATCGAATGAAACTCTTGATTATCCGAGCCATGATTGCAAATATGTAGGCTCTTGACCAGAATAGCACATGTGAGTTAGTTCCCCTTCCACCTAGTAAAAAGACAATTGGATGTACATGGTTTACGCCATTAAAGTTGGCCCCAGTGATGAAGTTTATCGTCTCAAGGCATGATTAGTTTCATCTAGGATACACTCAGATTCATAGCTCAAAATGACTATTATACATCGTTTCTTTGCCATGGCGACAATTCATCATTGGTCACTTCATCAATTAGATATTAAAAATGTTTTTCTTCAAGGAAATCTAGAAAAGCAAGTTTACATGGAGCAACCCTCGAAGTTGTTCAAGGGGAGTCTGGTTTAGTTTGTAAGTTATGTCACTCTCTCTATGGCCTCAAGCAATCACCAAGTACTTGGTTTGAAAATTTTAGCTACATTGTTCAAACCCTTGGGTTGCAACGTAGTGAAGCATACCATTCAGTTTTTACTGTCAAACCTCTCTTGGAAAATGTGTTTATGTAATAGTATATGTTGATGATATAATCATTACAGGAAATGATGTTGCTAAAATATCTCAATTGAAGAAACATCTATCTAAACATTTTCAAACCAAGGATCTTGCTAGTCTCAAATACTTCTTTGGGAATTGAAGTAGCTCAATCAAAAGGTGTTGTAATCTTTCAAAGGAAATATGCTTTAGACATCCTAAAAGAGACAAATATGATTGATTGTAGACAAGTAAACAATCGTGTGGACCTAAATCAAAAGTTAGTGACTAAACAAGGTGAATCACTCTCTTATCCCAAAAGATAGAGTAGATTTGCTGAAAAACTTGTTTATCTTACTATTATCAAACTCAGTCTATCTTTCGTAGTTGGTGTTCTTAGTCAGTTCGTGCTGGCTCCATGAATCGGCCATTGCAATGCTATAATTCATATTCTAAGATACCTCAAAAAGACTCAAGACAAGGTCTGTCATATGAAGATGAGGAAACATCCAAATCTTTGGGTATTGTGATGTTGATAGGGCATTATCCCCTATTGATAGACACTCTACTACAGGATATTATGTTTACCTAGGAGGAAATATTGTTTCCTGGAAAAGTAAGAAACCGAATGTGGTGGCCCAATCAACTGCTGAAGTTGAATATAGGGCAATGCATTTCGTACTTGTGAACTTGTATGGGTGAAACAATTTCTTCAACAACTTAAACTTACCTTCTCCGCATTGTTTCCAATCCATTATTCCATGAAAACTAAATACATAGAAATTGACTATCATTTTATTCGGGAAAATTTGTTGTTTAAAGAAATATGTATTGAGTTTGTCAAATCAAATGACCAACTTGTAGATGTGTTCACCAAATCCTTAAGAGGGCCTCGGATTAAGTTTATTTGTTCCAAACTTGGTACATACAATTTCTATTCTCTAAAAGGGGAATGTTAGAATAAGTATAAATCTAGGTAGGAAATAATTGTATTAGAAACTACTACCTACTATACCTATGAGCTATACCTAGTTTTGTACCTAGGTTTCCAGTTTAGATTTCTTATCTTTTATCTTTCCTTTTCTCATTGTATCAGAATTCTATTATTATAAATATGAGATCATAAGATATGTGTTTTCAAGCCCTCTAAAATACATCGTCTCTTTTATTTCTCGATTATTTATCATAAGTACAACCAAAATCTAGGTCAAGGCTGCAGCAATGGTGGTAAGAATGGTTTCAGAGCTACTTGCCAATTATGCAACTAGTATGGTCATGAATTTGGAATCGTTTTTAGATCAACCACCAAGCAGACTATTGTGGCATGGCTCGCACAACAACTGAAAACATGTGACTTCAATGACTTCATCATGAACTCTGATTTCCAAAACCTAAGTGCTTTATATATCAGATACTTGTTCTTCATGCAAGGAAGTAGCATCTTGAGTTGGATCTTCACTTTCACAGAGAAAAAGTTCTTTCCAAGGCTGAGTGTTCACCATATACCTGGCTATGATGAGATTGCTAATTCCCTAACTAAGCCTTTGTCCACCTAGCAATTTAATGAGTTGTGTGTCAAACTTAGGCATGTTGTCTCACCTGCACCAGCAGTTTGAGGGGGCTATCAGCTTATGGGGTGGCTATATCCATTATATGTGTTTATGTTACAATTTCTGTTAGAGAACTTAGTTATACACTGACCCAACAAGACAACTATAGTCATCAAAATCTAAATACTACAGTACTCACAACTGCTATATAAAAATGCATTCAATACCCTTTTAGGGTTTTTCTACTCATATACGGAGGGGAAAAGCCCTTGTGAAGCTAAAATACAGTTGCTCACCACCACAGATAAGACGTTCGTAAAAATTAAGATGCACCGAAGTATAACCCATTTCATCTATTATGGGGAACCTTAAGATAAGCCATCCATTTGTTTGGAAAAAAAAATTGAATAAGGATAAATATAACCAAGGACTACAACATACTACTACTTATATTACTTGGTACTTGATACTTCCACAACGTTAGCAGTAAATTTCTATATCACCATTATAATTTCAAAAATTAAAAGTGGGTTTTGTTTCCAAAGATTTCACAAAAACTCAAACAGGTAAATTATAATTCCCTCAACAATATATAATTGAAAGAAAATATTGTTTACAAGCCCAAAAATAGGCATACAAAAATGTAAGGAAAAAGATAATTACAAATAACACAATCAACTGACAAAACAAACAACTATATACCATAATAAAAAAGATACTTTAACAAGAATCTACATAAGTCTGACCTCAATCTGCTGAAGCTTGGCTTCGAAAAGTTTTTCCCTATCCTCTTCCTATGACGAAACAAAGCTCAATTAGCAAAAGACATAGAATTGTATTAAGGGCACAATTTGGTAAACAGATCACTTAAGTGCTTATTGAACAAGTACTACTCAAATAAGGACTTATGAATAACATGTTTTCATAATCCAAAGAGAAATTATGGTTAGTTTTTTTTATATAAGTTGTTTCCCTAAGCTATCATAAGTTTTATTATTGAAATAATCTGAAAACAAAATATGGACACATCATAAGTTACTTTTATAAGCTTTTCCAAACACTCATATTAGTGCTTATGTCACACTATTCAAATAAGTTGTAAATAAAATCTTCCAAGCACACCTAATAGACAAAATACAGAATACTAGTGTACCTTCAAAGTTCGACTATCGGCAGCAGGATGAGCTAGAACAAACACACGATCAATCAAAACAATCACAGGTTCTTTCCCCAAACTTTTCCATGGAACCTATATCACATGAGTAACAAAAAAAATTAAAATAAACACCCATTTGAAAGCACATGGATGAATTCAAGAGAGAGTGAAAAAAAACGTAAAAATTGAAGTATTAAGATTAGGAAAAGCCCCAGTCTCACATGGAACCAACTGTTTAAAACTAACTAGTTACTGCATAACAGAAAAATCCACAACATTTTGATTATCAAAAGTATAACTGTCCCAGTAAAAAGTACTCAGACAACCAATAATGCTAAATGACCGAATGTACCTTTAATGTAATTGTACCAACAAAGCCAGCTTTGACAGTAACTGGTAGTTTTAGTGCATTTAGTGCCTCTGCCTTCAGTTTCAAATCTTTCAGGACAACATCGCCTGCAGACACCAATAATGTCTTAGGTTGGAATAACAACTACCATGAGATCTCAATCGAATACAGAAAATCATTGCTGTAATGTGAAAATTAATAATCATGAAAATAATGTGTTTTATAAGAAATCCATCCAATGAAAGATATTCACCGGCACAAGTTTGAACTAGGTTTCACAGAAAAAACACA
>Ga0209389_1003380_pt1 | contig 12829 bp, 4 predicted proteins | sample CowpearedBW_FD_187526 | JGI IMG/M metagenome (GOLD analysis project Ga0209389, IMG submission 187526) | Root nodule microbial communities of legume samples collected from California, USA - Cow pea red BW (SPAdes) (version 2) | ecosystem: Host-associated > Plants > Roots > Nodule | place: USA... | reverse complement strand
ACTGATCTCCCAAGGCCACAAATCCACTGGTTCGCCCGTTCCCGAAATAGAAATTTTTGCGCGTAGGGCGGGGGCGAGCCGCTCCAGAATCAGGTGCCGCTCCAAACGGATCTCGCGTTCGAGGGCGTCCGAATAGATCGGGAGCGCGTGGATTGTCTCGCGAGGGATTCTACACGACACGTGCCCAAATGGGGTCGCTACCCCGACCACGATGGCCTTGCCATCCCACTCGACCTCGCCGACGAACTCGATGTCTCCGATATAACTCAGCGTCATATTAAATTCCAAATTTAATAGTTTCCGCCATCGATTTACACTATTAAATAAAACAATTAATACAAGTGAAATTTTCTTTCAGGGACTAAATGAACCACACTTTCGGCATCACAGAAACAACCGATTCAGGCTCTCGCGATGATCGACCCACTCTATTTTTGAAGGGATGATGGCGCTTCACCAGCCATCAGGGCCGGATTGTCACCCTCCAATGCGAATGCGACTTTGCAGCGAATTCCCCCAGGCAGCGCCAAACGCGGGTTCGGCAGGGCCAGACGCACCCCGAACGTTCCGCTGGCGGCATCGAGGACGCGGTCGACAACGGTGACAGAGGCAGTATAGACGCCCCCGATGGGCAGCTCCGGTCGCACCTTGGCTCTGCTGTCGGCACGGATTTGACCAAAATATGCGGTGGGCACGAATACTTCGACCCTCAGCGGATCAATCTGTGCGAGGGTGAGGACTGGGCTCTGGTCATTTCGATATTCCCCCGGAACGAGAAGCCGCTCGACCACCACGCCGTCGATCGGGCTACGCAGCGCGCGTTGATTCAGAACCTCTTCGGCGTGCGCGACTTCCAAGCGAGCAAGCTCCTTGTTGAGTTGCGCCTCCTTGAGCTGCTGTTCGGCAACCTGCACCTCCGCTTCGGCTTCCTGGAGTGAAGCGAGTGGGCTGACGGACCTTGTATGAAGCTCTTGCAGACGCTCGTGTTTTTGACGTAGGAACTGCGCGCGGGCTTCGGCTGACCTCACGGGGGCATCATTGGTCGCGCGGGCCCGTGCGAGCGCCAGCGTTGCGGCCTCGACTCCATCTTCGATCTTGCCAATGATTTGGCCCTGCCGAACGATGTCGCCGCGATCAACATCGAGGCGCGCGATCATGCCGACTGCCGGGCTCGCCAGCTTGACGGTTTGTTGCGGCTCGATCACGCAATTGAATTCTCGGTCCCCCGCCGAGATTTCTGGGGTCTCTGCCCTTGCACCGGAACTGGCAAGCAAGATCCCCGCCGGCAGGGACAAGCACAACAGGCCGTAGTTCATCCGCTGAGCTCTGCGGACAATTCCCTCAATTGAACGCATCATGCGAGTTCCCACCGAATTCCGCTTCCGCCTTCAGGCTTATTGCATATAATATTAATTGGATTTAATAAACTTAAAATGGCATAAATGGAAAAATAATATAACCAATGGATTGGCGCAAGATGGCGGCCCCCCTCCGACAGCACCACCAAGTCATTGGTCGGTGCTTTTTCTGGACAGCACATGTCTGAGCCCGACTTGACAGCAGGCGGGGGTCCCGCCCCACAATTGCGGAGGGTCCCCGCAGACACGGCGACGTCGCCGCACTGGCAAGGATTGCTGAACGCAGGAAACGAAGCGACATTTGTTTCGGCCTGGTTGGCGCTGCAATGCAGCCGTATTGCCGGCGTGTCAGCGGGTCTGTTGCTCCTGCGGCGGCTTGATTCAACTGCGCCGTCATTATCGGTAACGTGGCCGCCTCGGGATGTGGACACCAGCGATCTCAAGCGCCTGGCCGAAACCGCCTACGCAGAGCGCCGCTTGGTCGTTGCTCCCGGTCGCGTCGGTCCTGATTCCAGGCCGGCGCAACCTGTGGCCCTGATAGTCGCCCTGCCGCTGGGCACTGCGAACGAGCCGATTGCGGCTGTGGCCATCGCATTGACGACGACGGCCGCCAAGCCCCTGGTCACCCCGGCCGTCGTCGCTGAGCAATTGCGCTGGGGCGCGGGCTGGCTCGAGGCATTGCCCTGGGCCAGGCACACTAACGATCTCTCGTCTGACGTAACGCGAGCCGCATCGTGCCTCGACCTCCTCGTCACAGTGAACGCGCAGCCGCGGCTGAGCGGTATGGCAATCGCGGTGGTCAATGAACTGGCAACCCGACTGCGGTGCGAGCGCGCATCGCTCGGTATTGTCGGTCGGAATGGCACAATCCGCCTGCGCGCGGTTTCGTTCTCGGCCAGCTTCAAACGCGAGAGCCGCCTCGTCAATGCGATCGAGAACGCAATGGAAGAGGCGATCGAGCAGCGTGGCTGCGTCGCTTATCCGCCATTGCCGAGGATGGGACGTGTCGTGACCATCGCCCATCGGGCACTGACGGAGGAAGCAAAAGCGTCCGGCTCGTCGACGATGTCAGCTGTACTGGTCGGCCCCCATGGAGAACCGACCGGCGCTCTCACCTTCGAACGTCACCGCGCCGAGCCCTTTACGGACGACGCGCTGAAGTTGGTGGAAGGGATCGCGGCGCTGCTGGGACCTCAGATTGGATTGCAGCTGCGGGCGAACCGGCTCTTGGGCGGACGTGTGGTTGACGGTATCGGTGACGGATGCGCGGCACTGTTCGGCGCACGGCGGCCGACCCTCAAGCTCTGCGTCGGCGGTGTCATGGTGCTTGCGCTGACCCTGGTCTTTGCGAAAGGCGAGCACCGCGTCACCGCGAAATCGGTGCTTGAGGCCGAAGTGCAGCGCGCAGCCGTGGCTCCGTTCGACGGATTTGTTCGAGCGGCCCCGGCACGGGCTGGCGACACGGTGCGGCAGGGCGACCTTCTCGCCCAGCTTGAGGACCGGGATTTCGTGCTCGATCGGTTGAAGTGGCGAGCCGAACTCGACAAGCTGCTTCAGCGCGATCGCGAGGCGCTCGCCAAGCACAATCGCAACGGCCTCGTGGTGCTGGAACCGCAGATCCGGCAGGCGGAGGCGCAGTTGGCACTCGCCGAAGAGAAGCTCGCCCGCACCCGGATCCTCGCTCCATTCGACGGTGTCGTCGTCTCCGGCGACCTGAGCCAGATGCTCGGCTCCCCCGTGGAGAAGGGAAAGACGCTGTTCGAGGTGGCGCCACTCAATTCCTATCGCTTGATCGTTCAGGTCGACGAACGTGACGTTCGCTTCGTGGCGGTCGGGCAAAGCGGCACCGTCGCGCTCGCAGGCAGGCCCGGCGAACCGGTGCCAATGACCCTGAGCAAGATCACGCCGGTTACGCTCGCCGAGGAAGGACGCAATGCTTTTCGGATCGAGGCCCGCCTCTCGGAAGCGGGCCTTGCATTGCGTCCCGGGATGGAAGGAGTTGCAAAGATCAATTCCGGACGACGCTCGCTTGCGTGGATCTGGATGCATCCTGTCATCGATTGGCTGCGCCTCGCCGCGTGGAAGTACCTGCCGTGAGAGGGGCGATATGACCACAGCCCCGTTTCTAAGCTCTTCCTGGTATCGCGTCGCGCAACGCAGGCCGAAGCTTCGCGACCACACCTCGGTCTACCGACATCGGTATCGGGGCTGCATTTGGTACGTCGTGCAGGATCACGCGACCGGCCGCATGCACCGCTTGTCGCCTGCCGGCTACATGATCGTGGCCGCGATGGACGGCGTGCGAACGGTTGACCAGATCTGGCATGAGGTCGGATCCGCTCTTGCAGAGGAGGCGCCGAGCCAGACCGACGCCATCCAATTGTTGGCCGAACTCAGCGCTTTCGACCTGTTACAAACCGAAGTGAGTCCGGATGCAAGCGCGCTGGTCGCGCGTGCGGCGAAAGCCAAACGATCCAGGTGGCTCGGCAACGTGCTCTACCCCCTGGCCCTGCGGATTCCGCTCTGGCATCCGATCAGGTTTTTCGAGCGTACGCGGCCGCTTGCAGAATGGTTATTCGGTTTGCCGGGTGCCGCGCTGTGGCTACTGGTGGTGTTGCCGGCGCCTCTACTCGCGGCACAACACTGGCAGGAACTAACAGCCGACGCCTCCGACCGAATCTTAGCCACCGACAACCTTCTGTCGCTCGCGCTGGTGTATCTCCTGCTCAAGACGTTGCATGAATTTGGACACGGATTTGCGGTCACAGCGTTCGGGGGAACAGTACCCGAATTTGGAATCATGATCCTGGTGTTCGCCCCGTTGCCCTATGTCGACGCTTCTGCCGCATCGGCATTCCGCAGCAAGTGGAGGCGCGCTCTTGTCGGCGCGGCCGGAATGATTGTCGAAGTATTCTTCGCTGCGCTCGCGCTCTACGTATGGCTTACCGTGGAGGCTGGGCTTGTCCGCGCGCTCGCATTCGACGCGCTGGCAGTGGCCGGTGTCTCGACCCTGGTATACAACGGCAATCCACTCCTGCGATATGACGGCTACTACATTCTCGCGGATCTGCTGGAAATCCCGAACCTGGCGCTGCGTGCTACCCGGTACTGGACCTACCTCGTCAATCGCTACGCGTTTCGCGCGGATGGATCGAAGGATTTCGTAGCCACGACTGGCGAACGACTCTGGTTCGTTCTTTACGCACCGGCTGCTTTCCTTTACCGCCAGGTCGTGATGCTCGCGATCGCCGTGTTCGTCGCCTCGCAGTATCTCGCCCTCGGCGTCTCGATCGCGGTCTGGAGCCTGCTGACAGGTGTTGCGCTTCCGATCGGCAAGGCACTGTGGTTCGTGCTCGCGAGCCCGAGCCTTCACCGCAATCGCGCCCGCGTCGTGGCGGCGACCTTCGGCACGATCCTGGCCACCGGGTTGATGCTTTTCCTAATTCCGGTCCCTTCCTACACCACGACGGAAGGCGTCGTCTGGTTGCCGGAGAATGCAATCGTGCGCGCGAGAACCGACGGCTTCGCGCGCGCGCTTCTGGTCCATCCGGGCATGAACGTCACAGCCGGAGAAGCGTTGGTCGAAAGCGAGGAATCAACACTCCAGGCCGAACTCTCAATTCTCCGCGCACGCGTCGCCGAACTCGAGACGAGGCTTGCCACCGAGCGCTTTACCGACCGCACGAGCGCGGAGATCACCACGATGGAATTGGGGCAGGCACGCGCCGAGCTCGCGACCGCGACCGATCGCGCCGCGCGCCTCATCGTGCACAGCCGCAGCGATGGCACCTTTGCCGTTATGAAACCACAGGATCTGCCTGGACGCTTCCTGCGCGAAGGGCAACAGATCGGCTACGTACTTACTCCCGGTTCACGCATCGTTCGCGCAACAATCCGTCAGGACGACATCGACCTCGTTCGCCATCGGCTGCAGAGCGCCGAAGTTAAACTCGCAGAGCGCCCTGACGAGACGTTGCCCGTTGAGTCCATTCGCGAAATACCGGCAGGCCGTGACGTCCTCCCCAGCAGGGCTTTGGGCGGCGCCGGCGGCGGCGCTTTCTCAGTCGATCCTGGCGATCCCGAAGGCGTAAAGACGCTGCAACGCGTCTTCCAAATTGATCTTGTGCTGCCCGAAAATGCACCTGCAGCCACCGCGTTCGGTGGTCGCGCCTACATCCGCTTCAACTTCAACTGGGAGCCGCCAGGCCAGCAGATCTGGCGCCGTCTACGACAATTATTGCTGTCTCAGCTGCAGGTCTGAGGGCATCCGTATGCTCAAGCGCAAACGAAGCTTCGCCAGTTTGACCTCGGTGGCGGTGGACGCACCCTATGCGGAGCAAGCCGCTCGCCGAGAGATTGCACTCGATGCTACCCTGCTCGACGCTTGGGGCCGGGTCTTGCCCTTCCTGCAGCCGGCCCTCGCGCGCGACCGCCTCGGCCGCTTTGTCCGGTTGGTCGGTGATCTGGAACCGCAGTTCGCTGTCCTGACGAACCGACGTTTGCGCGAAACCGCGGAGGAGCTGCGCGCATCATTGCTGTCAACTCCCCCCTACTCGCATCAAATGGCGCGTTCGTTCGCGCTTGTGCGCGAGGCGGCGCGTCGTCACGTCGGGATGCGTCTCTTTCCGGTACAATTGCTCGGCGGCGCCGCCATGATGGGAGGCGCGGTCGCCGAAATGGAAACCGGTGAAGGCAAGACTTTGACGGCGCTGCTGCCGGCGATCACCGCCGCACTCATGGGACGTCCGGTTCATATCATCACGGTCAACGATTATCTCGCGCGCCGCGACGCCGATCAGCTCGCACCTATCTACAATGCGCTCGATCTTACGGTCGGGCTCGTCGCGCACGGGCAGTCGCGGCAAGAGCGGCAAAGAGCCTACGCAAGTGACGTCACCTATTGTACCAACAAGGAGCTTGTGTTCGACTATCTCCGCGATCGGCTCGCGCTCGGCTCCCGCCGTGCCCGTTCTCGGCTTTCTCTCGACACAATATTCAACAGCAGACTTGCTAGCCACCATCTATCACCGCTCTTGCGCGGTCTGCATTTCGCGATCGTGGACGAAGCTGACAGCATCCTGATCGATGAGGCCCGCGTGCCATTGATCCTCTCCGGAACGCAAGAAGGGCCCGAGAACGCCGGGGGCCTATACGAGACCGCACTTGATCTCGCTCGACGCCTGGTGCCCGGCGACGACTTTCATGTGCGCGCAAACGAGAAGTCGGTGCGGCTGACCACCCGCGGCGAGAGCCGGATCGCTCAGCTCGCTGCGGGCCTACCAGGGCTATGGGCAATCCGGCGCGCGCGCGAAGAACTCGCGCAGCATGGGCTTGCCGCCCTTCATCTCTACCGACGCGACGTTCAGTATATCGTCGCCGATGGCAAGGTGCAGATCGTCGACGAGTATACCGGGCGCATCATGCCGGACCGTTCGTGGGAAGGCGGCATTCACCAGCTCATCGAAGCCAAAGAACATTGCACCATCACGGAGCGACGCACGACCCTTGCGCAAATAACCTATCAGCGCTTCTTCCGCCGCTACATGCATCTTTGCGGCATGTCCGGGACGGCGGTCGAGCCGGCAGGGGAACTGTACGGCACCTATGGCCTCCGCGTCGTACGCATCCCAACAAACCGGCCATTGCGACGAACGAATGCCGGCACACGCTTGTTTCCGACGGCCAACCTCAAATGGGACGCCGTGGTCGATTCAGTTCACGACATCGTTCGCAAAGGTCGCGCCGTGCTCGTCGGGACTCGCTCGGTTGAAGCATCTGAACAAATTTCGCAGTTGCTTGGCAGATCGGGACTCGAGGCCGTGGTTCTTAACGCGCGACAGGACCACGCAGAAGCCGAGATCATTGCGGGCGCGGGTCAACCGGGCCGCATTACCGTCGCTACCAACATGGCCGGCCGCGGCACCGACATACAACTTCATCCTGCGGTCCGGAGCCGAGGCGGCTTGCATGTCATCCTGACCGAATATCACGAGTCCCGCCGCATCGACCGCCAACTCTTTGGGCGCGCCGGCCGCCAGGGTGATCCCGGTACCTACGAAACGATCGTCGCGCTCGATGATGAGCTCTTCAGACGCTTCATGAACCCGAAGCTTCTTCGGTTGCTAGGCAAGCGATCGAAACGGACACACCCAATTCAAGGAGCATTAGGACGCGCATTACGCAGCTATGGCCAACACGCGGCCGAGCGCCTTCACGGGCGAGCCAGACGGGCCGCCCTCGCTGAAGATCTTCGTGTCAATAGAATTCTCAGCTTCGCCGGGACTGAATGACGGTTCCTTACTCACCAAATATTATTATATCTCTATATAAAAAGTTTTATAAATATATGGCGAGGCGGGCGCATTATGGTACTATTTAACTTGCATTAAATATCAATTATTTATCCAGCGCGATTTCGGGTTGTGGCATTCGGAGACAACGATGTCGGGTTCCTGGGGCATTTTCGGCCATCTGGCGCGACGGATTGTTCACGGCAGCGCGAGGAGCGATCGCAAGACGATCGTCGATGGCAAACGCGATGCTAGCCATTCGCCGCTGATCTTCGAGACGCTCGAACCGCGCCTGCTGCTTGCCGCAGACCCGCTCGGCATCACGGCCGGCTACGCCTTCAACGAGGCCTCGGGCACCACGACGGCAGATGCGTCGGGTCACGGTATCGTCGGCACGCTCACGAACGGTCCGACTTTCACAACCGGACGATACGGCAATGCGGTCGCACTCGATGGCGTGAATGACTTCGTCAATCTCGGCAATCCGACTGCGCTGCAATTCACGGGCAGCATGACGGTCGGTGCGTGGGTTTACGTCAGTGCGTTCCCCTCCGATGATGCTGCGGTCGTGTCCAAGCGCAGCTCGAGCGAGTCCGGATATCAGCTCGATATCACCGCCGATACCGGTCCCCGCACCATCGGATTCAAGCTCACCAACAGTGCCGGCCAGCCGATGTTCCGCTATGGCGCGACGCCGCTGCAACTCAACACGTGGTACCACATCGCCGGCGTCTACGACGCTGCGAACCAGACCATCGACGTGTACCTCAATGGCACGCTCGACAACGGTCAGTTGGTCGGCACCGTCACGAATTCCCAGCAGAATTCGACAGCCAATGTGAACATCGGCCGCCGGGCCGGCAGCATCGGTTACGAATTCCCCGGCCGTATCGATGACGTGCGCATCGCCGACCACGCGCTCACTCAGGCGCAGATCCAGTCCGACATGGCAACGCCTCTCGCCGGAACGGCGGACACGACGCCTCCAACCGTGTCCCTCACGCCTCCGGCCCCGATCGTATCCGGAACGGTGAGTCTTGCAGCGAGCGCGTCGGACAATGTTGGCGTTATCGGCGTCAAGTTCCTGCTGGACGGCAACACCCTGATCGGTACGGAGGATACCACCTCGCCGTACGGTGTCTCATGGACCACGACCACGGCATCGAACGGCTCTCATGCGCTGACGGCGCAGGCACGCGATGCTGCCAATAACATAACTACTTCGACGCCGGTCAACGTCACGGTCGACAATCAAGCGCCCACCGGTACGGTGACGATCAACGGCGGTGCCGCGGCGACCAACAGTACCTCGGTCACGCTTACGCTCACTGCGACCGATGCCGTCACTTCCGTCAAGCAGATGCGCTTCTCCAATAGCGGGAGTTCGTATTCGGCGGCGGAAGCCTTCGCCCCGACCAAGGCCTGGACGTTGTCAAATGCAACGGGCACCAAGACGGTCTATGTCCAGTTCATGGACGCCGCGGGCAACTGGTCGGCGGCGGCGACCGATACCATCGTGCTTGACACGACCGCACCAACGATCTCCGGGCAGACAGCAACGAACATTACCGGCAGCACCGCACGAGTCACGTGGACGACCAATGAGGCCGCGACTTCGCGGGTCGAGTATGGGCTGACGACCAGTTACGGATCGTCGACGACGCTTGATGCGACCCTGGTGACGGCACACAGCGTTGCGCTAACCGGTCTTGCTCCCAACACCACTTACAATTACCGCGTCCGCTCGATCGACGCCGCCGGGAACGAAAGGATCGGCTCAAACGCCACCTTCACGACGACCGCCACCCAGGACACCACGCCGCCATCGACTCCTACGGGCCTGGTGGCGACCGCGGCTTCAACAACGCAGATCAATCTTTCGTGGAACGCCTCGACCGACAACGTTGCGGTCACCGGCTATCAGGTCTTCCGCAATGGTGCGCAAGTCGGCACCCCGACGACGACCACGTTCAGCGATACCGGCCTGTCGCCGGGCACATCCTACACTTATACCGTGCGGGCGAAGGACGCGGCGGCAAACCTCTCTGGACAATCCGCACCGGCCAGCGCCACAACGCTGACGCCCGACACGACATTACCCACGGCCACGATCACAGGGCCGACGGGATCTGCGACCGTTTCAGGGACGATCACGATCAGTGCCAATGCGTCCGACAATGCTGGGGTGGCTGGCGTGACCTTCCTGGTGGACAATATCGCGGTCGGCGGGGGCGAAGACCTGACATCACCCTACAGCGTCAGCTGGGACACGACGACGGTCGCGAATGGCGTCCACACGATCACGGCGCGCGCACGGGATACCTCCGGAAACACCGGCGATTCGCTGCCCGTCAGCATCACGGTGTCAAACACTCAAACACCGGGTCTGGTTGCTGCCTATTCCTTCGATGAAGGATCCGGAACGACTGCGGGCGATTCCTCAGGGCAGTCGAACCTAGCGACACTCAACAACGGCGTTGCCTGGGTGGCCGGCAAGCATGGCCAGGCCGCGAGCTTTGACGGAGTGAATGACTACATTTCTATTCCAAACTCTGCTTCAACCAACATCTCCGGTAGTGCCCTTACATTGTCGATGTGGATCAATCCCCAACCGCTCGCGAGCGGCGATTCCGTCGTTATCGGGAAGTTCTGGAATACGACTATGTCGTCGCCCTACTACCAGTATGGGCTGGAACTGCACGGCGGCAATCAGACCGATTTCTATATTGGAACATCCAGTGGCGCGCGCGTCGCCGCCTCAGGAACCACTTTGCCATTCAACCAGTGGTCCTACCTCGCCATCACTTTCGATGGTGCGCAGGTCAAGACCTATGTCAACGGAACCCTCGTCAACACGCAGGCGCTGTCAGCAACTATCACGGCGCGCGGCAATCCCATGCGCATCGGAGCGGATGCGTCGACCGCGCAATTCTACAAGGGAGCGCTCGACGATCTGCGCATCTACAACCGCGTGCTGACGTCGGCGCAAGTGCAATCGGACATGACGACGCCGGTCGGCAACCCGACGGCCGGATCACCGCAGGTCTTGATAGATTCCCCAATCAATGGGGCGCAAGTTAGCGGCATTGTCAATGTGACCGCAGATGCAACCGACGATACCGGCATCGCCAATGTGCAGTTCTATATCGACAACGTGGCAACCGGCTTCCCCGATACGACCGATCCTTACGCGCTTGCATGGGACACGCGTACGGCAAGTAACGGCGCGCACACTATCACGGCGATGGCGACCGACATAGACGGCCATACGACACTGTCAGCACCGATAACCGTTAATGTCGCGAACAGCAGCTTCTTCCAGAACGAAATCCTGGCGACGGGATTCAATCTGCCGACCGCGATCAAATTCCTTCCCGACGGCCGCATGCTGGTGGTGGAACTTGCGGGTACAATCAAGATATTGCCGCCGCCCTATACCACGCCCGATCCAACGCCTTTCCTGCAACTCACCAACATCGGCTCGGCGGGCGTACAGCAAGGCATCTATGACATTGCACTCGATCCCAACTTCAACACCAATCACTACTATTACATCTTCTATACGCTGGGGACGCCGAACGTGGATCGCTTCTCGCGCTTCACGGCGAACGCGACGCTGACGGGTACCGTGCCTGGTAGCGAGTTCGTCATCTATCAGGATACGGAAATTGCCAATGCCGAACACCACGGCGGGGCGATTAACTTCAGCAACGACGGCAAGATCCTGCTCACGACCGGGGAGCATTTCCAGGCTGGCGAAGCGCAGGACCTCACGAAGCCGCGCGGCAAGATCCTGCGATACAACATGGACGGCACCGTTCCCACCGACAACCCGTTCTACGACGGCAACGGACCGAACTACGATGCAGTATGGGCGCTTGGTCTGCGCAATCCCTTCCGCGCCTACTACGACGCGCCCACCGGGCGGCTGATCATCGGCGATGTCGGCGGGAACGTCTACTCAACGGCAATTGAAGAAATCGACATCGGAGCGAAGGGTGCCAATTACGGCTGGCCAAACGTGGAAGCGCCGGACGGAAATCCTGCCTACACGGCACCTGCTTACTATTATCCGCATAATGGCCGCGACGCGGCAGTCGTCGCCGGGTTTGTCTATCACGGCACGCAATTCCCAAGCAGCTATCAGGGCAGCTTCTTTTTCGCGGATTACACTCAGAACTGGATCAAGCGCATGACGTTTGACGCCAACGGAAACGTCACCGGCGTCTTCAACTTCGAGCCACCCGACGGCTCGGTAGATGGCCCCTACGGCGACATTGTCTACTTGACCGAAGGCCCCGATGGCGCGCTTTACTATGTCGACCTCGGCTATTCCGATATCAGCGGCACATTCGGCGTAAGCAAAATCCGCCGCATCGAGTTCATTGAATCGGATCTGCCACCTGTAGCGATGGCTTCCGCATCACCAACGAAAGGACCCAGCCCGCTCACCGTCAACTTCTCCAGCAGCGGTTCATCTGATCCGGAAGGAAAGCCTCTCACCTATTCGTGGAACTTCGGTGACGGCGTGACTTCGACCGCGGCCAACCCGTCGCACACATATACGGTCGCTGGCCCGTATCAGGCCCGGCTGACGGTCTCCGACGGAGTCAATTCCACGCTATCGACCCCGATCGCAATCAGCGTCGGCAATAGTCCCGTTGTCAGCCTCCTTGCGCCAACCGATGGCGCGACCTTCAGGGCGGGCGACGTGATCACATTCAGCGGCACCGCGACCGATGCCGAAGATGGTACACTCCCCGCAAGTGCTTATACCTGGAATATCGACTTCCTCCATGAAGGCCATGTTCATCCCGGGACTCCCATCACCGGCGTGACGAGCGGCACGTTCACGATTCCGACCAGCGGTCACGACTTCAGCGGATACACGCGGTATCGAATAACGCTGACCGTAACCGATTCCAGCGGGCTGCAATCGAGCCAATCGGTCACCATCTTCCCCGACAAGGTCAATCTAAACTTCGCCACGGCTCCGAGCGGACTCACGCTGTATCTGGATGGCATCGCACACGCGACACCTTTCACTTACGATACGCTCATCGGCTTCAATCACGAAATCGAAGCCCGCAACACGACGGTCGGAACGACCACCTACAACTTCGCCTCGTGGTCGGATGGCGGCACTCAGGACCACATTATCGTCGTTCCCGTTGGCGGTGC
>Ga0209389_1003376_pt1 | contig 12830 bp, 6 predicted proteins | sample CowpearedBW_FD_187526 | JGI IMG/M metagenome (GOLD analysis project Ga0209389, IMG submission 187526) | Root nodule microbial communities of legume samples collected from California, USA - Cow pea red BW (SPAdes) (version 2) | ecosystem: Host-associated > Plants > Roots > Nodule | place: USA... | reverse complement strand
ATATATATATATATCATAACAAAACATTTAACAGATGTATAGAGTGCCGGCTTATTTAGTTGCGGTGGCACATCATTAGGTAAAACGCGTACTGTTCTTGTTTTTAGGCAGTTAGTCGTTTAGATTTCGGAAAATAAAAACAAATGGGTAATAATCGTCACGAGGGATTATGATATTGTAGATGAGATGGACTTTGTTTAATTTTATGGATTTTCACTCGCATTTGTCTCGCATCTAGTAAGTATTTCTTAAGAAACTCGTCTTTAATCTAATAGTAAGTTAAAAAAGAAGAGGGTGGGTAATTTGTTTATGAAAATTAGCGATCAAACAACCTAAGTATGTACAATAAATAAGGATCTTGATGAGCTGAGTAGGGAAATTAACATCATCGTATTTAATCGTTAAAGGTGAAAAAAAATTATGAGTTCAAATTCCTCACTAATAAAAAAACTAACAACTAATAATTTTCGATAAAATAAAATTCGTTAAAGAAGGTTTTTAAATTTGTACTGCTGTCACCAACTTTAGCATTTATTCTGTTACAAATAGAGTAGGATGTCATGGAGATTACCCGTATTGGATTTCATGACATTTTTTATTTTTTTCATGACGCTACAGCTTGTTGGATGATTTCATGAAATAACAAACATGACAGAAAGAGTTAAAAGTTCATAATTTGTGCATTGTTATGTCGGTGGGAAGAACATTTTGGTTTAATTAATAAAGCCAATGTAATCTCTTCTATTACATCAACAACCTCTAGGACCACACCCTCCTCCCCTCCTAGTCATGCATCCTATCTGCTTCTGCAAAACTGTTTGCAGGAGTTTTGCCATATCAATCTTTTTCCTTTTCAATTGAACTAGACCCCTCAATTATCACAATCACTTACACCCTCTTCATAAAGCTGGATGATTTATTACTCCTAAATATATTCCCACAACACTATGAAGTCACAAGGACCATCACTATCCTGAAACAAACTTCATTGTGCTCAAAAGATAAATTAAATGAACCTCCTCTTTTTTCCTCAATTATATGCAGTCCTAACCCTGACAATTACAATAAGAATGAAACAGTTTCCACAGTTCTGTAGTCCCAAATGGAGGGAAGCATTCAGAAAGATAGAGATAGATGTTTTCCCAGTTGCAGGTAAACAATTTCCAATAAAAATACAGAAAATACCATCCAGCCAATTTCACTAATTTCTACAAATTTGAGTCCTCACAACATGAACGGTGAAAAATTCATCTCATTAAACCATACAGTTCATGTTTTGGTTGTCAAAGTTCCCCTCACAATCTCCTCAGTGCTTGCAACAGGGAAACTACATGATGAAAAAAGAAATGTCCCAAAAAGCTTAATCCCTTGGCACTCCAACTTGAAAGAAAATCTTGATGAGTTTCACTTAAGAAACCACACAATACCTTGTATGTCAACAGCCACAAACAATGCAAATAAAGAGAGCATAATAATCTAGCACATTCTTACAGTGGATACAAAAACAATGCAAAGGTGTCTGTCTCAATGGAAGGAGAGACACATAAGAGATAAATATAGGGAAGGAGGGTGGGTGGAGGTGGGTGTCCTCACCGTGGTGGTGGTGGCGGGTGTCATCAAGGTGATGGTGGGATTGTGTCGCCAGAAAAACAGGGGTTGAAGAGGAAAAAGAGAATTTGAACTAACACATTACTCACATTTTGACGTTGTTAATGTTAAAGGACCACACTGACTCTAATCATAAACCTAAATATAAAAACTAAATTCCTAATTAACACATCATTGTTTTGACAGTTATTGCCAAACAACTTTATCCAAATAAACCGTTTGAGTCCAAAACCAAACCATGGTGATGTAGTGGGCATTATCACCTATCATTCATTGTGAAAACCATGATTTACCAACACAAAATTTCACCGATGAAAAGAATAGAAAACAAATCTCATGATTGCTCAGATGATTTCTCCGGCTTGGTTGAGTCATAATAGCTACAAACATATCAAATGATTGAGATATGAAAGTTTCGACTTACTTAGACTCACCTATCTTTCCAAGTCAGAGGCACTGATTGCCTCATTTCAATTCTTTCTACCCACTGGTACATTTTATACCCCACAATTATAAGGAAAACTCTTCACAACTATAAATAAAACAAATTGTTCAAAGGCAAACAAATCAGGAATCATGAATTCATGACTGAGCATATTTCCTTGCATAGCTGAGAATCATAACCAGTGACAAGGCCGGTAGAGAGAGGTTTGGGCACAATGGGTAGTTTATGCTTTACAATTACAGAACACAGTCAAGTTGCTTTATCAGCAAAACCAAACTCACCAAGTGCATGAAGGCTCAGTGATTGTTATTACTGTCAATATTATGTTCGACTTAAATTTTCCACAAAGAACTCTAGAACATCATAGGATTGAAATCATAATGTAGTTCATATTATGTTTCACAAAAAACTCCAAAAGATGATATTCCCGAGTAAACACAATTAAAGCATACCACGCAACACTAATCTTGAAGAAAAATACTTCATTAAGAACGGAATGTTACACAAACCAAAGCTAAGAAGAAATGAAACAAACATGCTAAAATTATGAAAATAATTCTATTCTACAATTAAGTAGTGAGAAATTCAAGGCCCTAATCAGAGTCAAGAAGGATTCATTTGAAATCCATCATCAAATGATCTAAACAATGGTAACTTAATTCCATTTTGTTCCATCCCATTTAAATGCTCAAAATTAGATGTCCAAACATCAGCTGGATCATAACATCATGGCCTCTTTATCAGTTCATTGTAGCTTACAAGAATTATTAAAATAATACACGTTCAAAGGAAATACACACGTCTTTACCATGTTTGAAGGACACGCAATTGTAAAAAGGATATATAAAAATAATACTAGCAAACCATAACTTACCTAGAAAAGAACAAGACTAATGCACCTGATTCAAATTCTAAAAATTTTATCACACCTTTTATAGAAAAGTAATACCATTCACTTTGTACAAAAGAGCAAAACCAAATTGCAGAGACAACATTAGTTGCCTAAATGCAATTCTTTAGCTGATCTCCTGCTCCTTGGAAGAAACAACAAGAAAGAGCAAAATCAGCGATGAAGATGCCTACTAGAGAAATAACCACAGCTGACGTCGTTGATTCCCCGACACCTTTAGCACCTCCCAAAGTTGTAACTCCCCACGCACAACTCACAATAGATATGATAGCACCAAAAACCTGTGACTTGATCATTGCACTAATAATATCCCATGATCTGAGAGCCCGCTGAGCTGAATCCAGGATAATGTTGATGCTCACCCCATAAACACCATCAGCAAGAATGGCACTAGATGCCATCCCTAATGTAAAACACAATAGGGTCAAAAGAGGTAGGGCAATACAAGTGGCTATCACTCTTGGCGTCACCAGGTAATCGACAGGGTCTGAACCAAGAACTCTCAATGTATCAGTTTGCTCAGAAACCTGCATAGTTCCTAACTCTGCTGCAAAAGCACTTCCAATGCGCCCTGCAACCACAATTGCTGTAACCACAGGACTCAACTCCCTTGAGAAAGCCAGAGCTAAAACCCCACCTACAGACCTGTTCAATCCTAACCTTGTGAACTCTCTTACAAATTGAATTGTGAAGGCCATGCCCACAAAAGCCGAAGTTAAAAGACACACCCCAACTGATCTTGGACCAACTCTCTCCAGTTGTTGAAGAGTGTTCCTCCAATGAATCTTTCCCTTTAGAGTCTTGACAATCACCTGCCCTGCTAGGATTAAAACTGATAACCCCCTCCACAGGTACCTTGGAGGTGACCAGTTGCTGAGAAATGCTGGTGATGCGCCATTTGGAGCATGATTTGTGTTCATTTCATCAGCTACCGTAGAAGCAGATGGATGGCTGTCATCTGTATTATGAAGCACAAACAGTCTTTTTGGTTTTATGGGGCCAGGAAAATTATAAACTTGAGGTCTCCCACTGAATTCACATTTCCGATCCCATTGAGAGGGAAATGGTGCACAGAATTTCACCGTAAATTTATTCTTCCCATTTGCACTGATGTTTCTGCAACACCATATTGTTCCATTGTACAGTCAATATACATAAATTTTAGAGAACAGACTATTATATAATAAAAATCAATGGAAAAGGGTAAGTATAAACCTGCAAGAGAAACAGATTAAAGGATGACTATACGATGATGTTTGCATGGTGAGATCCTTGACTAACAGACTCTGTTTGAATTTGAGGTCATCCAGTCCAAATTTCATACATTAGAGAAAAGATCGAAGTATAACATTGTCAAGTATTCATAATGATAGTTGGCACTAAATAGCTTTCACGAAGAAAACTGCCGTTTATTTGTGAAAATTGACTACATATATGCATTGTACATAAAGAATGAAATCATCTGAAATTCTCATGAACATAAATCAATTTCACTTACCTAGAATGATTCCTTTTCGTCCCCTATAGTAAGAAATGGTTAGAGCCTTGAACCTCTCCTGCCCAGTCGCAATATAATATATGTTACTTTAGGTAAATATAACACAAAACAAAAAAGCAATTCACCTCAATGCTGGTTCTCGTAATTGTTCGGTCCTCAATATTTTTTTACAATTCTGATCCCAATGAAATCATCTTAAATTGCAACCAAAAATATTTTCATAAAATAATTAAAATAACCAATGATTGAACGACTACACAAGCATAGGCTGGAGCAACACCACTTACGATTTTGATGAGCTAATTCAATCTCTCTGCACTTGCACTTAACAACAATTCAGAGTAAACATGTCGTTTAGAAGTAACAGGGAGGAATAAAATCACATTTTCACACAATAATAACTAGCTAATCACCCAGAGAAAAAGAGTCAAAAGAATGCAATAGCGGGAGGTCCACCAGCTAAACCCTAACATTGATCAACCGGTTTGAGTTGGGATCCACGATTGAGGAATGAACTAGAGTTTTCGGCATGGAATTAATTAATAAATTAACAAAAAAGAAATAAAGTAAAATAAAAAAGTATATTGAGGCGAATCCTGCAGATTTTGAGTGGAAAAAAGGGAATCATAAACAGAAATGGAATTGAAGAATAGAGAATGCACCGGAGATTGAAAAATGACGGCTTGAAGTGGTTCGCGGTGAGTGAGAGTCACCGACTACAAATTAGAAAAAAACCAAAATTTTAGGAAATCAACGAATCCAACGTTGCTTTGTAGTCAGGCAACTCGGCCATAGGGATTTGATTTGGGCATACCATCTGAATTATTATTAAAATGTCGGAAATGGAAACTCTTTTCATTATTTACACGTGAACGGACGATAATTAGCAATAGATTATTATTCAGTTGTATATTAAAGAAAAAAGATAAAATAAAATTTTAAACAGACAAGTTTATAACTTACATTTATACAAAAAATAATAATTTCGAATACACATTTATATTTAGTTTTTCAAAATAAGCACATGCACCAAAGACAATAAGACAATTTAATTCGTATATAATTTAAGTTATTTAAATATTCCACATTGTGTTTTCATATCATTATTTATTATTTTTTTCTAAAGAAAAAGGTAATTATTATAGATGTTTATTTGATTGCTTTATTTGACTATTTAACTTAACTTAATCTGAATTCTCGCTTAAGTTTCTAGGTGAAATTTAATTGAACTCAACATAACTTATTATGATATGGATAAATGGTAAGGTGGAGTAGTCCGTTCCATTTTTGTTCCTATTTTGACTGGTTCCATATTTGGTATGTGAAATGAGTAGTAATAACTCGTTCCATATAAAAAAAATCGGACTAATATTGTTGCTCCATCGAACATAGGATGCCAAAGAAAATTAGTTCGGTCCGATTTGGTTCATAAAGTGTAGCTCGATTGGTTTGTCCCGTATATATAAGAAAATGAGTTTACTTGTATAGGTTACTCTGTTTTATTGGTTAGGTCTCGGATATGCGGATTAACATGTATTTGTGAATAGTAAAATAATTTTTTTATAATAATTGATATTATTTTTTATTAAAAATATTTTAATTAGTCTAATTAATTAAATGTAAAAATTAATAACATCAAAAATTATAGTTAAAGTACAATATTAATATGTCACTTTATAAAATAGATATAACCTAAAAGTGTATAAAAATATATTTCATATTTAAGAACTAAAATTATTATCTTATATATAATGATTATCCACAATAATAATAATAATAATAATAATAATAATAATAATAATAAAAATAAAAGAAACTTACAGGAATAACGTAATGAATGGAGTACGAATTAAAAAAAGATAATATTTAATTTTATAAAAGGACGATCAAACCAGTCTGCTCTGCTTCGTCTTTAACCCCTGATGTGAACCTATGCAGATCAGCGGGTTCAACATCCCAACTTGTCCCATGTCTTCTAGCTGCGAGTCAGTCCGTCTAGTCCATCCGAATTGTCATCCCTAATCTCACATAATAATTAGTTTATAATAATCCAAGTAAACAAAATCTTTAAAAAACCTTACACGCAAATATTACAATAATATATATTTTTTAATGTTTACATTTTTATTTGAGTCTATCATTAATAATAAAAATTGAAATAAGTTAACTAAATATAAAAATCTAAAAATTGAAAAAAGTTAACTAAATATAAAATTAACATGTAATTAATCAATTTTAAATGCACTAAAAAAAGTTGTCTTTGATATTCAAGTATGAAGTGAATAAATAATAAAACAAAACAAAAAATGAAAGAGTTTTAACCAACTAAAAAAATATACTGAATTTTTTTTATTTCCGAATTATGCATGCCAATCTGCCTCTCCTCTTATTAGCCTCTGCAGGTTGTGAGCTATGGGAGGTGGGCCTAAACGAATAAGTGAATTAAAATATTTAGTCGTCATGTATTTTTTTTGGTAGGCTACGGTCATTCCGTGTAAATTATTTTACATTGTCATCTTTAGTTATGAGCAAATTGTGTTATATTTTTATTTCCATATCTTAAATTAGTTTGGACGAACAAGACTTGTTGACTTAAATTTCTGAATTAATCTCTATAAAGACTGGGTTATTTTGTAATTGTTGTTAAATTAAAAATTACAATTAAAATAATCTAATTGGTGTAAGAGTGAGTTAGATTGAGTTGAGTTTGAAATAAAAAAAATTGTAAAAAGTCAAACAACTTGATACTTTTCATAGTAGGTTTAGATAATATGTTTGTTTTAAACCAATTCAATTAAACCGGAGCAGGCCCTCTTATAATAGTCGTTTTCAATAAGTAAGATATTTTGTTCATCGTTTTGAGTCCTTCATAAATTTTTTATTTTCAAGCGAATCTTGATGAAATTATTAATTTTTTTTCTATTTGTTTGATGTTTTTCCTATGTCATAATTGAATTTTTGTCATTTAATCCTTTTCTTTTATAATTGAGTGACATAAATAGTATCCTATCCTGTCATTTTGATTCCATATTTTTATGTGTCAAGAATTATAAGATTTTGTGTTTAGTACAAAACATTGAAGGTTCATAGGAAAAAAGTTATATTATTATTTCAATTACTTATAAAAAAAATAATTATTACCAAATTAAATTACATAATTATAACAACAATCAACGTATAATTACTATAAATAATTTTGCACACAGTATACATTTATCAGAATAATACAAGTATAATTTACACCAATTTTTAATAATCATTCGAAATTAATTTTAATTGATTGATAGTTAAATTAAAATTATACATCATTTTAATTATCTATGTAATTTTCTTATAAAAAACAATACATATTGACGATATGCAGTAAAAATATAGTTATAACTATTTCAAATTGTAAATAATTTACTTTATGTGAGTTTATAATACACAATATTTTTTAATTGTATTGATTATATTATGATTAAATAATTCAAGAAATTTTCAGTGAATACTAATTAATTTGGTTGATAAAAAGCTAACCGAGTTATGTTAACACTTAATTTATTTATTAACACAAAACTAGTAACAAAACAAATAAGAATAAGTCAACATAGCATGAGATATAAGAAAATGAGTGAACATGACATACAAAATAAAGTTCAATTCAAGTAATATAAAGTTTAACTGACGAGATTTATGATGTTTTAGTTAACTTGTGAATTGGTTGTGCTAATAACATTTCCAATAAATAACAAAAGCAACAGCAAAGGGGACAAAATTAGGTCTAAATTATAATCCTGACGTAATTTATCAAAGAAGTACTAAAAAAAAAGGGAAAAGCAAGGATTGAAGGAAAATAATAGTGTGAATCATTTGCATATGAAACCGTCTGGGACATTCTTTGAGCAAGTGTTGATAAGCTTGGTAAAGGCGATCGGAATGTTGAGGTTGAAGCCCATAATGTTTGCTCTGAGTGCAGTGCAAAGGCACACTGCAACTTCAAAGTCTGCATAGCCATCGACCACAGCGCAACATTGTGCTCTTGGGGGCATACCCGTCGAAAAGTTCATCCACCCGTTTAGAAAACCCGAACACGCCGCAAGTTTCAGTGTGTCACGTGGACACGTTGATGGACCAGCAGCACACAGAACATCAGTATGAGCACCGCCACTGCTATTGTTACCACTCAACTTCATCATTGAAGCATTTAGGGTTGGAGGGCAATTCTCGCATCCAGATACAACTGCAAACAACGCTGCAACGCTAAGTGCCGCCAAAACACACCTTTCGGGAGCCATCATTTTCAATCTTTCAATCGCTTTCACTGGCAGTGGCGTCTTTGTGGAGATTGTAGAAAGTGATTTATAGTGGTAATGAAGCTAAGAAATAACAATGGATCTTGAGACTCCATCATTTTTCTCTGATTCCTTCGTTTGTGGAATAGAATGTGGAGAATCACTCAAAGGCTATTAATAGCATTTGCATGTGGAACGCTAAAATTATGCTTTGTTTGTACCAATTCCACGTTATGTCTTGTGGACGTAATAATCTAAAATTTGAAAAGGAATTATGTTATGCATATACGTACATGCATGCATGGATGATCACGTTGTGGATATTAATACTATTTATAGTATTAATTGTTGACACGTTAGAATTTGCTATCATAGAGTGATTTCGTGGGAATGATCAGAACATTTAATAATTCATACTAACATTTTTAACCTTAAGAGGATTAGGTTCAACTACTTTGAGTTTTCCATACAAACATTTCGTTAAAACTCTTGGTTGCACTTTAGGTACTCGTATCAACTAAAATCCAATCCAAATTTGATTTGATAATCAACGTTTTCTGAGCAAGACACAAACATAAAATGAAACAATTTATCATAGTAATAGACAAGTTACCTGCCAAATCAATCATACGTACTCTAAGAGTAGTAAATAATTTATCCAATAAATGCCAAAATCCGTAATAAAGAATCAAACTGAGTTGATAAATCTTTTCAACTAAAACGATAGATTTCTTTAAAAGATAAAGAAAAAACAGCACTGCAGATCCTTAGGTAAAGGATATGGCACTTTCTCTTCACTGTATAACAAGAAAAACGTTGAAAGTTTAATACAATTGACCAGTGATGAAATTTGTAAAAGAAAAAAAAAAGAAGGAAACAAAAAACTGAAGTAAAAAACTCTCCATGATTTTTTTACAGAAATTTAATTTGATAAGATAATTCTAAGAAATATGTATATGAACAAGAACAACAAATCTGCACCTGCTCGTACCCTGTTCAGGGCACTTGCTATTCTTAGTTTCTTACTAAAACAGATATCAGGGAAACTTCTCTCTAGAGCACAGCACACTATTAGTAGACATTTACCGTCATGTCATATTCAGGGGCCACAATACACTGCCTTCGATTGATTCACCTGCATTTACCATGATCTCTGTTTAGGCCTAAAACCAAATGTATTAAATAACCTTTCCACGGTTATGTTTATTAAGATTTAGAACACAATCCAAAGAAGTAACAGAAATTGTTATACTCCAATATATCTTCTCATATTTTCAACTGAGTCATATGCTCCAATATTATTTGGAAGACCTACTTTGTTAAAATTTCAAGGTATAATAGACAGGGTGGAAGACTGACACAATCTTAACTTCGCAAGTTGGGGTATTACCTTAGTCACATAGATTCATGAATTTGACATTCACAACATAATGTTGACAAGAAAACTTTTAGAATAATAATGATACTGAGTTTTCACTATTAACCAAGGTTTATATAATAATGGGGAAACATATGAGTTGCATCCTTGTGTAAACTAAACCAACTTATTAAATGAATATATGGCTGTAACCACCTACCTAATTAAACCTCAGAAAGGGGCTTCAAGTGATTCTTCCCAGACATCTCCACTGGCATTTGACATATCTTCGCCATCTTCTTCCATGGAAAGCCTAATATACTCTCTATGTGCAAAACGATCCCACTCGGTCAAATTTGGATCCTCACGTTCCTAAACAAAACTCGTTATTAGATGTAACCAACATTACTAAAGCCTTCATGTCAACAATATAGGATCTCAAACTTATTTCTACCTGCCGTATGAGAAAGGGATCACGAGTCTCGAAAGCAATAAATTTGTTGAGATTGAAAAGAATGTTGAAAACATTTCCAGAAAGTTTGCTTCCTTTAACATCTCGTAATGTGATATATCCCTCATTCTGCAAATGTAGGACAGTCACCACTTGGCATATACTGCAGAGGAATAAAACAAAAAACAAGTAAAAAGAGCAAAGATGCAAGGATAAGAACAAAGAGAAACCTCTGGTCCAATCATATCTACAATCTGACACAATATATCTTCAAAAAGCACGGGCTCTTGGGCCATGCACTCCATCCGATGCAACTGCTCCTCATAAAAGAACTGCATTTCATTTGGTGTCAGCACTCCATTTCCATCCAAATCAATGCATTTGAACCTACAAGAATTAAAAAAAAAATTGGGTGAAAGAGATAAAAATTGCAGCAAGTTAACTTCTAAAATTGTTACTGAGATACTGAATCTACAATGTAGAAATATATTGAACACTCAAAAACCTTGAGTAAGCAGTAAGTTTCAATAATCTTAAAACGAATACTCAAGTTAAATTATTGACTTGCTAAAAGAAACACGTAAAAAAGCATGCAGAACAAATACACCAATTGATGCAAATACAAAGTTAGAAAGTGTGGAGCAGGATGTTATTGAGGATAAGGAAAAGTATCAAAGACTTGTGAACAAACTTATGTACTTATCTCACAACAATGCAATAATACAATTTTTCCTAAATTTAAGAGAATGGTGTGAAGAAAAGCGAGGGAGTGGAATGAGAAAAAAAGGAACAGAAGAGGTCAGAAATGAGTGGAAATGAAAGCAATTTAGATTAAAAGAAATGAAGAAAAAATACATTAAAGTGTTTTTATTATAACCTTTTTTATTGACATTATTATTTTATTGATTATATTTAAGAATTTGAAAAAAAAATTGATCGCATATATGTCACTCCATAATCAATTATGTGGTCTTCATAAGCAATTATAGGGTGATTTTTAACGTGAAATGTGGTAGAAAAACATAACATAATCAATTACGTGATGCTATTTCAACTTTTCACTTATTTCATCCCACATTTGGGCAGAAAGTTTCTCACACACTCTTCTTTGATTTTCCAACTTTCACCCCCTTCTTCATAAGCAAACCGGTGACCTCCCCTCACTTTCTTTCTCTTGTCTTTGCACTCCCAATTTCGTGGGATGCAAATGAAGGCTAACAGGAAAGACAACTAATGAAATACCTATTCAAGATGTCCGTATTAGAGAAAGTTTTAGCACAAGACAGGGAAATGGCACCTTTACAAGAATAAAAAAACAGATATAAGGATTATCCATATTATTATTAGAAAATTTTCAGAGTTAGTAAAACAATGAAGAAAATAACTTGCATTCATTTTATGATCCAACCTGTCATATATTAGTCAAGATGTAATTTCTATTGTTGCAAAAAGTATCTCCAGTATTTAAGATGGGTGGGAAGAATACCAGTATTCTAGACTAGGTTCGGATGACTTATCTTCCTCCGCAAGTATAAAATAAACAAAATCTTCGTAGTTCATCTTCCCTTCAACTTTACTGGTAAATTTCCTTGGAACCTAGAACAGTTTAAAGCATATGAAAGAAAATATGTTAAAATACAAAAACGATTTTAAGTAATCAGTTCTCTTATTTGGAAATCATTATCAGGTAAAAAAATTGAAATCATTAATTAGCAAATCAATTCCACATTTGGGATACCTTAAAAATTAATGGAATTAATTTCATTAAAGTAATTTACTTTATTACCCTAAAATATGTTAAAATACACAAAAGATTAGTAATCAGGTTTCTTGTTTTGAAGTAATTATCAGAGAAAAAAATTGAAATGAATGGAACTCATTTCTTTTAAGTAATTTAATTATTGCCTCAGAATATTCACAGTGGGTAGCATCGACCAAGGGCAAAATTTATTTATAAATCAAATCAATTCATAATAATTTTTGGCTCCAAACACACTATCAATTTTCAATGAGGCTTGCTATATCTGTACACAGTAGAGCAGAGCTGAACTTGGCACATTGGCAAAAGCGAAAAATTTATACAGACCTGGGAAAAAATTCTATCAACAATCCGATAGGTAAGAGAATGGTTCCCATATTTAATAAGATTCTCTCTATCAATGAAAAAGTCATGATCTGTGTCGAGCTCCCAAAACTTGCAGTAAATGACATAAAAGTGCTCATATGAGAAGTACCTGAAATTCCATAAGACAATTAATGAAGCAAATACAAAAAAAAAAAAAAAAAA
>Ga0209389_1003368_pt1 | contig 12839 bp, 5 predicted proteins | sample CowpearedBW_FD_187526 | JGI IMG/M metagenome (GOLD analysis project Ga0209389, IMG submission 187526) | Root nodule microbial communities of legume samples collected from California, USA - Cow pea red BW (SPAdes) (version 2) | ecosystem: Host-associated > Plants > Roots > Nodule | place: USA... | reverse complement strand
CCCTCACTTCAAATTCCTCTGCTTTCAATTTCAAACCAACGCAATCCACCATGGCGCATTCCTCTCCTTACAAGGTATTTAATGCTCCTTCCTCGACGCTAACCACCATTTTTTCAACCCACTGTGCTGCGTTTCATAAATAACACCTTAAGTTTGACCTGCTGTTTACTATTTTTTCAATTCACACTTTGTCACAGTGGATTGATCGCCTTGTGTCCGTAAAAGATATATTCTTTTTCCGTTTAGCCAATGAAATCAAACTGCTCCTGTTAGTCACGCATTGAACGTGTACGGTGGCTTTTTTATCCTTCTAGCTCGAGATAGACGATGTGTTCGATGATTTGTCTGAGTGAGAATTCAAATTATTGTTTGCTTTTACCAGAGTGAAGTGCTTCAGAAACTTTCCCTTCATTGTTTTAAGTTCTCCTTAAAATCGTGGATTATGCTTGCGTTGGTGTTCTAGTCTTCCTGGGAACGCCGTTCGTCTCACAGTTGCAACAAAATAAAAAAATCTGCCCAAAAATATTTGTTGTTCCCAAGAATTATTGTTGACGTGCTTTTTTGCAAGTTTTTCAAAATGTGGTGGTGGATAAAATTAATAGGAATTCAAGAGTTTATCAAAAATATTAAAGTCTGAATTTGACAACTAATTCTCGATATGGTTTGATGGATTTCTCTCTCTCTGCTGCGGTAACCTGTATTACATCGGTGTGACATGCTTTTTTTAACATTCTCAGGTGCTATTACGAACAGCTTGTTCCTCTTCCAGGGGAACTAACTCTGTTGGCTTGTTTCATTCCCGAGGGATCTCATCAGTTAAAGTGGTATCTATCTCAAACGTATCATACTATTGTACTTATTCGAGGGACAATATATGTTCTTCAAAGCGAAGATCACGAGGGCCAGTGATGGCAGGAAAGAAAGCTTCGGAAGGTAGTCTATTTTCTATTTCACATTACTTTGTACTCCTTTTTTCTAATCCATTGCTGCTTGTCCTGTTTATTTCTTTAGGAATCAAGCAAGAAGATGGAAAATACAAGCACACTGTTGATCTTCCCAAGACAACATTTGGTATGAGAGCTAATTCTTCAGTAAGGGAGCCTGAAATTCAGAAAATTTGGGAAGAGAATCAAGTATTCAAGAAAGTTGTTGAGAAAAATAGCGGAGTAAGTTTTGGATTGTCCTCTCACCTGTTTAACTCCTAGCTATATGAAAGCATTAACCTATTCTAAATTACTTGATCAGGCAAATTTTATTCTTCATGATGGCCCTCCATATGCTAATGGTGATCTTCACATAGGGCATGCCTTAAATAAAATTTTGAAGGATATTATAAATCGATATAAGGTATGTTTTATTGCTATCGAAATGTAACATTTGAAGCATATTTTTTTGTTTTGATTATATCTAACACGTGCAACAATATATTAATCTCAAATAGGCACCAAGCACTGATATTTTGAGAATATTTTTTTTTGTCTGCAGGTTCTTCAAAATTATAAAGTTAATTTTATACCTGGATGGGATTGTCATGGTCTACCAATTGAATTAAAAGGCAAGTATTAATGTTAGTATAACTAGATGTGGTTAGTTCTCATACTATGTTGTATTCAAGAGTGTCTTGTGTTGATCCTTCCTTTTTGTGTTTGGCACACGTCAAAGTTGAATGACGTCTTATATGGAGTAGTTGCAGATGGAATTGTGTTATGCGTTTTATCAATAAATGCATTTGGAGCATTTGTTGGAAATTCTTTCTTTCTTCCATTATCTCATTATCAACTCTTACCTCAAAATTCTGGTGCATGTTTGCATCACTCTCTCCTCCCAACTTTCTCCCTTCCACTAACGCATATGACTCTCATCTGTATACACCTTTTTTCCAGTCTCTCTATTTCGTATTTCCTTTTTCTCTCTTCTGGACTTATCTTACCTATTATCTCCTATGAGCACAAAATCAAACATGGACACACCTAATGTCTAAAATATAGGATAAGTGCTAGTGTGAAAAAAGTGTTCGACTCCATGACACTTCTAAGTTGAGGTATGCATAATTAATCCTCTTGCGCATCTCTCTCTTTCTCATATCTCTCTCCCACACTTTTCTTATCCTTGTCTACTAGCAAATAATAGGATAAAAGTTTGCACTTCTATTAAAAATGAAAATTTACGATTATTTTTTTTGGTTAAACATTATCTTCGTTGTCACAAATTACGTTGAAATCAAAATACTTCATGGTTGTTTTGAATTACTTCAGTTTTGCAGTCACTGGATCAAAAGGCTAGAAGTGACCTCACACCGTTAAAGTTGAGAGCAAAGGCTACTAAATTTGCCAAAGAAACTGTTAAGAAACAGATGTCATCTTTTAAGGTCCTCTCTCTTTTCATTCTATTGTAATATTTTTTGTTTATTTATACACAATTAACAATTTCACATTTACTTTTTATTCTAATTAGTAAGGAAATTTTGTAACTTAAGCATGTTACTAATTGTTTACAGCGCTATGGAGTTTGGGCAGACTGGAATGATCCCTATCTCACTCTAGACCCCGAATATGAAGCAGCCCAGGTAGCTGGTACAGCCTTTCTCATTTACCCTGACATGCGTGTTAATCAAACATGATTTTAGCACTTCAATGTGTCTTATCATTGTATAATATATTTGTGAAAGCCTATGTCTTTACTTTCAGTTAGGAATGTTGTGCAAGCAAATAACCAAATAATTACTATATTTAACAAGAATGCTGTTTTTTGCTTTAGTTTTGTTGCTTTCTCTGGTGCTTGACTTCAAACTGTGCTACTGATTATTGTTATGCAACCCTCATAATTTGTTCTTATAATTTTTTAGATTGAAGTGTTTGGCCAGATGGCCTTGAAAGGCTATATATACAGAGGAAGAAAACCTGTTCACTGGAGTCCTTCATCACGAACAGCACTTGCTGAGGCTGAGTTGGAGGTATAATGATATACCATTATGTTATTCTTCTTAATATGAACCATAAATCCTAAATATTAATGCTTCCAATGTGTATAGTGTAGGTAGAACTTGCATAGTTTTATATATGTATACATACAAAGATCATATACATTTCTGTGTATGTCCATCCACATATACGCATGCAGTTTCTCTCTAAAATCTGATCTGATGGAGCTTAGAGTATTTACATTTCTACCTGTTTGATTTCTATGTAGTACCCTGAAAAGCATGTTTCAAGAAGCATATATGCCAATTTTAGAGTTGTGAGTGCTCCGTTAACATCAAGTTCCCTACTACAAGAATTTCCAAATTTGTGCTTGGCTGTATGGACCACAACTCCCTGGACTATTCCTGCCAATGCAGGTATGTTTCATATTTAGTCATATATTTCGTGTTAGTTTATTGTTTCTGGATGTCTTTTACAGTTCCTATGATTTTAGTGGTTTCCATTTCCCCATCTTGTACTTATTCCGTTCACAAAGTCTCAGTGATAAACAGAATTACATATTTTTCTTAATTTCTGTATCCATTGTTTTTTATAATGTTTAACTGAATCATTTGATATAATAGGCATACTACTTAACGTGCTGTAGTCAATGCAGGTTGTCCTTTTTCCAATATCTTGTATATGATTAATTCTTGCTAACTATTTGGCACATAAAAATATAGTGTATTATTTTTGGCCCAAAAATTGCTATCTCAAAGATTTAACTCATTTTTGTTCTTAAATGTTTTTTAATTTAACCGTCTTATGTCACTCCTTCTCTTCTTTACCTGCATTCTACTGTTCTACACTCAGCTGTTGCGGTGAATCCTAAGCTTGAATATGCTGTTGTTGAAATAAAGTCATTACTGGAGCCTGACCCTGCATCTGGTGGAAAAAAAAAGAAAGGGCTTGGGCTTGTTTTGGAGGATGAGAAGAAGCCATTTCTTATTGTGGCTTCAGAGCTTGTGCCAAGTTTAGAGGCAAAATGGGGTGTGAAGCTTGTTGTCAAGACAAAGCAATTGGGTTCAGAGTTGGAAAACTACAGGTTGTTGGAAGTATGCAAATTAATGATTACTTTCTCTTACGTCCTTTTTGATTTTGCTGTTATTTCCATAATATTTCATGTTAATAATTGTTTTACCTTTTACAATATTGGGGGAAGAAAACTTTACGCTGAGGGTATACATTGTTGTCTCAGGTATATCCATCCAGTAGATGATAGGGAATGTCCTGTTGTGATTGGTGGTGATTATATTACAACAGAAACAGGAACAGGACTGGTCCACACAGCTCCTGGACATGGTCAGGAGGATTACGTGACAGGCCAGAAATATGGACTACCCATATTTTCTCCAGTAGATGATGATGGAAAGTTCACTGAAGAAGCTGGGCAATTTAGTGGGCTTGATGTTCTTGGTGAAGGTAACACTGCTGTAGTAAAATACTTGGATGAACATCTCTCACTCATCATGGAAGAATCATATGGTAAGTTTGTTCTGCCCTAATCATAAGAATTCTGCAAATAACTATTGACTATATCATCGTCATTCCCCATCTTCTCTGATACAGAACACAAGTATCCATATGACTGGCGAACAAAAAAACCAACAATATTTAGAGCAACAGAGCAATGGTTTGCATCTGTGGAGGGATTTCGCCATGCTGCTATGGATGCTATTAACCATGTAAAATGGGTTCCACCTCAGGTATGCTGTTTTATTTTTCAAGTTTCTGTTGCTGTATGATATCATTTATTTGTAACATGTATTCTCTTAGAGATGTGCCACTTGTTGTGTTGCTGATATACTTGAATTCCTTAGGCAGAAAATAGAATTTCAGCAATGACTTCTTGCCGCTCAGACTGGTGCATATCACGACAAAGGACATGGGGTGTCCCCATTCCAGTATTTTATCATCTTCAGTCTAGAGAACCTCTTATGAATGAAGAGACAATTGATCATATAAAATGTAAGAGCCCAAATGTGGTAAATTTCTATTTTCTTAATTCTCAAGAGTATAAATTATCTGGTTAGTATTTTTTTGGTACATCTACCATCCCAAATGTTAATGGACAGCACAATGATTTATTCTACGTAGTTGAATGCAGTGGTAAATATTTAAAATTGTTTAATGGCTTGTGCTTATCTAAAAATGCTTGTTCTGTGGAGGTAATTAGATAGTGAAATTGATCTTTTATTTTAATTTGATGCTTTTTCAGCTATCATAGCCCAAAAGGGTGGTGACGCATGGTGGTACATGACAGTAGAGGATCTCCTTCCAAGTAAATATCGTGATAAGGCAGCAGAATATGAAAAGGGAACTGACACAATGGATGTATGGTTTGATTCAGGTACAATATTCTTGTCCAAGTAGTTCTTTTCCCTAAATGCATGGTTTCGTGTGTTTCTCAATCACTCCCATTTACACCTTTGTGTTCAGGGACTGTTCTACATGTTTAATTAATTTATTTTTTTCAGATCCACGCCCATAACTGGATTATCCAGTTATTTGTTGATGTTCCTTTTTCTTATTACTCTTTTGACCTCCGTCACATGAATTGAATCTAGGACCTTAATCCTTAATCCCTCACTCCCAACCCTCAGCTTCTTGAGCAATGCTGATGTTTCCTTTGGCATTTTACTTCTAACTTCAGGTTCCTCCTGGGCTGCAGTCTTGGGAAAAAGAGATTCCCTTAGTTATCCTGCAGACTTGTATCTTGAAGGAACAGATCAGCATCGAGGGTGGTTTCAAAGTTCTTTGTTAACAAGTGTAGCTACGAAAGGTAATAGGCTACTGGACTTATTTTATCATATTGATTATCTTTAAGACTTTTACTATTTGTCCCTCTTTTGGTTTTATCAGGAGTAATGTTTATCTCACACTGGTTAGGCAAATTAAAATAACTGATGTGTAATTAGGATAGCATGTTATTATGTGTGGTTTGTGCTGGCAGCGAATACTGTCTATAGGAGGCGTTTGTTTCTGAGATAGATGGTGTATTGTTGTAGTATGTATGGTTTTCTGTGTTCAGTAGTGTTCTTTTTTTCGTTTATCAACTAGTTTTCTATCCTTGATACCATATAATTGTCCTTCTTGTTTGATACAGGGAAGGCTCCATATTCAAGTGTTTTAACACATGGATTTGTATTGGATGAGAAAGGCTTAAAAATGAGCAAGTCATTGGGTAATGTTGTGGATCCACGTTTTGTGATTGAAGGAGGTAAAAATCAAAAGGTTAGTCATGTTGACTGGGCATCAAATAAATTAGTCTTGGAATTTTGTCAGACTATAATTTTCCTTTCCTTAAAGCTCCCCAAGCAAGGGTTTTTATCTGGTTTATTCACAGGAGGCACCTGCATATGGGGCTGATGTCCTCCGACTCTGGGTTTCTAGTGTAGATTATACAAGTGACGTGATGATTGGCCCTCAGATTCTTCGTCAAATGTCCGAGGTTTACCGAAAGTTGCGAGGAACTTTGAGATACCTCTTGGCAAATCTTCATGACTGGAAAGTAAGTTAAATTCTACTGAAGTTCAAGTTTTTTTCTCGATGGATACCTTCTCATTTTCTTTGTTTGTAGTTACCGCCTATTGTCACTTGCCTATCTCTTGTTTTTATATATTTGTTCCACTATGTCATCTCTGCTTATGTCTCATTGACAGACGGAATACGCTATCCAATACCATGAGCTTCCGAGGATTGATCAACATGCACTTTTTCAACTTGAAAATGTTGTAAAAAGCATTCAAGGGAATTATGAAAATTACCAGTTTTTTAAAATATTTCAGGTAATTTTTTATATCTTCACAAAACGTTCCTTTATGTGTAATGCGTGTTTATGCATAGGGTTCATCCCTTAAAGAGGGAAAAAAGGAAATAGAATTATAGGGATCCAGTGTCATAGACATAATAATATATTCTTGGAAAGTTGTGATATGGGAAGTCTTTTATATCGAACTTTTATTAAGCTTAAGCATATCATTTTGGTGGATTTTTTCCAACTGAATTGGTTGATTTTCAAAATTCACATTTATCTCCTCCATTGTGTCAGATTTTGCAGAGGTTTGTTATTGTTGACCTGTCAAATTTCTATTTTGATGTTGCCAAGGATCGACTTTATGTTGGGTAAGTTTCTCTGCTTTAGCGTCCTCTTTGAGCGTAATTAACATGCTCTTCCTTTATGGCATCAAGGAATAGAGGCCTGTTTTTCCTTAATTGTTTCTGTTCAATTCCATAACTCATCTCAATACGCTTAAAAATTTGCAGTGGATCAACAAGTTATACGAGGAAAAGCTGCCAAACAGTTCTTGCAGCTCATCTCCTTTCAATTGTGAGAATATTAGCACCAATATTACCCCATTTAGCCGAGGATGTGTGGCAGAATCTTCCTTTTCAGTATATAACTCAAGATGGTTCCATTGCTGAATATGTATTTGAATCAAGATGGCCCCTCTCAAATGAAACATGGCTTGCCCTCCCTGTAGAAGAAATTAATTTTTGGGAGAATATTCTTGAGGTACCCTTTATCTCAGATTTCAGGATAAGCTGATGCCATCTGAATCAATTTTTCCACGTGGTTCATGACAGAACAAAAAGATAGTCCTTTCTACCCATGAAAAAGATATGTTATAACATTAAGGATGGTAAATAAGAGCATGGCTACATAACCACCTTTAAATGATCAAAATACAAAAATAAGTCAACATTTTCTTTGTTTTACACAAAATAAATTCACGATGTCGATATGTTATCCACTATATAATCTCTGGTAATATACTCGTCTTGATATCATGCACACACCCACACAGAGAGAGAGGGAGATAAAGGAATTGCGTCACCAATTTCCTTGATCCAAGTAGTAATTGTGAAGTCTGAAACTACTGATTGATTTTTTCATTTTTATAGTGTAGTCCAGTTTCGGTAATTATTTCACTCTTTTACGAGGTTGGTTTTCCTAAATTTCAATTTCATATGTATAAGGATGTAAATGTGAAGTACAGATAATGAAAGAAAGTGTGAAATCTCTTTATACTTTATTATCTGTTTCATTCTGTTTGCTAAGCTGTACAATGAGGAAATCAATGACATCAGATATTTTATTTAAGTTGGTGCTTGTTTCTAAATCAAGACTTGTGTTGCCAGCTGAGAACAGAAGTGAATAGAGTTTTGGAAGTTGCTCGAACAGGTAAACTAATTGGGGCCAGTCTAGATGCAAAGGTTCATATCTATACATCTGAAGCCAGCCTGGCATCCCAATTACGCGAACTGTGTGCAGCCAAAAATGAAGCCGATACATTGCACCGTCTATTCATAACATCTCAGGTATGTATGTGGTTGAGTGATTTCTCTCTTAGTAACTAGTTGACTTGAAGATTAAGACGTTGGATTGGAACTATTAAAATCTTGCTTAGGGAGCATCAAATTATGATTCATATTTTGACATTGCAGTGGAATATATATCCTTGCCAATTGAGCCTGGATGCACAATAGAATAAATTGGATTATGTTGTAATTTGATTGACAATGTGCAGGCTGAGATTCTTCCATCATTGGACGATGAACATACTGTAAATATACCATACAGTGGTGAATGCCTAATTCAAGGGAAGAATAAAGTGTGGATTGGTATATCTCGCGCTGCGGGTTCTAAGTGTGAAAGATGCTGGAATTATTCACAGCAGGTTGGTTCATTTTTGGACCACCCTACTCTCTGCAGTCGCTGTTACGATGTGGTTGCTGTTCCGACACCCCCTCAGGTAGCAGCAGTCAGTTAAGATTTTAGAACCAAAGTTGTTTGAGTTCCAAAATGTCATTTTTTTTTTCTCACTACTTCACTGGTATATGCATTCAGTAAGTAAGTGTTGAATGCTGAGTTATTTATTTCAATTCAATGTCATTTTTGCTCACTACTCATATTGAATAAATAATTATTGTATGCCACTGAGCGCAACTACAGACATAATTCCATTTAAATTTTGACCTGTTTGTTTATGTTTGCCCGTACTTAGGTCAACAAAGTGGGAACAGCCCAAATAAACTATGGATTTAGATCGTGATTTTATAGAATTATGGTAAAAATTGATTTTGAAATAACCAAGTAGAACTGTGCATTTTTTAAGAACGTTTGTGTATTTCAAATAAAATTTGATTGTTTAATTGCTAAAATCTATAATAATATAGAAAATAATTCTTTCTTTTGTCATACACATTTCATATTTCTTTTTTATACTTAATTAGGTTTTAGAATTAATTGTTTTAAGAAAGATGAAAATAAATACCCAAAGACATTATGAATTATTTACATTTTTTAACAGCACAATATACTACAAATTAATCATTATTTTTTTTATCTAATCACCATTATTCATGAAGTCTCTTTTCACTAATGAGTTATAATCACCATTGTGCTTAAAATGATGGATTCTATTTCTGAGAATAAAATTAATTTTCAAAGGATTTAAAATAATTTGGGATAAAATATATTGTTAGATAAATAATCATTTTTTAGTATATCTATAATGTTTAAAACTGTCGATTACGATAAACTGTATATATAAAGTAAACCATTTTAATTACATAAAAGCTAACATTGTAAAAATTCAAATTTAAAAAAAAAAATAGAATATGAAAATTTTCATTCTATTACTCTTATGTCACTTGTTTTTCGTTTCTTATTTTACTTTAAATATTTTCAATTAACTAACCTTAAACATATTATTATTTTTATTATATAGTACAAATCAATGTTTTTAAACTTGAATAATTGTGTTCAATTGAGAGTAGTGATCAACTGTGAGTAGTGCATAAAATAACAAAAAACTAAATATTACGAAATAATAATCAATTGGATTTGAAGTGTCTACACTATCTAGAGTTGAAAGTATATGTGATGAGATTATTGTATCTAAGGTGCGAGGTTTTGGCATGGATAAAGTAGTCATGTCATATCTAAAGTTTTCACAGATTGGTTTTGCCATATTCAGATGGGTTCACTGATGGATGTTGACAGCAAAGGTTTTTGTATCGAATCAGGTCTCAATCACTCCGGTAGCACCAGACATTTTGTCTTTATTGTTGGGCAAAAAGAGAAAGAAATTCCTTCTTCATCGGAGCTAATGATATTTTAATAATTAAATTTTAATAATTATTTTTATAATTTGAGATAATAATTTTAAAATTATTTTAAAATATAAAACAAAAGAATAGAAAGTCATTTAACAAATATCAAATTTTAAATGAGAGTTCAAATTTTTATTAATTTTTTGAGTGTTGTTCTTCCTTGAACATTAAAACTATATTATATTTAATATTTTAAATATTATTTTAATATATTTTAAAATATTAAAATTAATGATAATTAATTTATTATAGCAATACAATAAAAAATATTACAAAAAAATTAAAAAGAATTCAAATTCTTTAAAAATAAAAAAATTGTCAAAATTTAACTTTTATAGATTTTTTTAAAATACTAAAAACGTAACAAATTATTCTTTTAGAGTACTGGTTTATTTCTTTGGAAAACTAAAAAATATTGAAAGATTAAATCATATACAAGCCAATTTAATTTACGAGGACAAAAACCACTTCTTTGAAAAAAAAAAATCAAAAAGCCAAAAGTAAAAAATTAAGAATGATTTCATGTTGTCGGATCAAGTTTTGAAACATCGTAAAAACAATAATATTAAACAAACAATAATTTTATTGGCCAGTTAAAGAGTAAATATTATAGTTTTGTTAATAAATAAAAATTGTTTTTCCATGTTTATTCAAAAGAAAACCTTGAATTTTCTGAACTCGAGGGCCTAGACAGTTTCATAGCCCCATCAAACTGAAGGCTGTCGGGAAAATTTTGTTTACTGCGAAGCATCAGACATTATAGTATATATCTAACACTAAAATTGTGTTCTTTCAGTAGGAATAACTTGAGAAAGACAAAGAGATAAAAAATATTAAACAGTGAAATTGGTGTTATCTTTTTTTAAAGAATTTAAATATGATTTTGAAGTAAATTAGATAATGAATTATATGAAAGTTTGTGATTGAATTGATTGATGTAACATATTAAAAAAATTAATAGATAAAAAAAATAGATTATTAAAATATTTTTAATGTTAAAATTAACATTAAATTAAATGATATATAAATGATTTAGAATTATTTTTATAAATTTTATTGAATGATTAAAATTATAAAGAAATATTTATAAAAAATGAATAATATAATATATTTGGTATGTAATAAATTTAGTATGTAAAGTGAAAAATAATTTATTTACACAAAGATTTTGTTTAATTTTTAATAGTAATTTTAGAAGTAATAAATTTTTATTTGTGTTATTAATTTTTATTATGTTGTTTTCATAATAAGGGAAAATGAATAGATCACATATAAGAAAGCTTATATATGAGGAGGTAATTTCGTAAATTGAAATAGTCACCTTTTGATCTCACCATGCACTGGGAGATTGCATTTGGAATGAATCTCCTGATCATTGCTCAACATCACCTTCTATCACTCAAAAATAAAAGATAATCACCTGTTAATCCTCTCTTACCATTCTACATGAATAGTAGATCATTTCAAAACACAGCGTAATTCTTTTTAATAGATTGACTTGGGAGAGAATAAGGGAGGGAGATGAATAAATAAGACAAAATATGTCACCTTCTGATCTCGTCATGCACAAGGGGATTGCATTTGGAATAAATCCCCTGATCATCGCTCGACATCACCTTCTATCGTCCTAAAGGAAAAGGTAATCACCTGCTAATCTTCTCTTTCCGTTCCACATGAATAGTAAATTATTTCAAAACACAGTGTAAGAGAGTCTATTCTTTTTAATAGAATGACTTGGGAGAGAATAAGGGAGGGAGATAAACAAATTGGATGAATTTGAGGGTAAAGTTGGTGTTGTTTTTTACAAGGGATTTATAGGTGATTGTTGGGTAGATTGGAGAATGAAGTTTGTGAAAATTTGAGAGTGAATTGACTCATATGACATGACAAATTAAAAAAAAATAATAGATAAAAAAGTTAGATTATCAAATTGTTCCGATCCTAAAAGTAATATAAAGTTATATTTAGATGTGTTATAATTTTCTTTTTTAAATTTGATTGAATAAATGTAATTATAAAAAATTTATTTATAAAAAAAACAAATAATACAATGGTCCATCAAAATTCCTCTGTTGGTCGCTCCACTTCCTGCAAAACAAAAAAAAAAGTAAAAGAATGTTGCATGGAACATGGTGGAGGAATTGTTCCAAACAATTTTGGAACTGATTCATGCTAGACGGAATCGTTCCAAGCACATGTAGAACCAAACTAAAATCGTTTCAATATGGTGAAATTGTTCCAAGCACCACATGGGATCGTTAATCATTTCAAGCATTGATGCACCACATGGAATCATATCATTCAAATGGCGGAGGGAATTATTCCCTAACAGCATGCTCAAACATGAAATCGTTCCCCAACAACATGTTCAAACATGGAATCTTTCCATGATGAAGGAAACCATCCCCTAACGTGTCTCGTCTTTCCCACGGTGGATGCATCACGACCCACTTGCATAACATCCTGGACTCTTATCCATTTCAAAAAACACACAACGACACATACATGTATATGAATAGAATGAGAGTAATTTAGTAAATATAGCTTGATCACTCTCAAATTACCCCATATACAAAGGACGAGTATTTTGTCTAATTTCGCTAATTATCATTTCTCTATACTTTCTATTACTCTCAAAAGAACACGAAATTCGCTTTGTAATTTTTGTGCACATTAAAATTATTAAATTTGTGCAAAAGGATGCAGTGCGACACGTTCACAAATAAGAAAAAATAAAAGATAAAGTAATGGCACGTAATA
>Ga0209389_1003367_pt1 | contig 12839 bp, 5 predicted proteins | sample CowpearedBW_FD_187526 | JGI IMG/M metagenome (GOLD analysis project Ga0209389, IMG submission 187526) | Root nodule microbial communities of legume samples collected from California, USA - Cow pea red BW (SPAdes) (version 2) | ecosystem: Host-associated > Plants > Roots > Nodule | place: USA... | reverse complement strand
TACACTTTTTATTATAATTCTTTTTCTTAAAGTTGTGTTTTTTTATAGGTATTGGTTCACCAGAAATTGGGTTAAAAATGTGAGTCCAACTCTATTCACTTTCTTTGTAGGTTTTTAAAAAAATAATTGGATTATAGATTAAGTGAGTCAAATCCAGCTCAAACCCGCATAACTCATGCTTTAAGTAAATTCAATCCATTTTTTTGTCTATAAAAAAAAAAAATCATTTTCTCAACCTGATCTAATTTAAATCCATGTAGAATTAGGTTAATTCACGGGTTGACACTCGTTTGCACATGTCTATATATATTTCAAATAATTTGATGATAGATCTTAAGAGAGCAAAGCTCTCTCAACTCATGGTATATTTATTTAAAGAGTAATGTTTATAATCTTAACTTTATAACACTGATTGAACTAATTTTTGTCATTATTTATAAGGAAAATGTTAAATAAATTTAATATCTTAAAAAAAAAATCAAACGTTTTCTTTTTATTGTAATTGTCATATCATGTTATTTAGTACATCAAATCCATGTACATTATTCACATCAAGTCTTCCATGGAGTTAGATTAGGACTGTTATTAGAACTTTTTTGAGGAAGGTGTTATTTGTTTTTATAGTTTTTATTGAATTCTTTACAATTGATTTATAAAACTTAAACTTGAAATCTTACACAATCAAATCAAGTTCTGTGTCATTTGAACTAATAATTGATTGTCTTTATTTTAACAACTTTAATGGTATACGGGAAAATTCATTTGAATTTAAGATTACGACATGACATAAAATATATTAACTAAAGACTTTACATACAGAAACTTGTTATATTTATATATTTTAGTTGAAACATGTTAAGAAATTGTATAGAGCAAGTTACCTTAAAGGCAACGTTGAAACTGAAACCCCACCCCCGATTTCTCCAATATCTCACCAATAAACATATCATAGCCGTGGGTAGGATAGGATATTAGGGTTCTAATTAACTTTTTCCATAAACAACAATGCAGAACACAAACGTGTAAATCGACCATAGGAAGGAGAAATGTTTTCGTCAAACAAGTTTGAAAAGAAGTACATTTGATTTATGTGTTAACCATGTGAGAAAAGAAATGAAACGGAATCTTCCATCTTTTCATGTTTAAAGACGAAAATTAGACACCTAAATCCATTAATAAGTGCATGGACAACACACACAACACAACATCGCATGACAAATCAAAACACTAAGAAAAAAGTGCACGTGGTTGATGCAAACATACATAACTTTTGCACGACAACATTAAAGTAAAATAAAGAGGCAGAGATCAAGGCACACACAGAGCTTCAGTTCAGATCTTACTTTGTCTCTCACATTATTTCTGTAGGTAGTCACTTCAACATTAATGAGTGAAGGATTAGTCATATATATGATTCTTTCTTTCATTATTTCTAACGTATTTCACTGTGTGTTAGTTATTTGTCGCTACTATAATTGATTGACATTGAAATGTCTCTCGCTATGACCCAATTACCATACAAGATTCTTTCACTCAACATCGCAGATTTGGTTTGCTTTCTGTTCCTTTTTTATGTTTTTCACTTCATCTCTGTTCCTATGAATGTTGCATTGAGACTGCTTAATCCACGACGTACCAAGCTTTCAGCTGATAAAGACTCATCAAATAGCCATAATTGAGGTTATGAGGTCCATAATTGAGAGATGAATTTGAATAATTTCTGACATAATCTTTTCAAGGAAATTAACGGTTGAAAAAAAAAATGGTGTGAGAAGTTATGCAATATATTATGAGTTAGATTGGTCCACCATTAGGTAACACTAAAGTAAGAGGAACAAGAAATTAGGTAAAACTACGTAGACACTGACACTTCATAGTAGCAATACATTTAATGATGTTGGTTGTGGCTACAATTAGCATACTTGAGCATGGGAAATTGAATATGAATTTATCGAATTTTGAACTCCTCATCATACTCTTTTGTTGTCTTCTAATTAATCTTGTAGATATGCGTAGATATGTGTAGGTCTCTACTCAACCCTATCACCTACGTGAAATTAAATTATATTGCAATCATGTGTCATGCTATAAATATATGTAGGAGATAGTCCATAGAGCAGTGATGAATATAGTAGAACAAAATCACACATATGAGTACGTTTTCACTTATTCAATTTTTTCGTCATTAATTTGTCCAGTTGCCAATGATTTTGTTTTCTTTTTGCCATGTCAATGTTTCAATATAGGCTTAAGAAATTCATTATTGGAAATTTCAACTGTGAATTATAAGCTACATATGATAGAAAAGAACACTAATAAATACATTGCATTAAAGTTTTGAGTTTGAGATAATGTCACTTTGTTACGAATTTTTGACTTAGATTCTATTGGTGTTATGTGTTTTTCAGTAAATTTAAAATAAATAAAAAACTATCACTAAATTATTGTTGTTTAACTAAATAGTATTCGACAGATATACACTAAATGAGAAGTTTATAAGTATAGAAAAAACACCAAATTTGAAACAATTGTCTCCAAATTTTAAGTATATATATATATATATATATATATATATATATATATATATATATGAGTTAATTTGACATATTTAAAAAAATGGCAAACATAAAGAAAAATCATATTAATTTCATTTTAAATTAAAATTAGATGTAAAAGTTAAATTATAAAAGCTACTTTCGTATTAACTTTTCAAAATTTTGTTTTTTAACTTTGTGTAAATCGTTTTGAGTTAATTTTATATTTTCTGTTCAGTTCTTTTCTTTTATAAATATTTCGCAGAAGTCTATTCAAGCACGTCCCTTAATTATTTGGTTAAAACAATTAACACCTATAATATCATAATTCTTATTCTTTATCTTTAGTTTGGTGTATATATTTATTTTTTAAGCAAATATTTTAATAATTTTATTCTTTAAATGACCGTTTCATTAAATTTTAATATATGTATTTTATAATTTGATTATTTTTTTTGAATTTAACCATTATTTAATTAAAAAATTACCAACAAAATAAATAAAAAATATTTATAATAAAATTATAAAAATATTTATATTGAATTATATAATTATAATAATTATTTTTTAATTTTTTTTATTATAGATCATAAAAAAGTAAACGTTAACACTGGTATTATATAAAAATGATTTCTCATGTTGTTTTTACTTTTATCTTTCAAATGACTGTATTTTCAAATTTAACCATTTTTTTAAATTTAATTATTTTCTTAAGTCAAATAAATAAAAATCATTTATAAAATAAATAAAAATAACCTATAATCAAATTGTAAAATTTTTTTATATTTATTTTTAGGTTTAAATATTGATTTGGTATTAAATTTCATTTAATTTTTTCAGTGTGGTCCTAAAATTTTTGTTTATTTAATTTGGTCATAATATACGTCAATTTTGTTAATGCCGTTTAAATAATTAACGGATGGTGCACAGTAATTGCGACATATTCTATGTTTTTTTCTTGTTTTTTATAATTTTTTATTTGAAAATAATGTCTTCGTGTTAAGTCAGTATCGTACCACGTGTTAGTATCGACTTTTTAGATTCAATTTGATGATGATATTGGTCATTTTTGTCCAATTCAGTATCAATCTTGTTTAAAATTAAATAATTTTGTCCCTCTTAAAATTGAGATCAAATATATAATTTTTATATAAATGTTAAACTAATATTTTTATTAAAATTCACATGTTTTATTAAATAGTTTTAATTTAAGGTTACACTTTGTTTAAAATTAAAACAAAAATTTAAAAAATGGGTAAGAACCCGGTGATTTAAAATTTAAAGAGATTAAAAATCACATAAATTATTAAAAATCACATATGTCATACAACATTATATTAATCGATTCTATTATTTTATTTGATCTTTAACCTCTTAAAACTTTAAACCAATGTTGTTATTCTCCACCTTTAAACTCTTCATTTTAATTTTAAATCAACTCTAACTTTAAATTATAAATTTTTAATAAAAATGTGAATTTTAATAAAAAATATCAGTATAATATTTATATAAAAGTTAAATTTGATCTAAATTTGGAGAAGAACAAAATTGCTCAATTTGAAAAAAAAATTGGGACTGAATTGAACAAAAATAATTAATATCATGACCAAATTGAATATAAAAAATTGACTTTGACACGTAACATTGATCTTGACACGTGGCATGATATTAGTCTGACACGTAGACTTTTTTTAAAATAAAATAATTTAAAAAAAAAACACAAAATGACACTTCATAATAATTACCGTTCACTATCCGTTAATTATTTAAACGGTGTTAACCAAATTAAACAAAATTAACGAATATCATGAAGAAACTAAAAAAATTAAAAAAAATATTATGACCAAATTAAAAAACTTAACGAAAGTTATTACTAAACCCGTATTTAAGCTTTATTTTTATAATTATAATTTTATTATTTTTTGTTATTATAAAAAGGTAACACAGATAATACATATGTTTTCGATAATTAACAATAATGATAGAGAGAAAAGGTTTTTAAATAAAGCACTACAAAATGTGTTTAATCATTCGAAAAAACCTCTGAAACTCTTACCAAATAAGCTATATCAAATTTGAAAAAAGTGCATATACACAAACGTACTAGAACTCCTTTTTTCTTCCTGCACCCCTAAGTTTTGAAAATCCACATTTGCTTTTATTAAAAGATATTAAAATAAAAAATAATTAAACTGTTCTCCTTGCTTCTAGCAGTGCCTTCTTCTTCTTCTTGAGGGTGCATCTCGTTACAGTGCATCTCATCTTCTTGTTCTTCTTTCAGTGTATTTTAAAAAGTTTTCGGATTGGGTAATTAGTATGTATTGCTGATTTCGAAAGTGCATTTCTGATAAACTAATCAGAAATTTATTGTGTTTATAGTTCTGTGAAAATGATGAAGATGAAATTGATTATGGTGAGGAAGATGAAGGAGATGGCAGCGAGAAGGCCAAGAGGGAGGTCCGTGTGAAGAAAGAGAATCATTTTTAATATATTTTATTTAGGGGTGAGATGGTGATAAAATATTTTAAGGGAGTGCAAAAAGACAGAAGGGAGGTGCTGGAAGAAATACTCAAAAAGGCTTTCAATACAATCCGATGACTGTCAGTTATAAAGTCCATGCTCAATTACTTTTTGCACCTTGATATATTTTTCAGCATCTTCATGAGGTGTTATTACAAAGATCTAAAATATCCATATTTCATATTTGGGTATTGTAAAACTGAGAAACATGTTTCATATTATACCATCTAAAATTTACTTTTAGTCCTGAAAATTTCTATTTAATTGAAATGTAATATAGTGTGTATTTCAAAATTTTGTAATCCATAAATAAATTTTGGATTATCTAATTTATAATACATTTCTATAATTTTGACTATGTATTCTAGAATATATTTATAGATTTCTAAATGATTTAATTCTAAATGTAATCTTAGATTCTAATTTAAAAATATATTTCAGTTTATAAATTTCAAAATGTATTTATAGATTTTCAATGTATTAATATATTATGAAGTATAGAATCTGAAATATATTTTTAATTATATAATTAAGAATATGTTTTGAATTGTATAATTAAGAATATTGTCTTCTTCCATCTGAAAAGTAACAGGAGGTGGAAGAAGGTTGAGGAAAAAAAATATAAAAATTTCAAGATGGAAAAGGACCCAAATTTTTACATATGAGAAAACATCAATTTAACAAAAGGGGTTATATTTAGTTTTTTTTTTCTTAAATACCGACTCACTTAAGTTAAAGAAAATGTAAAAATCATACTGACTCACTGGACTGACCCACCAGCCCCCCAACAAAATGACAGATTGAATTGGAGTTTTCAACTTGTCAGCCTATTTTTGTCCGGTTTGTCTAATCCATCAAACTGGCGGACCCATCCTGCAACGAGGCGGGTTACAATTTCTGACTCATTTTTCAACAGCGGGCCAAAACAGATTGGATTGATTTGTTTTGCCAACCCTACTTTTCCACACCTATAAGATGGAGTAAAAAGATAAATAAATATTAAAAAAGATATCCAACTTCATGATAACATAAATACCGAACATAATATTACGATGTTTAAGCCCCTATTAAATATATTTTTCAAAAAATAACTTATATTTATATTATAAAATCAAGTTATTTGAAATGAAAAAAATGTTTTGGCCTAAATGTAATATTTGTTTTTAATTTTTAAATAAGAAAAACGAATAATTTTACTTTAGATAATTCATAATTTTAATCCAATCTTCAAAGTTCGATTACATTATATTTTCGTTTATTTTGGTTCAATGCTGTGATCAAAGTGTTCTCATCCCTAATTACTCAAATTCTTTCCAAATTAATATTATTGACGATCCAAAACTTTTCTTGAACCTTAGTTCCTTAGTAGAATTAGCCTAACTTTTCATATTAAAATTCAATTCATTGAAAATCAAACTCGTTTTCGTATCAAGAGGTTAACTATGAGTCAAACCCTATTGTTAAACATAACCTTCATTAGTATTTTATTCGAGTCTCAGATCACAAAAGATATTTTTGAATACTTAATAAAACAAACTATGTATAATTAAACTACAACAAACATTAAATATGGACGCAAAATACTACCATTGGATGGAAAAACATAAATAAATATAAACAATATTGATCAGAGAGAGTTTTGTTGTTTACGTGTAATCACAACAAAATGGATTTAACTCTTTGTCATGAAGAGTTAAAAAAATAATAATAAACATTAGAGGAAGATAACAAGACAAAGCACGAAGATTTTCAAGAAAACACTAATAATTTACAAGTCTTCCCAGAAGTGCCAATATGATTTTATGGTGCTAGTGTGAATCAAGTGATGTTCATTGCAAGTTTTCTTTTATATTTTTACATTTGACATTTTTCCAACACTTCCATGATTTCCCTCTTAACTAATATGAGATTACTTATATAAGGGATTAAAAGAAGGCTAACTAAGTTAAAATTGATTTTAATATAAAGTAATTAATCATGATGGTAAAAAATAATATTACAATTTGCTTTTATAAATTTATTATAATCATATTTCGATACAATAACGCATGGTTTTTTCATGTTTTACTAAAAAAAATTATTTTTTTTCCTTATTTTTTCCCATTTTATATGGATATGTAGTTTGAATATATATTAAATGGATTTGAAAATAAAACAGTATGTAGTTGCATTTTCATATTTTAGGTAAAATTATGTTTGTTAGGATGTTCCACAGCTAATTGATTAATTCAATTAGTCAATTGGATTTGAGTAGTAAAAATGTGGAAGATCATATCATTCTTCATACTTTATAGGTTTTAGTGCCTATGGTAAAAAAATAAATTAGTTTAATGTTAATTTTCCCTACTTAACCAACTAATATTCAAGGCATCTCTAAATACAATTATTTTTATATGAAAAAGAAAAGTTATATGCAAATATATTTAAATTTAGGTAAGCATGTGTCAAAAAAATTAGTTTAAATCTTCTTTTGTCATTAAGTCCCCCACTTTTAAATTGTTTTAGTTGCTTAATATTTTCTGTTAAGGTAAAATTTAATCAAATCGAATTAGAAACGACTTGGTTGACTTGCTTTATCATGGGAAAATAGTTTTTTGAAACTCAAACTACTTGATAACTTGTTCTCAAGGCTAATATAATAATATTTAAATATTATCAGAATTTGTTGGAATAAGAACATAATTAATTGTAAAGAATTGTGGGTCCAAAAAAATGGAGAAAAATTACTTAAAAACTGGGATACTCTCCATGTTCAGGTCATTGCATTGATTCATAGTAATTACTTTTCAATTTAATCTTACGGTCACTTCTTCTTGTTCTACCTACAATAATAATGAACATTTCACTACTATTTAACAAAATTTGAACAGAAGAACTTACTAAAGCATTTTTTTTTTTGGGTAGGTCACATGAAACCCACGACAACGTGTGTTACTAGTATTCACCTTTCCATTTTCTGAGTTGCGAATCCCTTGTTACCAACTTGCCGGTTTTCATTTAACCGAAACATTTTAATGCTTAGTTTTAGGGTTTGATAATCCGTAGTCTTTGGGTTCGGGCAAGATGGGGAGAGAAGACTCCATATCCTTTCAATTTTTAATTTTCATTCTCTAGTTCACAAATCATTAATCATTTAAGCAATTCCTCTCGGTAACTTTGCCTTTCTCAATTCATGTTTTGTTTTTTGTTTTTGTTTTTGTTTTGCTGGTTGCATGCTACTTTAGTCTCTTCAGTTTTGTTGCAGGAATCTGGTTTTGGGGCAATCTCTGTATTTCGACATTCTGGGTACGTAAAAAATTGCATCTTTCTCTTTTGTACATTGTTTGAATGCTTCTTAGTTGTAAGCTTTTACTTCAGTTTTTTTATTTTTGTGTTTTTCATTCTGCGTTTCTAAGCGCGTGTTATACGCTATTTTTCGCCATTGGGGGTTCTCTTTGAAATCCATGTTTATGATGATTAATGTAAGGATTATTGGAAGTAGGTCAAAAACTCCAATTGTTTATGTTTCATTCTGTGCATGTCATAGAGGGTAGAATTATAAAAGGTGGAGAGGGGCTGAAAATGATGGGTTTTTTACTTTCTCATCTTGGATACTCACTGAGACAGTAAAAATACGGAGAAGATTGGAAATCATTATACTTTCTTCTTACTTGGTAGGGTTGAACATTACCTTGAGAAATTCTTAATTAGAATAACCCGCCCCTCATTTTCAGCTCAATTTCATTCACACTACAAAGGAGTGATGTAAATTTCTGAGCCTGAGTGAGAATGAGTGGGCCTGCACCATCAATTGGTTCCGCTCTTTCCTTTTTTCCTAGCAATTGATTTCCAAACCCTTCCAATTGTAGCCCTTACTCTTAAGAGAAAAGAGGAGAACACTTATTTTTGTTGTGATTGCATGTTCAACCTCTCAAGCCTTTTCCCACATTGCTGGACGAAAATCCATCATGACCAGAGCTTCTGTCACATTCGGAGTTCTTCTCAGCCACGTTTGAGCTCGTCTCAGTTTAAGTCAATTCTGTTATGTTCTTCTGCAACTCTGTATGTCTTGGTTCTGTTTGCTTTGTCCATGAGCAATTTGTTGGCTTCTGTTTGTCTAATTGGGTTGTCAGGTTGTGTTCATATCTTCATGTCTGTCATTTATGACTTTATTTATTGACGTTCTAAAACTTATGAATGTATGATTATGAATTTACACTTAATTAAGTATTTGATTTGTGTTAAACAGGCTTTTTTTTTTCTCTTATTTATGTTATGTTTTATGCAAATATAAGAATTTTATGAATCTTGAAGGATATGTGTCCATAACTTATTGTTCTCTGTTTCCCCTTCCAGAGTCTTGAGTAACATCTTGAGTTGGACACCTTGCTATTCTCTGGACATCTTCTCTTATCCTGATTACTGAAAGGTTGGGTGTTTTAAAGAGCCGTTGTACTGGTTTGAAGTTCAATCTGTTGAATGATAAAGAATACTAGCGGGATAGCAAATTGTCTGCCTAATATTTCATTTTCTATTCAAAGAATTATTGGTGCAAAAAGTGGTTTTCTAGAAAATATTTGTTTGGCTTTTTCCTGCAGTGATAATAATGGAAGAAGCAGGTTATGATTACCCCAAATTTCGGGAGAACGAAAATCTTTCGGTGCCCCCTGGTTTTGTATCACTCACATCTTTCATTTTGAGAAAGGGTGGAAATGTCAAGAAAAATGATAAATCTACAACCTTTCCATCTGCATCTGAACAAGAGCCAAACTGTATGAAGACTGAACTTGAGACGAATGACATTAATGCTTATAGGCAGGGTCTTATGCATCGGCCATGGATAAACATGGACCTGAGCAACAACCACAAGCCTGAGGAATCTCACACAAAGCATCTTCCTATGGTTAAGTTGGGAATCTTGCATTTTTTTGGTTAGTGGTTAGATTGCTAAGAAAATCAAACTAGAAAGGCATAGTCCTAGACAAGTTATTAAATTGAGATTCAAATTGGGAACTATTAAGCTTATTTTGGAAATGTAACCATAGTTTGTTTTGAATTGTAGTATTTGAAGTTAATGAAAAGTAACTTTAAATATATCACATGATGTATAGTTTAAGTGTTTAATGTAATAAGTCTGAGAACAAATTATTAGTTTTATAGAAGATTCTGAAGTCTCTATTTTAAAAGAATGGAAATGAATCAATGAAACAACAGAGTGCATCCATTGGCTGAGTGATTGACAAATGAAGTAATGAAATAATCAAATAGGATAAGTTTAGAAGCCTTCTTCCAAGTTCTTTTGATTTAACAATTTAAACTTACATGATTTTTCATTTTCTTTTGTGAAAATTGGTGAAAGAAAAGTAAAAGCAAAAGTATTTGTTTTTTATGTGATTCACATCAATGATACAAAATGAAGTTTATTCATTGATTGGGAGATTCAAATTCACTTGAGATTCATTTAATGATAGAATCGTATGATTCAAATTGTTTAACAATGAATACTAGAATCAAGATACCTCACCGCATATGTCCTTAGATGGTGGGTAACTTACAACAATTGGAACATAATCTTTCTGATCTTATCTTCTTTGAGTTCTACATAGTTATTAGGATTCATTTAGACACAAATAGTGTATTTAAACTGTTTTGTGTGATGTTTGTGTTGGTTTGGCTCTGGATTGCAGGACTTGATAATTTTTCGTTTGCTTTTTGTGAGCATAATCTCATCATGACTGGTTTCTCTTCTATTTTCTGACGATAAAGAAAATTAATGATATTTTTTTTCTTTTTTCATTTTTAGAACCTACCATTAAATCCTCTTCGTCCAAAGGGGACCATACGTGGATGTCCTAGTTGCAGTAATTGTGTGAAGGTATGTATCCTCACTTTACCTATCCACATTGGAGTAGGCATGACCATGCATCCTTTATTTTTGTTTGTTTATCAAAGTCTTGAATCAGGTAACAGCAAGGTGGCATCCTAAGGATGCAATAAGAGAAGCTTTGGAAGAAGCTCCTATCTTTCGCCCAACAGAAGAGGTACCAACCACCTAGGTCTAGTTGTATGCTTTCGTTGTGTCGCGTTGTGCACATCTTGATTATGTTTTCAAATGTGGATTCTTGTGATTGTTGAATAAAATATCTGTGTAATTATGTACATTATGAAGGAATTCAAAGATACGCTTAAATATATTGCAAGTGTACGTTCCAAAGCAGAAACTTATGGAATTTGCCGAATTGTTCCTCCTACTTGCTGGAAACCACCATGCTTTCTTCAGAGAGAACACATATGGGAAAAGTCTGAATTTGTTGCTCAGATTCAGCGAATTGATGGACATCAAAAAATTATGGCCAGTGCTTGTGAAAATACAAAAAGCAAGAGAAAAAGAGATGTAAAAGTAGCTTTGGGCTCTCAGCTTTGTAAAAGAAACACTAGCACCCCAAATAACCATAATGTTGAAGAATGTGATTGTGAGTCCGAACCTGGTCCTAAATTCAGTCTCAAAACATTTAAGGAATATGCAGATGTGTTTAAGAACGAGTACTTCAATTACAATGATAAGAAGAAATCCATAGCTTCCAATGTAAAATTAGCTATTCCTCAGCAGTCGGAACCATCTGTGGAGAATATTGAGGGTGAATATGGCCGAATTGTTCAAAATCCTTCCGAAGAAATTGAGGTATATTGATGAATAAATTCAATATGCAGTATGCAGTGCTTTTTCCATCTTCAGTTTTTGATTCATTCTGAAATTCTAATTGATCACATGCTAGGTGCTTTGTTGTAATAAGTTGGAGGCTGGAATATTTAGCAGTGGATTTCCTAAAGTTTCCGATTCTGTGGGGGCACACTCTTACCCTGAATATTTGAAATCTGGATGGAACTTGAATAATATGCTTTCAGGTTCCCTTCTTTCGTTTGAAAGCCCTGATGTTTCATGTAACCTTGCCCCCAATGTTAGTGTGGGAATGTGCTTCTCTGCTGTCAACTGGGTAATACAATCGCTTTATTACCTTATAATTGCATGCATATCAAATCTTTGTTTTCACTATCTCTATCTCCTAATAGTTTTCTGGGGGAAACTTCCAGACTGATTTTCAAATTTGATTAATGAATCCTTTTTGTTTACTTCTCTATCCAATCACTTGACGTAAACAGAAAGTTGAAGAACACCACTTATACTCATTATCGTACATACATCTGGGTGAACCAAAAGTGTGGTATAGCGTCCCAGGAAGATTTGCTGTCAACTTTGAAACAATTCGGAAAAAGTATCTACCAGATTTGCATGCAGGAAAGCATCATATGCATGACACTATGGTGAGAATATGATTGCTTGTTATGAACAATTGTTGTTCTTTAAAAAGTAACTGCGATGCGCACCTAACATCCTTTTATTTCTCATGTGACTTCTGTTAACCCTTTCAATATGAATCCATGCATGCTTTTCTGATAAACATCATATTGTTGGTCGGGTGGATTTTGATTCTGCAGGATTATTTGTATACTAATTCCACCCATTTCCTGTCGGTATCTCCCATCTATTACCATTTATGAACATGTTTCTCCATCCCACATGTTTATTGTCATATTTCCTCTCTTTATATCATCTAGTGAATGTCAAAAGTTTCATTGACAATACAAAGTAACAGTCTTTGTAGTAGCTGATTCCTAGGTTTCAACGAAGAATAATTGTATGTTCATTTGTTTTGTCAACTGATATTCAATAGGCCTACTAGCACTTAGAGAAGGAAGCAAAGGCTTCACTTATAGGATCTATGTTTTCCCTTGCTTAAGTATAGC
>Ga0209389_1003366_pt1 | contig 12839 bp, 6 predicted proteins | sample CowpearedBW_FD_187526 | JGI IMG/M metagenome (GOLD analysis project Ga0209389, IMG submission 187526) | Root nodule microbial communities of legume samples collected from California, USA - Cow pea red BW (SPAdes) (version 2) | ecosystem: Host-associated > Plants > Roots > Nodule | place: USA... | reverse complement strand
AAAAATAAACATATATATATATATATATATATATATATATATATATATATATATATATATATATATAAATATATAAAGTGGTTGTAAATTTTAGAAACTAATATAAGTTAATTTTGAGATTTGTGCTTATCTAGTGAAATTTGTTGTTTATTGCTTATTATGGTATTTGTTATCGAGAATTGAACTTATCTAGTAAAATTTGTTGTTTGTTAGGTCCATTATTTCATTTACTATCAGGTCGCTATCAAACCATCCACTAATATCTAGTCTCACGTCTAATATGTATACCCTTCAGTATGATGAAAATGTGTTAACAATCATACATTGGACTAATGATAAAACGTTAAAGTCTCACTTTACAAACAAGTTGAATTATGTTTGAAATTCACTTATCATAAAAAAAAATTGATTTTTTTAATTTAATAATATATTCGAGCCTAGATTTCTTAAGAAAACATGAAACAATTTCTTGATGATCTTTTAAACACCACATTTCTATTATTTTAGAATATTCAAAATTGATATTTACCTTTTAAAATACTTAAAAATATCTCTAAAATTAGGTACGTAGGAGAATATTATTCAAAAACATATATAAAGTAAAGGAAGAAGGAAGTATGGAACTTGAAAGAATATAGATTTTTATTTATTGTTTTGCTATGAGATGTCCGCGTTTAGCGAGAAAAGAATATTGACAGCATTACATAAACAAATAGAAAGCGATGCACATATAGTTGGCGGGTCAACTACAAACTGATGTTTCATATATAACGCATCTTCTTCTACATTGGCGTTTAACCAAATCACCATAGATTTTAAAAATATAATTTATATATGAAAATTCGTAAAAAATAAAAATATGGTATATAATATTAGATTTTGAGTGTAGGAGTCAATTAAATATAATGTATTAACATTTTATCACGCTGGTTTGAAGACAATACTTTTATTTAAATATGCGTAAAAGATAGCAATGAGTTTATTTGTCTATTTTGACTTTTTTACATTTAGTTCACAAAAAGTTTGTCGAGCTAATCCATTTTATATAAGAATTATGAATTAATTTTGCTAGTTTATCTTTTTTTCTTTATATTCATTTCCCTATTTCTCAGTGTCACCAGAAAAGGCCATAATAAACAACCTCAACAAACCATGGAACACAATGTGACCTAGCTATTTTCTCACATATTTTTTCAAATATATTATTCAATTTCATCTAACAATACCGGCATATTTTTGCATTCCCTTGCATCTTAAAATGTTGCACCTATCTGACCCAGGAATTTCATAAAGACAAAAACAAAACTTCGGGATCTAGAAGCTGTTCATAGTAGCATAACTTGAATATGAATTGCGAAAATTTGTTTGCTTGATCCAACGTGAAAAACCAAATATATATTTTTTGAAATCCAAGAGACTTCTACCTTTTTACAGTATGCTCTTGGGAATTCTCTGTCACCACTACGTGAAGGAAGCAGCTGTTTCAATGTTCTGCAAAAGAGGAAAAAAAAGTTGAAAACGTTGAGAGCATGTATTGATATTTGCCACGTTGTTTCCTTAATGAATAGTTTAGTTAATACATGGTGGTTCCCTATTAATGTTGTTTAAGGAGTTGAATTATATTAACCACGTTAAAGCAATTCATTGTTGTTATCTCAACCGACTTAACCAAACCTCGCTTTTTGCTCTGCTTCTAGTGGGATGAGACAAGTACATTTTACACGTTGTCATTTGAAAAACACGTTAACACAAAAGAGGCCTCTCTATGTCAAACTCACTCTCTAAGCTATCTCCATTTGGCAGTCCTTCTTTCCCTTTAGCCCAGAGAACCAAGTAGAGTCCACTGAACATGAGAAACATGCCTCCAAGACTGCATTGAAGGTGTTTGTGAAAAGGAACAAATGAGACATCATAAATGGGAATACAATTTGTAGACTTTACACCCAACAAATTTTTACCCAGAAGCTACACACACTAGCTAGGAAACTTAGCAATGTACCTTCCGGTACTCATACTTTCTCCAAGTTTAATAACCGCGAAAATTACAGAGCACACTGTACCAATGGGGCTAAACATGGAGACAAACACTGGCCCTTTTTTCTTCAGTGCCCACCCGTTGAAACTCAGGCATATTCCACTCACAGCACCTGCCTGTGCATTCACAATGAAAATACACAAAGTTTCATACATGGTTGGTACAAATTTCTAATGCGCTTTAGTGTTGCTTTTCAATGAAAATGGAAGTTTTATTTCTAAATATCAATGTGAATCATCAAGGTAAAATTCTATCAGGAGAGAAAAACACTTGCAAACCATTGCTATGAAATGATGAGAGAAGGGAATTACCAGAATAAAATAGCCAATTAAATTTCCAGACCTCACAAGAAGCTGCCCAGTTTTCAGCCTGTGTTTTTCAAGTACCTGAACGGTTGCAGTCATGAATGCGCTCAACAAGGACGTTACTGCACCCAAGGACATCGGTGCCGGAAAATCTCCGAGAGTAAAAGCCTTCAAGAACAACAATTTTTGTTGAGTTATTAAATTAAGTACATTTGTGTTCTCACCCACATTTTATAAAACACGTTACCTGCAGAACGACGTTGCTCGACAAAATCACGACTGCAACCACGAGATAGAAGCAACCGATCATCTTTTGCGTGTTAAAGACAAAACCTGACGGAGTCTTTGATAATGGAAATGTGGAATTTTTCTCCGGTGCACCAGTCGAAATGCTTTGCATTATGCTCATTGTGAGAGCTCCCAAGACACAGAGCACTGTTCCCATGATTTTTACTTTGCTATACTGATTCCTTAAGTCCACTTTCTCTAACCTGCCCAATACCGAATTTCCATCTGAGTACCAAATTGAAGGTCCATTTTTGGAAGATTAAGCATTTTCTTTTCTAATCTAACAAAATAGTTGTTTTTGCAATAAACCCGTTTCACTTTCTGGCTTACCTACTACATTCAAAATTTGGTGATGATTTAAAGTTAGAATAAAAGTACCAAAAGTCAAGTAGAATAAGATTACCCAGAAATCCATGCAATGAGGAAGATAAGACCTGGGGCAATGTTTGGCATAGCAGTTCCCATTGCTGGCGAAGTTAGATCGAGTCCTTTGAGGAATAAATACTGGAACAGCAGTCTGCATAACAAGAAAACCAGAAATGTTTTATCTCAAATTTTAGAAATCGAAAGGAAATTAAATTACATTTGCTTACCCTCCAAACGATAGACATAATAGCTGTTTAGTCAACTTGAAATCACAATTCTTCGGCCACTTAGTCCTGCAATAGATGCAACATCCAAAATGAATATATAGCAGAAAAATAAAAAAGCAGAAGCATTTTTGTGATTTATTTAGAAGTGGAAGCAGAGAGAAAGAACCTTTCAAAGAAAAATGAAACGGGGAACAGAATAAGGAATGTAGCCAAAGATGTCAAAATGATAATGGTGAGAGAGCTGAAGCCTAATGACAGTGCATAACCCATGAACACAGCATTTCCTGCATAAATAAATTGGACTCCAACCAATCCTCCAATTATTGCCACATCTTCCATAGTTCCCCTACTCATCTTTTCCTCCAAACAAACTTATCAAAAGGGTTCTTTGATTTCTGTTATCGAGAGAGGAACTTATCCTCTCTTCATTCTCTTTTTGCGTTTTCTCAACACCACCACCACCTTTCTTCTGACTCCTCTTCAATTATGTGTCCAAAGTCAGAATTTTATTTTCTTGTTTCACGAAATGGTAATGCGTGTGCTACTGCTTCCTCTGCATTTGCCTCTTATGGTAAATCTTCGGTTCATAACATGCTTGAACCAACCCAACCTTCACGATGGTTGTGTCCGTACCAACCATGGCCAGACCTGTTTTACTGTTGCTCCGTTTTCCGGTACATAAATAGTGATGATTGGTTGGTTGGCGTTGATATGCTTCTTTTTTCTAAATCTAGATTTTTTCCTTTAGAATAGAAGATTATCATCCCTCCCTTTTTGCTGCTTAACAGATGAAGAGAAATTTTGACAGATATTTGGAAAAGTTCGATTAACTCTATATGTGGATTCAATGAACGGTGTGGAAGTGAGTTCCAATAACCCCTTCTACGTGACCATGTTCTGAATTGGAGGGCAGAATCTGAAAAGTCAAAATTTTGTCAAAAAACAGAGTGAGAAGATATTAGAAAAGTTGTGTTCTATCATACTTCACAAATCACAAGAAAATCAGAGCACATTTTTTCTAATTTTTATACTTATAAAGACATCTCTCTCCAACAAACTGCTTTAACTCAACTATATTTTTGTTGATTGGATTTAGTCATTAGGTGGATTGATTTTTAAGAAACCTAATTATAATTATTATAAAACATCTAATTTGAAATTTGATTAACATTTTTCTCTTAAAAGTCCATTTTTTAAATTATTTAATCCAATAATTCAATCCCTCCAATTATATTTATTAGGAGAATAATATATAAACATTATAATATTATTAAAAATAATTATATTTCCTTAATGTTATTTTCTAACTTGAGAAAGGGAGAAGTACATTTACATATTATATGAATAATTATATTAACAAAAATATTATTTTTCAGATGGGAAAGAACACTACTGTTAGAATGATAAGTATATGAAAGTATCGAAGTAATCTAAGAGCATGTGCAAAATAAAGTTAACAATACATATGTAGTGTAGTGTTTAATCTTCTTACAGTTTTATATTGTAAACTGATCATAACCTAAGGCATGCGAAGGTTTGTGTGCAATGAAGCACGCAAATTCCCATTACTATGTAGTACCAAAATCTTCAATCATATGCATTATATCGGACACAGTAATTTTCATTTGGTGGATGTTGCTGCGGTGCATTCCGAATGTGGAACAAATGCTGAGTTAGCATTATTTGAAGCCACTCGTGGAGTTAAACCAAATTCTTTCGCACTTGTTAACCTAATTGGATTTGCCAGTCAACTGAAATGTCCCTCGTTCGGAAAGCAAATCCACAGTTACGTTTCACGTTCTGGCTATTTTTCCAACATCCATGTCTCCACCTCCCTCGTCAAATTTTACGTCAGAATGCACTATTTTAGTGACGCACACGCACTGTTCGATGAAATTTCTGAACCGAACGTCGTTACTTGGAACACTGTGATATCTGGGTACGTCCACGCTGGCCAGTTTCGAAGCGCTTTGACGTTTTTCATGCGTCTATACAGGTCCCACGTTCGTGCCGACGCGTTTTCGTTCACGTCTGTGTTGTTTGCTTGTTCCCAACTGAGCCTTTTCAAACTTGGAAGCTCAATTCATTGCAAGACAGTGAAACTGGGCATGGATGATAGCACTGTGGTTGCAAACTGCTTGATTGACATGTATGGGAAATGTGGGCCTGTGGAACATGCTGTAAAGGTGTTCTCCGAAACTGTTGAGAAGGACGCTATTTCTTGGAACTCAATCATAGCGGCAAGTGCTAACAACGGATACATTGAACTTGCTTACAAGTTTTTGCACCTTATGCCCAACCCTGATACCGTTTCCTATAATGGCCTCATAAATGGAATTGCTCAGGTGGGGAACATGGAAGATGCTGTTCGGGTTTTGTCAAGTCTGCCAAATCCAAATTCTTCTTCATGGAATTCTGTAATTACGGGATTTGTGAATAGAAATCGAGCTTGGGAAGCTTTGGACATGTTCTGTAAAATGCACTTGAGAAATGTACAGATAGATGAGTTCACATTTTCAATCATTTTAAGTGGAATTGCAGGTTTGGCTGCCTTAAAGTGGGGAATGTTGATTCATTGCTGCGCAGTAAAGTGCGGTTTAGATGTTTCTATAGTTGTTGGGAGTGCCCTAATTGACATGTACTCAAAATGTGGGCAAGTTAAGAATGCTGAATCAATGTTCCATTCTCTGTGTGACAAGAATTTGGTAAGCTGGAATGCAATGATATCTGGCTATGCTCGCAATGGTGATTCTGGATGTGTTATCCGTCTCTTCAAGTTGCTGAAAATGGAAAGAGATATAAAACCGGATGGTATCACGTTTCTTAACCTTATATCCGCTTGTTCCCATGATGAAATACCATTAGAAGATGCAATTGCTTACTTTCAATCTATGATTGAGGAATATAAGATTGCGCCATCCATTGAGCATTGTTGTTCAATGATACGGCTCATGGGGCAAAAAGGTGAGCTGTGGAGAGCAGAAAAGTTTATACATGAATTTGGTTTTGAGTCTTGTGGAGTGGTCTGGAGGGCTTTGCTTGGTGCTTGTGGAACTCAGGAAGATTTACAAGAAGCAGAGATTGCAGCTGCCAAGGTGATTGAATTGGAGAGGGATGAAGATTATGTTTATGTGATGATGTCTAACATGTATGCATCTTTTGGAAGATGGGAAGATGTAAATTTAATGAGGGGACTCATGAACAGGAAAAGAGTTAAGAAAGAAGCGGGTTCTAGTTGGATAGAAATAGATAGCTCTGTCTCGTCTCTATGAACCCTAAGGGAGCTGTGTTCTCGAAGCCAGGAATGAACAAAATATTAACAGCCAGCATTGTCAAAAGTACAGTTCTGATTACCTTATCCGAAGATAATGAACGGAGCATCAACCATTGGTGATGACAATTGGTAAGAAAATGTGCAAGGGAAAAAGGTATTGAGGGAAGAGAGAGAGGTTAACCATACAAAATTATTATGTATACTATTCATATTATTTATTTAATATTTTTATTTATTTTGCAAATTCTATTTGATCCCATTATAAATATAAAAGATTGACATATTTAATTTTATGAAAAATCAATAATTTCTGTTCAAATGAAGCTAGCAGCGGCAGTTAAAGATGCAGTGATTGATTTCAGTACAATTTCGGCATATTCTTGTGTCGTTAGCTAAATTTTGACGGAAACAGAGAACATTGAATTTTTTTTTTAGAAGATCAAGGGAGCAAAAATAAACATTCTAAAAATAATCCTCAAATTGAATTTTCTGAAGAGATTAAAAAGTACTTTAACTTATAATATTAAATTGTGTTTTTACATAAATCCTGAAAATACTGTATTATACTTTTATACAATATTATTATATTATACACTTACCATCCCTGTACTCTTTTTTTAGTTTAATTAAATAGTTTATTTCATTGAGTGAAATATCCGTGTACTGGATATTATTTCAGTATCCGTGTCTTTCCTATCATGACTTATTTGTACTTCACCTTGGAGAGGCAAAAAAATAACAGTGCTTATGTCTTGCAATTTCAAGATATATAACTTTAGTGTCAAGTACTCTGGAGAAAATTTACTCTAATGGCCTAAGAAGAAACTCATATGTAGAGTGTGTTTTCAGATAACATTACTTTCCGTCTCTAACTTTCGGATCTGATGGCAATGGATGTGGAATAATAGGAACTTGTGAAGTTGAACCAATCCAGTGGATAGCAAATTTGACCCCAAATAGGAAAATAGTAGGAGCCTTGGGCGGGAATGTTAGTTAAGATTGATACCTTTTACGCCCATGTGACAGTTATTTATACTTCTTTCTGTCTATCTTCAATACACAGATTCCTTGGTTCCTCCCACCACTCGGGTTAGGTTAGCCATTAACTTACGGAATCTTATTCTATCCTCTTTCATCATTGTTTTTCATTGCCTTCTTTTTTTATTCCCCAAACCTTTTCATTTCAATCTTTCCTTTTCCATCGGTCTTGTCCTGCAATTTTTCCTCAAATCCAATCAAAAGTGTACTCACCTTTCCCCTCACAAAAGTTCTGTGGTGCATCTAATTTTCTATGTTGGGAAATTAAACAAATATCTATCGTACCCATATAAGATGAATCACAAGGGCTTCGCCCACGTGATCGAACTTTACTTTCTGTGCTTTCTTTTCCTTTTTACATACACATATATATGATCAAAGAATTAAAATACAAGTATGAAAAAATCAAACACATAAAAATAATACGAGCAGGGCAAGAGAAAGGGTCCATCTGAAGAAACGGGCTTCCAAGCCCACTGCAGCGTTTAATGAATTCTGCGACTGCAACAAAGAACTGAAAGTAAAGTTTGGGTTAGAGCCATAAAGAGATTGGACTCCTGCCACGTCATCAATCTTCAAGTCAACCTTTTTTCTCCTGGGGCTCAGGCTTGGGTACATCACCGCTTCTTTCACCGATGAGTGACCCAACCCAAGCACGTGACCTATCTCGTGCGTCGCCACGGATTCCAAATCAACGGCCACCCTCGAATCTTCGCGCTCGAAATCCACGGACCACATTTCCGCCGCATCCAAATGGAATCTCCCGTTCTGGGGGGAGAACGCGTGAGCCAGAACCCCCAAAACTCCATCAAACGGTTCTCCGTCGCCGTGATCCCCGAGATAAAACCCGATCGTGATGTCCGCCTTATCGTACTCAGGCGTCTCCCGGAAACTCACCGGAATCACCGACGCCCACCGCGAGAACGCGCGCTCGAACACCACCCTGATTTCCGGCACGCTCACCCTGTCGATCATGTTATACGGCGAGAACGCATACGTGAGAGTCATCGGAGTTCCGCGAGTCCACCGCGGCTTCCCGTTGAAGTAAGCGTAGTGACGCGAGGCGTGGATTCCATGCGTGGCGGCGTCGGAGACGCCGCACCTCGGCGCCACGATGGCAGATATAGTATCGGAGTCGAGTTTCCCTGTGACTGGCAGGCCGAGGCGCTTCTGGTAACGGAAGACGGCGGTCTCGAATTGGGAATCGAAGGTGTCCGTGAAGTTGGGCGTTGTTTCGGGGAGAGCGAGGTATCCGAAACGGTGGAAGTACTTTTTGAGTTCCGACATGCCGCTGACGTGGCTGCCTCGCTCGGCGTACAAGAACTTGGAGAAATCGTGCCACGTGGCGTTGTGCGTTTGTGTTTTTTGGGATTCGGAGGTTATTACGGTTGCGGATTCTGGTACGATCCTGGCGGGAAAACAAGGGTGAGAAAGGAAGATGGCCACACCGAGGAAGAACAAGTTAAAGTAACTGAAAAACAGAAACATAACTATTCGTTATGGTAGTTATGTTGTTACGGGGGAACAAACGAAGGAGCACAGAGCTGAATTATTAAACCCCGAATTAGAAAGAAAGGTTATTGAAAAACAGAATATGTGAGAAGCGGTATTATCATAACTGTGAGTTTAGAATCATATATATGTATGCGTATGGAGTTTGTCTTTGGTGATGGAAGTAAATTAGGGTTATAAAGATAAGAAGATTCTTCCTTTTTGGATGGGTGATCGTGACATCCTTTGAAGAGTGACGATGGTGGGTAAACTGCAGTTTCTGTTTCTAATTAAATAATATTACTTCAAATTTTACTTTGTTTGCCTCGTGTTGTTCTTGTTGTGTGACTCATTGAATTCGCAAAAACGGGAACAGGGAGTAACGAGTTGGATACGGTTTGTTCCAGTTTAGTTGGGTTGACGGAGAACAAGACTTATGTTTGTTGACCCAATTTGGTTCAGGGGAATCGTTTTCAGGTTGTGAGATGTTTGAGAAATAACTACGAAATAGTGACAATTTCTTTTTTATATGGTGCCCTACAATACGTTGATCTTCCAAATAATTTATATTTGAACGTAGGACGAACGAGTATCACTTATCCGTTCAGAAGCACGTCATGAATCACAAGTTATGGTCCATAATTGAATTTGTGTATTGGGTTTTCCAATTTTTTAGTCAGATAGTGCTGCGAGTTTGGTCCGAAGAACAGAATTCTGCGAGTTTTCAGACTGTTAGTTGAAATAGTAGAAAATAGGAGGGAAAGGGTCAACGCGACGTAGTAATGACATGAAATTTTTTGTTACGCAAGAGTACTGTTAAATATACTTTAACACTCTTTAAACCTTTGGATTGTTACGTATTTTTCAAAACGGATGAAGTTGGGAAGATGACCAAAACTAGAGATGGTTAAGGATTTTGGTTCTTTTGGTGTTGACTTGAGTTATTGTTTTGTTATAATATGGGGACGGTTAAGATCGTAGTGATGTATGTATTAGGTTTGATTACGCCATTTAATTAGGTTTATCTAGATGATGGAAGTGGCACTAGCCCTTCCTCAATTATTTCGTAATGGGGTTGAGGTTGCTTTCTGGGTGCCCCCACATTTCCGAATTTTAATTTTCATTCCAATAAAAATGTCTCAACGTTATTCTCACTGTGACGAACCCCTGAAACCCTATTCATTTATAAATGTTTCCATCCCAACCCATCGGTTATCGCCATCATCATAGGTAGTAATATTCGTTTTGAACTGTTCGGTTACAATTTTATCTTTAAAAAGATGTTTTGATAGGCTGAGAAAGAGAAAAATATTTAAAAGGTTTTAAACTTCAATTTCTAAATGAAACCAGACTGTTAAGTATGGTAACGACAACAAACAAGTAGAAACAATGAAGAAACGAAAATTCATGGCTGGAACGAAGGGTTGAACCTGCGAAAGGTATTGGAATTGGTCTTACCAATTCACTGTATTAATCAAAGGTTGACTACAATTTTCTGTATCTCAAAAGCAGCGATGTAAGCCTCTTTTTCTTGCTCTTGCTGAATGTTCGAAGAATAACACTTATATATTTATTATTATTTAATAGATTTTGAAAAAAACATCAAACTAGGTGAAAAAAATAAAAAGAGAACAATGTATTTTAACACTAGATTTTTTTTCCATTGACACTAGCTTTATTAATCATTACCGTTTTATCTTATAAAAGGTGTCATAATCGATGTAAAAAAAAAAAATCTGAAAAGAAAGCACAACAGATCCTGTATTGGTCCGTTAATAAAATAATATATTTAAAATTCATATATTTAAGACAAAATTTCTGTTATTAATTATTTGAACTTTAGTAAAGGTTCCTATAATTTAAAATTAAAATTCACATATATCTAAAAGGTTAATATGAATTTTCTCTTTTACAATTATAATTTTTTAAACTTTAGAAATGTTTCACTTTAATTCAAGAATTTAATCTTTAATATTATCTTTTAAAATATGTGAAGAATTTAAAATATATAAAATAAAATCTATTTTATTTTCATTGTTTCTAAGAGTATATTCTCTTATCATTTTTAAATAATAATATATTATTTTATTATTCATCTATATATCTATTTAAGAAAAATAAAAAATAATTTATCAAAATTTAATACAGAATTGAGGATGTAATTATTAAAAGAAAAACTAAAATTACTCGCAAAATGGTTATAAAAGAAATATATTCGTAGATCACTTTTTATTTTATATTCATAACAAAAATACATAAAAAAAAATTCAGAGATAAAAAATATTATTTATTAAACTAATATTTTATTATCAATAGACAAAATAAAATTATTTGTTTTATTATAATATATGAGAAATCAGAATACAAATGATGAGTTTGTATTGATCTAACTTCCTATTTTTTCATAAATAAAAGAAAATATACAAAAATAGAGAATAAATATAATATTTGATCAAATAATAATGAAAGAGAACATATAAAATATTTTAATAAATTTCTTTATTTTTTATTGCTTAATTTTATATTTTATTATTTATTAACATCATAATTTATAAAAAAATAAAAAGTATATCTAATTTAAATTTTATAAATAAAATATATTATATATAATTAAAAGAAATAAAATTGGAAGAGCATGACCTACGGATGAACTGAGATCCGTCTCTGGCTGCTGCTGAACTGAAGTAACTAACGATCGCACTGTAACAAATGACATGTGCGACGTTGGAATCATTTGCAAAGTAGAATCTTAACCTTAAACTCGAACAATAATAATATTTCCAATAATTTATAGGACATATTGTTGACGAAATTATTAGTTGTTTTTACATGACATTATTTTAAATTTATTATTTTGTTTATCCCTATGAAATATTGTTTGTGTGTTGATGAACGGTAAGTAAGAAGAACACTTTAAAAATCATTCGTAGTCGTAGTAAAGGTTAATCAATATATTAGTAAAATTTAACAAAAAAAAATATTAAGTTAATTGTTTTGATTAGTCTTGAATATTAAAAACGAGATAAAATTTTGGTGAATGTGCAATGAATTGGTAGAACTTAATGGAAACACAAAGGTGGGCGTGGCAAATTGCCATGATTTTGAAAACCACCTTCTAAAATCTAACTTTCAATTGCCTAATTATTAGATATTATACTTGTGCTTTTTTTTTTCTGCTGATTAACCGCGGGAAATTTTTGTTTCTGGTTCGATATTCTTAAAAATATATTAACTTTGAAAATAATATACAGAAATATAAAATTTTCATAGTGCAAATAATATACCTTTTAAAATATAAATAAATACATCCTACCTTTAATTTCGAACCTATTCACCTAATTTAATATATATTGATAATTGATAAAAGGTCAAAACAGTGAATAATTAGTTTTACTTTTAAAAAATTTGGGTCTAATATTTTTGTCAGAATCAATTATTATTTAACGCGCACTAAAACTTTCCCAGTGAATCAATTTTCTGTCTAATGTTGGACTTAGATCACTTCTAATTGACATCATGAGTGACATTAGAAAATTTTTAAACTTATACCACTTAATATTTTTTTTCCTATAGAATATGAGATTAATTAGTCAAACATCAATTATTATTATGGCGGGTAATAGTTCGAATAATCCGATTTTAGTTTCGGTCTTCAGAGGGTGAGTTTTTATTTTTGGATAAAAGCCCATTCCAGTAGTTGGATTTGGATAAGCTTAACATATTTCAATTTAGTGGTCTTCCATCATGGGCCCCTTTAGGAAAAAAAAAAAAGAACCTGGGATTGTTTTTTAAATTAAAATATATATATTAAAATA